>Ga0180433_10003064_pt1 | contig 24956 bp, 20 predicted proteins | sample SS_ome_8_FD_132980 | JGI IMG/M metagenome (GOLD analysis project Ga0180433, IMG submission 132980) | Hypersaline lake sediment archaeal communities from the Salton Sea, California, USA - SS_1_D_1 metaG | ecosystem: Environmental > Aquatic > Non-marine Saline and Alkaline > Hypersaline >... | reverse complement strand
GGCTGGATAAGTGATAAGATCACGCTCCCCCTAAAGCCTGATGTTGTAAAAGAAAAATAAATAACAAATGCAAGTATATACGCTAATAATGCTCCTAACATGAAGAAAATCTCTTGAAATGCGTTGTTTCTAAAAATAAATGCAATAATTTTTCCAAAAATGAACGATCCTCCAATGATTGTAGAATAGAATACATTTAATTGAATAGCCCATCCTTTTGGAGGTAATTTTAAGATTGGAGCTTTTCTTGAGTAAAAGATTAAGGATAATAACACGCCAGAGGAAGAAACTACTAAGTAAGTGGTTGCCAGTGTAAAAATATAGATAAAGGTCCATTCTTGTTGAAATAGTAAATAAAATAGTAGTGATAACGATGCAATTATAAGTGGAGTTCCAAGAAACATGGTATAAGCTAAAACTTTGCTAGAAAAGAATTCCATGTAGGAAAATATTCCTGGTACATTTCGAGTTGTTTGCTTAGGAGCGTACATTAGTCTAAATATAAGATAACCTTTCTGATTAAAAATTATTAAGTATCTAATTGTATTTAAATGAATCTTTAGTATTTTTTATTTTTTATTTGAAAAATTATAAATAATTAAAAAAATAAATAAAACTATGAAAGATTCTCAAGAACTAGACAAACAGGATTTAGTTAATCTGAAATTCGGTGATTTCTTTTCAGAAGGACTACGATTATTTAGTAAAAATTATGGAAAGATTATTTTACCGTTTATTCTTTTTCTCCTAATATCAAATTTATTAATTGTATTAGTATTAACTGATTTAACTTGGATGTCAAACGAATTTACGGCATCTTTAGCACCCATCATAGCTAGATTTAATACTGCTCCGGAAACAGTTACAGAAGAAGAAATGTTTCTAGTGCTCCAATCAATGTTGTTTGAAATTGGATTAGTTGGATTACAAAGTGCTATTGGAGCAGTCTTCACAGTTTTATCAATGTGTTCTGTTAGTAAATTTCTTTACAAGAAATATTTACGTGGGAATGCGAATTTTGGAAAAGAATTAAAAAAGGCTTTTAATAATAAGCTAATTTTGGTAATTTTTATACTAGGGCTATGCGTACCCGCAGGTTTTTATTTTCTGCTTATCATCCCGGGTATTGTATTATTTTATTATTTTATATTTCTTGTTAGCGCTTATAACATGAAAGATATTAAAAATCCCGTTAAAGAAACCCGCTTGATCGTTAAAGGTAATTTTTGGACTTTGATAAGCGTGTTTCTAGCCTGCGTGATTATCACAGCAATTATTAATTTTCCAGTTCAATATATCTTAGAATTGGTTTGGAATGTTAACGCTTCAACTTATTCATCATGGTTAAATCCAGATACGCGGAATTACGCTCTTTTAATATTATATCAGTTATCATATGATATAGTTGGAATTATGTTAAGCCCTCTATTTATATGCATATTAACACCATTATTTGCTACTGCTAAGGCAAGGTACGATTTGGGATATCAAAAAGGGTATTCTTTACAAAGAAGGGAATATCGAGAGCAACCTATCCCCTACTCAAGTTATCCACGAGAGAGAGAGGTTTATGCAAGACCAAGTGAGCGCACAATCGCCCCAAACATATCTGAAAAAAAAGAAGGGATGTATTGTCCTTTCTGTGGTACCTATATTAAAACACCCAAGAAATTTTGCGTGAAATGCGGAGAATCTTTACAGTTTGATTAAGAGGTGGACTTATAATGTATCTAAATTTTGAAAAAAAGATAAATATTGAAAAAGAATCACTGAGTAATCCTATTGTTTTAATTGGGTGGCCTGGAATTGCTTTAGTGTCAAAATTAGCGATTAGTTCCATTAAAGATTCCATAGGAGCAGAATTATTTTTAGATATTGATTGTTTTGATTTCCCACCTAAGAGTAAAGTTGAAAATGGTTCATTAGAAATACCTACAGCTCAGGTATTTTATAAATCTAGCGATTCTGTTAATCAAGAAAACGATTTTTTTATATTAACGGCTGATTATCAACCTCAAACACCTGAAGGTGTTTTTGAATTCTCAAAGCTATTCTGCGAAGAAATGGATAAACTTACAGGCGGTACGATAAAAATGTATGTTTCTTCAGGAGCATTAGTTACTGATAAGGTCAATGAAATCCCGCATATTCACATCTGTGGAACGCATCAAGATCTTGTAGAAACTTTTCTAAAACATGAAAACACGAAGTTGATGGATTCTGGGGTGATTGCGGGAGCAAACGGGATATTACCTGCGTGGGCGGGCTCAAAAGGATTTGCTCCTGGGATTTGTTTGCTGGCTGAAACGCTCCCATTACCGATGATGTCCCTTGATCCTCGTGCTTCAAAGGCATTAGTTGAATTAATTAAAAACTACTTTAATATAGACATGGATTTCAGCGAGATTGATAAGAAGATTGAAGAAATGGAAACAATTTTCGACTCGTTTAGAAAACAAGCTGAACACTACATGAAAGATGATCGTGAAGAATTAGGAGGATCCGACTCCTATTTCCGATAAATCACTAATCTAAGGTTTTTCTAAACGAATTTGACGAAATGAGAAGTTTTTATTTCAATCAATTCTATTCTATATTAAATATCTATTATATTCAAGAATAAAAAATAATAATCAAACTGATAAAAAATGAAGTTTTTGAAATTATTTACACCGTTTAAAATCAAGAACATGACTGTTTCAAACCGTATTGTAATGCCCGCGCTTCATACTAATTTAGCCAAGAATGGATTTATGGGAGAAAAATTGAATAATTTATATGCTGAACGAGCTAAGGGCGGTTGCGGATTAATACTTGTTGGAGGGTGTTATGTTAGCCATTACGGAATGGGCGTACCGATGATGATAGCTGCCGACGACGATAAATATTTACCCAAATTAACAGAGTTCACTGAAGTGATCCATAATGCTCGTGAAGACGTAAAAGTGGGCATGCAGCTTTACCATAGTGGACGATATAGTATGGACTTTGTAATAAAGACAACACCTATTAGTTCAAGTGCCACATACTCGCGCTTCTCAAAATGCACGCCAAGAGCTATGGAAATGGAAGATATCAAACGAGAGCAACAAGCTTTTGCAGACGCTGCAGTTAGAGCGCAAAAATCGGGATTTGATTGCGTTGAGATATGCGGTTCTGCGGGATACTTAATGGATCAGTTCCTTTCTCCAATCGTGAACATGAGAACGGATAAATATGGTGGATCCCTGGAAAACCGCTTGAGATTTCCACTTGAAACGATTGAAGCAATTAAAAGTGCTGTTGACGAGGATTTTGTTGTAGGAATGCGGATGGCAGGTGATGACTTGATGGAAGGAAGTATCACATACAAAAATAAAATTCCCATCGCAAAAGCCTATGAAGACGCTGGTATTGATTATCTTAATGTTACAGGAGCATGGCACGAAACTAAAGTACCCCAGCTTACAATGGATGTACCACCAGGATGTTATACTTACTTAGCTGAAAATATAAAGAATAATGTCTCCATCCCTGTATTTGCTTCAAATAGGATCAACGATCCTGTGTTAGCAGAGCAAGTCCTAATGGCAGATAAAGCTGACGCAATTTGCATAGGTAGAGGGTTGATGGCTGATCCATATCTACCTGAAAAAGCGAAAAAGGGGGAGGTTCACGATATCATGCATTGTATTGGATGTAATCAAGGATGTTTTGACGGACTTTTTGCAATGAAACCAATTGGGTGTTTGAGAAATGCTCGCTTAGCAAATGAAGCGAGAACAGAATTTAAACCTATTAAAGAAAAAAAGAAAATAATGATCATAGGATCTGGTCCGGCAGGTTTAGAAGCAGCAAGAGTTGCAGCTATTCGAGGTTATGATGCACACATCTTTGAAAAAGAAGATCGAATTGGAGGTCTTTTAAACATCGTGCATATACCTGCAGGAAGACACGAATTTTACAGGATGCTTGAAGACTATCAATATTGGATTCAAAAATATGGCATTACTGTACATCATGGAAGAGAAGTAACTACAGAGGTCGTAAAAGAATTCAACCCTGATATTGTTTTGCTCGCAACTGGAACTTTACCAATAAAACCCCCAATCCCGGGCATAGATGGGGAGAATGTATACTGGGCTAACGATGCCTTAAATGGAGATGTTCCAATAGGTAATAATAACGTGATTATCGGAGGTGGAGCGACTGGTATCGAACTGGCAATTTTCATTGCAAAATATGGAAAATTAAGCCTTGAGGCATTTGAGTTCCTCACCCATTATAAAGCGTTAGAAATTGACGATGCTCTTAGCAAGTTATATAAAGGAAATAAGAAAGTCACGGTCATGGAGATGCTTCCAAGATGTGGAGCTAACTTAGGGAAATCCACAAAATGGGTGTTGCTTGATAAATGTGACATGTTAGGCGTTAAATTTCTCACAGGAGTAAATGTAACAAATATTGGAAAAGACTCTGTATCATATATCGACGCTTCTGATAGTGATCAGGTACTTAACGACGTGGATGCCGTTTATTACGCAACAGGAGTCAAGCCAAATAATGAGCTTTTCAAGCAAATTAAAGAACAAGGTTTTAGCATTGAAAAGATAGGAGATGCAAAGAAACCCGCAACAGTTTTAGAAGCTGTTGGAACAGCCTTTAAAATTGCTAATAAAATCTAATCTTTTTATATTTTATTCTTTTATTAAAAAATAAATACACTGGAACAAAATCGCATTGCAAAACACGAAGAGTACGGAAACACATTCGCAAATCAAGAGAGAAATTAATTCGAAATTAAACAACATCAATCAGCGTTCTCAAGATTACATTAATGATGTCATAACTCTTATAAAAAATGAGATGGGTATTGAAAAAATATTATCTATAATTTTATTTGGAAGTCAAGCCTCAAATCATCACGAGGACACGGGGATCTCCGATTGTGATTTATTGATAATCTTTGATGATTCCGTTTCTAATCGGAACATTAGAAATGTAGAAAAATACTTTATGTCCTTAGAAATTAAACATCAATTTCGAGATTTTAATTATACATTTGCTAAAAAAGTGTTAGGTGTAGTACAACAAACTACAGGGATGTTTATCTCTCATTTCATGACACAAAAAAAATATTGGAAAAAAGCAGAATTTCATAAGATCTTTAGAGTGAATGAAGTATTTACATTGTTATTTGCCCCCTCTAAAATTGTTTTGAGTTCGGTTATAGACAATAGTACACTATTATATGGAGAAGATTCTAGAGAGGATGTCAAACAAACCATTAAAATTCCTTTCTACGACATGATCAAGAGCGTTTTAATGAATCTGATAATTGCTATCTTTTCAATTGTAATTACCCCTTTTAGCAGTCTAAATTCAATTAAATACGAATTAGAAGCAGTTAAATGGGCGTTAAGAGCTTCGAATTATTACAGCTATGAGGATTCTGAGTCGCTTGAAAAAATAATAAAAAGATTCATGCTTTTTGAAAGGCCACGATTCAAGAAACGAGCTCAGAAATTTTATTCTGAATTCCTCCAACTTCGAAAAAGTCCTGAACGCAATTTAAGCTTTATTCTTCGCGTACCATTTAGGGTTTTGAAGATTCATGTAAAAGGTTTATTATTCAAGAGTATTAGAGAGAATAAACTATTAAAACATAAATAAAAAATTCCTTCTCTTACATGAGAGTACAATATTCTAAATTCGATACTTTTTTATATACGATAAGAGATCTTAGCTCTATCTAAAGTCAATAATAAACAAGAATAAAGAATATATAAATTCAGTAAGCATGGATTGCATAAATCAAATTTTAAGCTTCTACAACGAAAATACAAGTAAAGAAAATCCAGAATCTCAAGAAGTTAGAGTTTGGTCTTTAAATACCGTGCGTCGTCTAATGGAAAGTCTCAATAGCGAAAAAGACCACTTGAGAGTCAAGAACTGCTTGCTTTTGGTATTAAACTTATTCTTTAATCTTGAATCCCCAGATAATTTTTGTAATAAAGGAAAATCTTCAAAGGAATTGTCAAAAAGGGAGAGAAGTCAGATGTGTGAATCATTAAAAATGGAGTTAAATAATTGAAAGTATTATCTGAAAGATTTTAAAAAACGGTAAAATCAACTTCTTTCCACTGGTCATAGTTCTCAAAAATCTCGTCAATTTTTTTTAGAATTTCTAAAATTATCTTTTTAGTCTTGCTATCTTTTCCAAAAGTATCACTCATTATTTTATATAGATTTACTTGGTATTCTAAGGTCAATTCTGAAATTTTTATCAGATCTTCTCTAAGAATTCCTTTTTCACTCAATTGCTTAAAAATACTCTCAACTTCTTCTCTTAGTTTAATCGTAGCATCTAAGGCTTTTGAACATTTATCAAACAAATCCTTCTCTTTATTATTCATTATTATTTCTTCTTTAGATAGTTTTAAATCTTCGTTTTCTTCTAGTCTCTCTCGTAATAGGTGTTTAACTCTATGGTAAATAATGATCGCTTCGCTTATCTTGCTCATGCTTCTTATTAAATCTCGATTTCTCAATAATTTAGCCTCAACAATTTTTAGATATGCGTCCTCGTAGTATATCTGAAGTTCTCCAAATGTACTTTGACCCCAAACACTTATTCTCTCGGCAATTTCCCGTAAACCTTCTGTTAAATCGTCGATTTCCTTAGCAGTTAGTTTTTCTTTTTTCAGATCTCTATAAATCTTTTTGGCTTCACTCTTGACGGATACGACTCTGTTTTTCATGCCTAAGGCTTTTTTCTCAATGTTGGTGATAGATCGGGTACTCCCTTCCCTCTCACAGAATTTAAATATTTTTAACGCATCTTCTAATAACTGAAAGAACTTTTCTTCATCTGATTCAATGTAAAACTTAGAATCTTGGACTTTTTGGATTGCTTTATCCATTTGGAACTCAAGCTCGAAAACATGATCGATTAATGTCAATTGTCTTCTCTCTGACAGTTTTGTTGATTTTTTATCCATCTCTTTAACTACAGTTTTACTCGCTCTGAACCATAGAATTCCTGCGGGTACCCACAATAGTACGGAAAAAACCATCATCCAATACATGCTTCCAAACATGGAAATCAATAACGACGATAATAAAAGCGTGATTCCTTTTCCTAGTTGTTCGGAGAGGTTGAAAAAAGATGCGGCTGTTCCCTTATGTTCTGGCATGTTAACATCAACCATTACAGCGTTTCTATTTGCTACAGGACCTGCACTTAACATTGAAGCAAAAAGTGCAAAGAAAAAGCATACTACATAATTTGGATAGGCAGCAAATATCTGTACGATGGTCAATATGATATATTTTCCTACTTGTTCTGTAGGTATTGGAGTTGGATATGTTATGCCTAGTCTTCCTATATCAATTATCTGAAGGGAAAAAAACATTATTAATGCTAAGGGAATGGCCAATAACATGCAGAACGTTGCCAATCTGGCTCGATTCTTCTTATTTCTGCGAAATAAAACGTCTCCTAAATAAGAAAGGATAATACTTCCCAAGATATAGCCAATTCCAACCATTCCTGCAAATATTGTGGATGTCTGGAGCCTTATTTCATTTGGTAAATTATAGAAATATTTAATATTTATCGTAGAGGTTAAAAAATACACTAAAATTGTACCAGGGATGATGGAAAAAAATCCTTGGATGATGAGATTGCGATTTGTCTTTTTTTTCGTAATTGCCGCTAAGTCATCCATTGATATCCTATAACTATATTCCAGGTTATAATCAGACAATTCCAATAACTCGTCCTCGCTCGCTCCACGATTCGGTATCTTAGCAAAAAAAAGAATGATTATGATGACAAAACTTATTCCTGACAAGATTAGAAACGGAAACCTCCAACTCGTAAGCGGTCCTAAAAACGATGAGAGCGCTTGACCACTTGCGTTAGATACAGAACTTAGAATCGCTAGCGATCCAAACCATCCAGATCTTTCGTCTGCAGGTATCGCATCTGAAATCAAGGAATAACCTATGGGTAACACACAACCTAACCCTGCTCCGCTTATAGCTCTTGACATCAATAACATCTCATATGAATCGCTAAAAAACGTCAATAACATGCCAAAAGTCCACGAAAAAGCACCCGCTAAAAGAACCTTTATTCGATCAATTCTATCAGCGAAATATCCCCAAGCAAGAGCAAAACAAGCGCTGATTAATACGAAAAACGCATCTGGAATTGCTAGGTAAGCCTCTTGGACGCCAAATTCTTGCTGTATTGCGGCATAACTAGGGATGAGCATGTTGGCGCACGCTATTGATACAAATAATAGTACCATTACAAGCACTATGGGAATAAAGTCTTTTCTTCGTATTTTTGTGAGAGGAATGTTAAATTACCGTTTGAATTAATAGCGATTATGTGTGATAAGAGGCGAGGGTTAAAAAAATTATTTGAGTTTAATTTTAGAGAATATTATAGAGAAATTCACCTATATAGTATAGGAGAATATATCTTTGATCGAGAAAAAACTATCACGATTTTTATTAAGATATAATATTAAAACTTTTTATATCAGAAAAGTCAAATTAATATGTAAATAACAGAAACTCTATTAAGAGGAATCTCACGCATGACACCTAAGGATAAACTCAATAAATGGACGCTTATAGTTCCACTTATAGCCAGTATTATAGCGATTGTTTCATGTTTCTTGCCTGCTCTTTCTATAACCTTTTCGTTTACCAATGGACTTTCTGCTACAATAAGAGCAACATTTAACATGTTTACTTATTCGGGAGATATCGCATATGAACAAAGTCTTTCTGAATGGCTTGTGGATGTCGGTCGATCAGAGTTTAATGTAATAGTACTTGTCCCTGGTATCATTATAGGCTGTATATTTATCTATTTATCAGTTAAAGTCTTGTATAAAGCTTTATCACTAATGGCAGGAAAAAATAATTTCATAAAAAAAGACAAGTTCTGGATAAAACACGGATTCTATTTTATAATTGCAGGAATTGTCTTTCTGATTGTCTGGGAGATATTTTATCAAGTAATCAAAGTCTTGATATTTTCTAATAAAGTCGTGAATCCTCCTCTCTTATTAGCTGGTGGTATGGGGTTTGGTGTTGGATTAATTCTTGAGTTTGTAGTTGGATGTCTAATTATTATAACTCAATTAATAATAGGGTTAGCAACTACTCGTGAAAAAGCCGTAAGTGAAAAAGTAGAGGTAACAAAAAAAGCAGAAGATCTTAAAAAAGTTGAAAGTAAAAGTGAACAAGATAATAAAAAACTTGAACCTAATGGTGTAGAAGATAAAACTGAGTTAGTAGAGAAAGAATCTGATTTAAAAAATATTAAAAAGAATGAACAGAATTAACTATTCTACTTTTAATTTCAATATGATTTTCCTACAGAGAGTAAATCCTTAAAAACTAACCTTTCATATCTTCTTAATTGAGGTGAAAATGTAATTTGAAAGCACTTGACTGGTTGAATATTTTTTCTAATGATCCGATTAAACCCCTGTTAAGTTCGGGTAATCTTGCTATTATTTACTTTACAGAAGGCGACATTCTAGAGGAACCTGTTGAAGATATTTCTATATTACAAGAATTACCTGCTGTCCAAAAAATTATCAAGAAGCAAACATCAGAAGGCTTCTGGAAGTCCACTTCTGCCAATAAAAATAAACATCCTGCTCAAAATTACGAGTTATTGGAAACATACAGACACACGAACATTTTAGTTAACCAATATGGGCTCAATCGTGAACATCCTTGCATGGAGAGCGCTGCTGAATACCTCTTTTCCTGCCAAACTGAAGAGGGAGATATTCGAGGAATCATCGGGGAACAATATGCTCCCTATTATAACGGGATAATCGCTTCTATTCTAAACCTTGCAGGTTATGCAAAGGATTCAAGAGTAGAACGCATAATTCAATGGCTACTCACAATGCGTCAAGACGATGGAGGGTGGGTAATTGGAAGCCCTGGATGCATGGGTAAATATAAAAAAGAGGAGATAAATGCTCTCACCACCCAATTCGTAGGAACTCGCAATGATTTTGATAGAGCAAAACCTTTCGCACATAGTGGGACCGGAATGGTCATCCGCGCATTTTGCTCTCACCCCATCCATCGTAAATCCCCGGAAGCCAAGAAAGCAGCCCAATTACTTGCATCTCATTTTTTCAAGAAAGATAATTACTCATCCTACCAACATCCAGATAATTGGGTGAGGTTCAAATACCCGTTCTGGTGGACCGACCTCATATCTGCATTAGACTCGGTATCACTTATTGGTTTACCTAAGGATCACACAAATGTCTCCGAAGCCCTGCAGTGGTTTATCGAGCATCAAGAACCTTCAGGATTATGGAAAGCTTCTTACTCCAATATCCACAAAAACACCGAAAATTCAAAAACTCGTGAACTCCAGTTATGGATTAACCTCGCAATTTTGCGCATCTTCAAACGCTATTATGGTTCTTAAAAATTAAAGCAAGATATTCATATGTTTATAGAATAAGTGGTGGAGTCGGCGGGAGTATCATACTGCTGAGAATCTCACCAGCGAATTGAACCCGCGGCCTTTACCATGCCAAGGTAACGATCTTCCACTAATCCACGACCCCCAATTATGTGCTAAAAAATATTTAAGATCGTTTTGTTGTATCACATTAATTATTAGTATAAGAAAAATTTTGCTTTTTTTCTATTAAACCAACAAATAAATAATCGTCTTAATATATGACTATAATGAGAAAAATCAGAAATAGAGCTTCGATTCTATTTTTTTGCTTTATTATTATAAACAGTAATTTTATTTTTCTTGTTGGTAATGTATTAATCTATAAAAGAAATTCAACTACCGCTCATTATAGAAGCTTGAATTTAGACGATTTTATGAATTTACCAACCGAGCAAGACATTTTTTCTTTAATCAACTCACATTCAATAAAAAAGGGAAATAATCCAAAAACGGCTAGTTTAAGCGATGATGCCTATCCCAATTGGTGGATTGAGGCAATAGGTGCCGAAGATCTAAACTATAATGGTTCTGGAGTGAGAGTCGCGATTTTAGATACGGGAATTTATGAATCCTCAGACTATAATGTAGTTGCTAAATGGGATTTTATCGAAAATGAAAGTACTACTTTCGATGGATATGGACACGGTACTCATGTAGCAGGCATCATTGCTGGTAATGGAGGAGGTTCTTCGGGGAAATATCGAGGTGTGGCTCCTGGAGCATCGCTCATCGATGTTAAGATTGCAAATACAACAGGAAGCATAGAAACTGAAGATGTTATTGAAGCAATTAATTGGTGCGCTGATCCTGCGGGTGGTAATGCTGATATAATATCAATGAGTTTTGGTTACTCTTATCCAGATGTTCTCAATGATATAACTGAAGCTTTATCAAATGCTACTCAGAAAGGTGTAATTTGCGTGGCATCAGCTGGAAATTCTGGACCTGATTATTACACCGGTAGCTATCCTGCGGCTGGAATTGATGTGATAACTGTTGGAGCCACGGATGAAAACAATAGATTGGCTACTTTTAGTAGCTGGGGGCCATCATTTACTAATTTAGCTTATCCTGATGTCGTAGCACCAGGTGTGAATATTATTTCCGCTGAAGCAAAGAGTTCTTACATGTCGCAATTCGATAGATTTACAGGAAATTATTTTGAATTCCCTGGTAATGCCGATTATATTCCTGCGAGTGGCACGAGCATGTCATGTCCGATGGTTGCAGGGGCTTTAGCACTATTGCTTGAAGCTTATCCCTCAATAACACCCGAAACTGCAAGAATTGCATTAATAAAAGGTTCTCAGCCCCTAACAAGCAATTCTGATAATGATTATCTCAAATCAGGAGTTGGATTAATCAATGTTTCAGCTTCTCTCAAGTATCTTGAGAATAAATTTGGCGATAAAAATGATATTGCTCTCATTTTACCTGATTTTTTACCTGTTAAACCATACGATCTTCTACATTTTCCGGGAGATCACCAAAGATTTAATTTAACAATAATTTCAGGTAAGAATACTACTTACGATGTTAATATTCCTGCTGTTGAAGGTGTTTCTCTTTTATTAGATAAAACTCAAGTGAATTTTGTTGATGCAGGAGTAAATCATACTTCTTTAGACATTAAAATCGAAGAAAATGCTGAACCCGGGATTAGAACTTTCGAATTAAATGTGTCTAGTGGAGGATCTTTATACGATTCAATTAATATATCACTTGATATCAGAATACCTGAATTTCGTATTTTAATGGAATCATATCATGGATTGAACGACTGGTTTCCAGCATATTCCTTTTATCAAATGGGATTCTACGAGGCAATGAAGGATATGGCTGAATTAAATGTTTCTGTAGATTATCAAATGGAATATTGGACGCCTGATTACGATAGAAATGCAAATAATTCTATATTAACCGAGGAAAGGTTAGCCCAATATGATCTCGTAGTTTTACAAAACCCAATTTTACCTTATAGTACTTTAGAAGTGAATAGCTTAAAAAGATTTCATGATACTGGAGGAAATATTTTATTTTTAGGTACAAGATATCAGGATTTGTGTATTGAAAGCATTAACAAGTTATTTTCCACACTTGAAGTCGATATTCAAGTTAATGAAGAAAATATTATGGATGAATCTTGGATAGGAATCGGTGCGAGCGTGAGCAGTCAGAGTGCAATAGTTAATATTAATCATGCTCTTTTTAATGGAGTAAGAACTTTTTATTGGGCGTATGGAAATAGTTTTACGACATCAGGAGACGCAGAATCAATTGCATTTATAGATGGAAAAGCTGTTGCCGCTGCTTATAATGGAAGTTCTCAAGGAAAAGGAAGCGTTGTTGCTTTCGGTGACCTGTATTGGATCTTTAATAAATATACATCTTCAGATTACATTCAAGACCACTCTAAATTATTGAATAATTTAATAAATTATTATTTTGATGAAAATAATGAGCCTTTTTCACTTAATATTGGATTGAGCTCTGAACGAACGAGTAATCCACAAGTTAATATTTCTCTCTATGTAAAAAATCAAACCCATGAAGTACCATTAAACTCTTCCTTTTTGAACACTTTATTGTCAGTTTCGATTTATAATTCTTCAAACTCTTATCCCTTATTTATGAATTCTACTATTTCTGGCATAGCTACTAATTACACTCTAAATTTATCGGATTTTTTTAATCCAAGCAGTACACCCTTAGAAATTGAAGCAAATTTAACAATTGGTTCTGATATCTATAGAAAAACAATAAAACTACTTTATTTCGACGAGTCTAAAGTCCCTAATATTATTACTTTTCAAACAAATGCAAGTTCAATAAATAGGGAGGAAATTATTAATCTAAATTCTACTTTAAGCTTAACAGGGTGCAATGTCAGTGGATATATGGGTATAAATTCGTATTCTTTTTTCAATTCCAAGCAAACGATTAACAAGACTCTAGTATTTACGAATAATGGTGATAATTACTATAGTAATCTTAAACTTCTAGATACTGATCCGTCTGGTTATGCGATAACCTACATTGTACCTGAAAGTCTTTACAATTACACAAATCCGTACTCACCCAGAGTGTTATTCCGCATATCTAATAGAGCTCCCGAAATAATTAAATCAAGTTCAAATTTTAATTATGGCCAAGGTGACATATCATTTTCTGAAACAATTATAACTGAAAATGGGAAAGAATATTCTAAAATATACACGACTTCCCAATTAACAAGGTTTAATTTCAGTGTGAACATTCAAGAAGGCTCTGAGGAGGATAGTGAAGAGAACATGAGAGTTTTCGTTAACTTTTTCATTTGTGCTAAAACTATCGATGATGTCATCATTTTACTATATCCCGAGAATTATGAGGTTACCGAACTCTCTTTTAATACAAATCGGCACACTGGTTCCTATACTATTCCTTTAACAATCGATTTTTCAACTCTTAGTGGAGTAAGACCCGTATCTACTGTGGCCTCTTATTACAGCGGTTATGTAGGTCTATTCTATGTTACCGTGTATGATAGTGAAGGTGGTACGGACGATTATTATTTCATTGTTGATATTAGTGCTGCTTCTCCCACATTTGATCCAATTATTGCCCTGATCATATTCGGGATAATAATAGCCGTAAGTTTAATCGTGATATTAGCCATTTATTTAAACCAAAGAGGGAAATCAAGAAGAAGCACCCGTTCTCAATATTATCAAGAATATTATTATGCCTCTCCTGAAGAACGACAAGATTATCAGAGTGAATATTATTCTGAGAAGATTCCGATGTATTCAAGTGAGTTTCAGCAAGGAAGCTCTTATTTTTGTCCCTTTTGTGGAAAACCTATAAATGTTGCTAGAAAATATTGCCCACATTGCGGAGAATCGTTAATGGAACTTTGATAAGATCTTTCGAAAGGTTTTTTTTTAAGTAAAGACTCGAAAAAATAGATTAATTATGGCCGAAAGTAAGTATGTTATAGGCGTGGATTATGGGACTGATTCACTGCGGACACTAATTGTAAATGCTGAAAATGGAGAGGAAATCGCTACAGATGTTGTCATTTACTCGCGATGGGCAGAGGGAAAATACTGCGTTCCAGAAAAGAATCAATTTAGACACCATCCTCTCGATTACATGGAGGGTTTAGAAAAGAGCATTAAAAACTGCTTGAAAAAGATTTCTACTGATGTAAAAGAAAATATAAAGGCGATTTCTGTCGATACTACGGGTTCTACTCCTTGCTTGACGGATAAAAACGGTACTCCTTTATCGTTGTTACCAGAATTTGAAGATAATCCTAACGCAATGTTTATATTATGGAAGGATCATACATCTGTTAAGGAAACTGCGGAAATTAATCAAGTCGCTAAGACATGGGGTGGAGAGGATTTCACTAAATATGAGGGGGGAGTTTATTCAAGTGAATGGTTTTGGGCTAAGATCTTACATGTCTTTAGGGAAGATGCGAAAGTTAGAAATGCAGCTTACTCTGCAATTGAATTATGCGATTGGATTCCAGCCTTTCTCACTGGAAACAATGATATTTCTACTGTTAAAAGGGGAAGATGCTCTGCAGGGCATAAGGCAATGTGGCACGAATCATGGGGTGGACTTCCAGATGAAAAATTCCTTGTTAAAATCGATCCTCTCTTAAAAGGCTTTAAATCGAGATTATATATAGAGACTTGTACGGCAGATGTAAAAGCAGGTACTCTCTCACCAGAATGGGCAAAAAAACTCGATCTAAAAGAGGATGTTATAGTTGGAACAGGTGCTTTTGATGCTCATATGGGCGCTATTGGGGCAGGAATAGAGCCATACGCTCTCGTGAAAATAATTGGGACATCCACATGCGATATACTTGTTGTCTCGAAAGAAGATATAGAAGATAAGTTAATAAGAGGTATTTGTGGTCAAGTTGATGGTTCTGTCATTCCTAACATGATGGGTCTTGAGGCAGGACAATCATCTTTCGGAGATGTTTATGCTTGGTTTAAAACCCTGTTAGCATGGCCTTTAAGAAATGTATTAAACGACGATAAACTATCAAATGAAATCGAAGATAAAATCATTCCAGCCCTTGAAGAAAAAGCGAGAAAAATCCCAATAGAGGAATCGGGTATTATTGCGGTTGATTGGTTTAATGGAAGGAGAACGCCCATAGCGAATCAAAACCTTAAAGGAGCGATAATTGGATTAAATTTAGGATCTAATGCTCCAAGAATATATCGAGCATTAGTAGAATCTACCGCTTTCGGCGCCAGAGCTATCAACGATTCGTTTATATCTCAAGGAGTTCCTATAAAACAGGTCATAGGAATTGGTGGAGTTGTTAAGAAATCAGACTTTATAATGCAAGTGCTAGCAGATGTGTTAAATATGCCAATAAGACTTTGCGGTTCAGACGAAGTATGTGCTCTAGGTGCAGCAATGTGTGCAGCAACAGCTGCGGGTATATATGATACTATTGAAGAAGCTCAAAAACATATGAATAGTGGTTTTATAAAGGAGTATCTGCCCATTCCTGAAAATGCTGAGAAATATGAATTAATCTATAAACGTTATTTGAAGTTAGGTAAATTTGTCGAAGAAGATATTATGAACTTAATCAAAAGGTAGGAAAATGGTCTCTATAAAAGAATTAAAAGAAAGAGTATGTAAAGCTAATCTCGAGCTTGATAAACACCATCTTGTAGTATATACATTTGGAAATGTTAGTGGAATAGATCGTGATAAAGGCATTGTAGCAATTAAACCAAGTGGAGTATCCTACGAAGAACTAACTCCAGACATGATAGTTTTAGTTGATTTAAATAATAAAATACTTGAGGGGGATTTGAGACCTTCTTCAGATACAAAAACACATTTAGAATTATACAAACATTTTCCAGAAATAGGTGGTGTAGCTCATACCCATTCCCCCTATGCAACTTCGTGGGCGCAATCCCGTAAACCAATTCCATGTCTAGGAACAACACACGCGGATTACGCTCCAGGTGAAATCCCATGTACAGACATAATGTCTGACGAACAGATTAAGCGAGATTATGAAACAGAAACTGGAAATCAGATATTAGAAACATTTAAAAATTATGATTATAAACACACGCCTATGGTAATAATAGCTTCTCATGGTGCATTTTCATGGGGTGACTCGCCAGAAAAGGCTGTGTATCATAGCGTTATTTTAGAATATCTAGCAAAAATGGCCTTTAACACCATAGCTATTAACCCTGATATTCCACCAATTAAAGAAACTTTAAAAAATAAGCATTTTCAACGCAAACACGGACAAAACGCATATTATGGGCAAGAAACTTATAAGAAGTAAAGCATGAAAATTGGACTAGAATAGATATTAATATTTTTATAGTATTTTTAAATTTGCTATTAATTTATTAAAGAATAGAAATTAATCGTGGTCATAAAATGGGATTCAAAGAAAAAATGGTAAAGCAAGTAAGAAAACCAGAAGGCAGGTTTGGAAGAAGAATGGCTAAAATGATGAATTATGGACCTCACGCAAAAATGGCTAAATGGGCTTTCCATTATATTAGCGTTGAGTTAGATAGTATTATTCTTGATATTGGATGTGGAGGGGGGAAAAATCTTCAAAGACTCGCAAAACGCGCACCTAATGGTAAAATTCACGGAATTGATTATTCAGATGTGTCAGTAAAAGTTAGTAAAAAATTAAATAAAAAACAAATCTCATCAGGACTAGTAGATATTCGCAAGGGCACTGTCTCATCTTTACCATATAAAGATAACTATTTCGATTTAATTACTGGATTTGAATGCCATTTTTTTTGGCCTGATATTATCGAAGATCTAAAAGAAGTAAAGAGAGTATTAAAATCTGGAAGCTCATTATATTTAATTGCTGAAACTTACTTTTCAGATAATGAAGCGCATTCAAACCGAGTTAGGGAATGGGCGAAAATTGGTGAATTTCCAGTATATACTCCCAATGAATTGGAAGATTTCTTTCAAAAAGCAGGATATTCTGATATTGAAGTGATTCTTGAAAATGATGAAAATTGGCTTCTAATTAAGGGAAAGAAATAAAAAATGAATTAGCGCGTAGTAACTGAACCATCTTTTTGTCCAAAATATGCTTTTGAAGCCATTCCTATGAATAATCCTGTATCGACAACACCCGGAATGGATAAAAGCTTTTCATTTATTTCAGAAGGATTTCTAACAATTCCAAAATCAACATCAATTATAAAATTGCCGTTGTCAGTGACTAAAGGCCCAGATTTAGCTTTTGCCATGCGTAGTATTGGTTTTCCACCTAACTTTTCGAATTTTTTCATTAATGGTACTCGAGCAAGAGGGATAATTTCTATTGGAATCCCTTTTTTCCAATTCTCTCCAAAAAATTCAGAATCCTTTCTGTAATCTGCGATTAAAATAAAGTTTTTAGAGATAGAAGCGATAATTTTTTCTTGAACTAAACAACCACCCCCTCCCTTAATGGCATTTAGATCCTTGTCTATCTCGTCGGCCCCATCAATATCCAAATCAATCACGGGATACCTGTCAATTGATACTAAATTGAGACCATTATCTATAATTAAATTATACGCTTGAAATGAAGTTGGAATGCATTTTAAATCTAAATCACTTTCATTATTAAGCTCTGCTATTCTTTTCACGGCATAAACTACGGTTGATCCGCTCCCAATACCCAAAACCATGTCTTTTTTAACATTCTCATCAACTGCCTTCACAGCAGCGCTTTGCTTACCTTTTTCTATTAAATTTTCACTCATTTTTATCAGTATATATTGTATTCATTTTGTCAAATTAAGAATTCTAATAGCTAAATAGGCTGCGTTTTCTCCACGATCGATTCCAACAGAAGCTACTGGAACTCTTGGTGGCATTTGAGCTATCGATAATAACGCATCTAAACCTCCTAATTTGGCGCTTACGGGCACTCCAATAACGGGTTTATCCGTTTTAGAGGCAATGACGCCTGGTAACGCTGCCGATAGTCCTGCAACGGCAATATACACTAATGCCTTGCACGATTTAATATACTCATCTAACTTATCTGGGTCTCGATGCGCAGAAATTATGTTTAATTCGTACGGAATATTATTTTCCTTTAGAACCTTCTCAGCTTTCTCGTAGACGGCATTATCTGAAGTACTACCAGCAAGGATAGCAACTAAAATATTTTTATCGCTCATAATTAAGGTAAATTATGGGATTATATAAAGAATTAAGGTTTTTTTTTAATAATTCGCTAATATTCTATTATAGTCTCATAATTTTTAATGTAGGTGAACTTGAAATCTATAAGATTTTAACTCAATCTGAAAAATATTTGACATTAAAATAATTAAATGTTTTTTTTTTATTCAATTTTGTTCTATTATCACGGAATAAAGAGAATAAGATATATTGAATAATAAGAACTTTTATTATGATATTAGTGATTTTTATGGTAGAAAACATAAAATTTAAATCATCAGCAGAAAAAGAGCTTGAAGCAGATTATCACACGGTCAAACTTTCACCAGAACAGCAACATAGTATTAAAGTATTATCAGACATATTGGCAAAGCGCTTACCATTGTCATCATTGGCTATACAAGGAAATGCAAGGTTTACTATGAGAGATTGGCAAGAGAAAAATCATGAAATTGCCGCAAAAATATCTGAAATGCCGATGCAAAAGAAGCTTCAGGTTGCTAGGGAAATAACTGATTATGGTAAAGAGCGTATGAAAAATATGTTATCATTCCCAGAAAAACATAAAGAGCTTATTGATGAAGCTTATGAAGAAGCATGGAAAATTTATGTTGAGGAGCTCGCTAAATATAGAGCAAACTAATTTTTTTTATTAAAGGGAGTCTGGTAAGAATCAAGGTTTTTTATTCATAATTTAATAGTAATCAATTATAACTTCTTTTTTTTTTATATATGAACTTGAAAACTCTAGTCTTTTAACATGATATTGATCAAATATTCAATACTGGTAAACAATAAAAAAAACTTTAATTAAGCTGATGATTAAAAGAAATAATTACTAATTTTTAAAAATAAATGGAGTGATAATTAAAAATGGTACAATTAAATGAAGTATGGCTTGTTGATTATGCGAGAACTGCATTTTCTCGTTCAAGACCTCGTGCTCCAGAAAGAGATGTTTTTGGGGACGTCAGAGGAGATGAACTTCTTGCATTGTTACTTAAAGACATGCTTAAAAATAGATTAGCCGATAAAGGTATTGAAGCAAAAGATATCGATGAGTTAACTGTTGGTAGTGCTTTTGGCGTAGGAGAAAATTGGACATATGGTGGGAAGATGCCTGCATACTATGCCGATATGGATGTACGAACTTCCGCAGTATTTGTCGATAAACAATGTGGATCAGCTGCTGCGGGATTTAATCTGGGATTTCTAGAAATTGCTGCAGGGTATAGCAAGTGTGTTTTGTCAACTGGACTAGAACATCTCACTCGTGTACCAATGGGCATACAAAATAAATGGATTAAACCAAACCTTGCCATCGGTACAAAAGGTTCTCCTTTTTATATAGAGAGATTTGCTCGAAAAGGTGAGTACGATGTACTTGTAGCAACTGACATGTTATCTACAGCACAAAAACTATTCGAAGAGGAAATTCCGAAATTTACTAAAGAAGACATGGATAAATTAGGAGTAAGGGCTCATAATTTAACGGTTAAAAGCCAAGAAGAAGGATGGTTTACCGGGGGAGTAAATGGTGGAGAAATTATTCCAGTCGAAGGACATGTTGAAGGCAATCCCGATGAGAAAATAATGATTGATAAAGACATGGCTGCGCGAGCGTCTACCCTCGAAAAGGTAGCAGGATTAAGACCTGTTTCCAAACCTCATTTCATTAAAAAAACGGCAAGTGGACAAGATCTTGGTCGGAAAGGATATGAAGAATATGTAGGCCATAAAGATGGAGTGATTACAGCTGGAAACGCATCTCCGTTAAATGCAGGTGCTACCGCATGTCTTATGATGGATGCTGAAGAAGCTAAAAAACGGGGCATTAATCCTTTAGCAAAAGTCGTTTCAATAGGATTTGCTGGCGTTGATCCAACTGTTATGGGTCGGGGACCTGTTCCTGCCTCTAAAATGGCATTAAAACAGGCGGGATTAACTGTTGATGATATTGGTTGCTGGGAAATAAACGAAGCTTTCTGTATAGTTGCTTTAAATTGCATGGATAAGTTAGGGATTCCAGAAGAGAAAGTCAACGTCAAAGGCGGTTCTACAGCTATTGGGCATCCATTAGGAGCTACAATGTGTCGTTTAATCGGAACAGTTGCCCGCATCATAAAAGACAAAAAGGAAAAATATGGATTAGCGAACGCTTGTTGTGGTGGCGGTCAAGGGGTAGCTGTAATTGTAGAAAATCTTGATGCATAAAGTATATTTTTGATCTCTTTTTTTTTTTATTAACTTTATTAACAACGTAATTTCTAATTTTAAAAATAAATAAACTATGTGAAAAATGAAATGGTAAGTCAAATAAGAGAAGTATGGTTAGTCGATTATGCTCGTACTGCGTTTTCTCGCTCAAGACCTGGTGCTCCCGAAAGGGATGTTTTTGGTGGATTAAGAGGCGATGAATTAGTTGGGTATTTATTGCGAGGATTTTTTGAGAAAAATTTAGCAGATAAAAACATTAAACCAGAAGATTTAGACCAAGTAATTTCAGGTACTGCTCTACCTGTCTTTGAGAATTGGACTTATGGTGGGAAAATTCCATCATTTTTAGGAAAAATTCCATATGATATAAGTACGTACTCAGTAGAGAAGCAATGTGGAAGTGCTGGCCAAGCTACATGTAACGGTATTATGGAAATTATGACAGGATATAGTAAAACCGTTTTATGTACGGGATTTGAACACATGACTCGCGTAGGTATGGATCAAAGATACAATACGCACATGAAACCTAACTTAAGCTTAGGGACTAAGAAATCCATTTGGTATCGTAAGGATGTAGAAATCATGACCACGATTTCAATGCTTCAAACGGCTCAAAAACTTTACGAACAAAACATTGGTACTTCAGCAGAAGTCTCAAAAGAAGATTTGGATAAACTTGGCGTAAGAAGCCACAATCTTACCGTTGCTAATAGGGAATGGTTAAAAGGTGAAATAATTCCCGTTGAAGGATATGAAGCGGGCAATCCAGATAATAAAATGATGATTGACGAGGATAAAGCGGCTCGACCGTCTAATTTGGAGGATGTTTCTAAATTAAGAAGGCTTTCGAAACCCTTCTACCTAAAACAAAATATTGAAGGGAAAGATATCGGCGGTAAACAAGCATATGTTGAAAGAGAAGGAACCAAAGAAGGAGTCATTACTGCAGGAAATTCTTCACCTCTGAATGCTGGCGCAACTGCTTGTTTGCTAATGGATGCTGAGTTAGCAAAACAGAAAGGATTAGAACCAATGGCTATCATTAAATCGATGGGCTGGGCGGGAGTTGACCCAACTGTTATGGGTAGAGGGCCTGTTCCTGCATCAGAAATGGCATTAAAACATGCGGGATTAACTGCTGATGATATCGCTTTCTGGGAAATAAACGAAGCTTTCTGTATTGTTGCATTGAACTGTATGAAGCATTTCAATATTCCAGAAGAAAAAGTCAACGTCATGGGCGGCTCAACTGCTATTGGACATCCATTAGGTGCCACAATGATTCGATTACCCGGTACGTTGGCTCGAATCTTGAAAGATAAGAAAGCTAAATATGGAATTGCTAATGCTTGTTGCGGTGGCGGTCAAGGTATTGCTCTCCTCCTTGAGAATCCAGATGCATAAATGATAATTCAATTTTTAAATTTTTGTTTTCATTTTTTCTTTAAATTTTTACTATCCTATATTAATAATCTCGATTACTGTTCTTTCAAAAGTTTTAATTCATTTTATTAATTTCAATAATTATTAAAAAAAAAAATATCATTTATTATAAAAACTTGAGAAGTGATTATTAAAATGGCTAAGGAACTTAAGGATGTATGGATTGTAGATTATCACCGTACTGCTTTTTCTCGTTCGAGACCAGGTGCTCCAGAAAGGGATGTTTTTGGAGAGTTGAGAGGGGATGAAATTTTTGCAGAACTCATGCTTAAATTATTTGATGGTCCTCTCGCTGACAAGGGAATAACAATGGAAGATATCGATGAAGCTTGTTTAGGATGCGCAATGGGCGTGTGGGAAAATTGGTCTTATGGAGGGCGCGGACCGCTCTTTTTAGCTGGATTTCCAATGAAAACGGCAGCGCAATTCATAGATAGAGCTTGCGGTTCAGCAGGGACGGGATTGGTAAATGGCTTTTTAGCGATTCAGACAGGTAATTATAAATGCGCAATTGGTGGTGGGTATGAACACATGTCGCGCGTGGCATTGGATCCTAAATATAACCATCATATTAAACCAAATCTTTTAATTGCCAACAAGAAATCCAAATATTATCATCCTGAATACGACATTATGACTGCGTTAAGTATGATTCAAACCGCTCAAAAATTATACGAAGAAGAAATAGGCGATGGCGCTGATTTAACTAAAGAAGATTTAGATAAATTAGGAGTAAGAAGTCATAACCTAACAGTAGATAATTATGAATGGTTAAAAGGAGAAATTATTCCGATTGAGGGTCATGTTGAAGGAAATCCCGAAGAGAAGATTATGGTTGACAGAGATATGGCTGCTAGGAAATCTACATTAGAACAAGTATCACAATTGCGCAGAATATCAAGACCTTATTTCTTAAAGAAATATGGTGGAAAGCAAGCATACATAGAAAGAGAAGGTACTAAAGATGGAGTAATTACAGCAGGAAATTCTTCTCCGTTAAACGCAGGTGCTACTTCTGCTATTTTAATGGATGCAAAAGAAGCAGAGAAGAGAGGAATTGATCCTTTATGTAGAATTGTCTCATACGGAGTTGCTGGAGTAGATCCTAGCGTAATGGGTCGGGGGCCTGTTCCTGCTACAAGGAAAGCTTTAGCAGCAGCAAATTTAACTGTCGACGATATTGATTTCTGGGAAATAAACGAAGCGTTTACGGTGGTTACATTAAACTGCATGCATAAACTAGGCATCCCTGAAGAGAAAGTTAATGTAATGGGCGGTTCTTCTGCTATTGGGCATCCATTAGGTGCAACCATGGTTAGACTACCTGGTACACTAGCAAGAATACTGAAAGATAAAAAGGCAAAATATGGATGTGCTAACGCCTGTTGCGGTGGCGGACAAGGGATCGCAGTAATTATTGAAAACTTGGATGCATGAATGTCTCTTTTAAATTCTATTTTTTTTCTATTCTATTTTTATTTATATGTCGCACGTGAAATGTATCTTTCAAGAAAAGTTAATCTATTGATAAAAATCAGAACAATATAATTCTTTTTATTAATAATCATAGTGAAGTTTTTTACTTCACTAGGTAAACTTTAAATTTTTAACTATGATAAATAAACTTACTACAAAAACGTAAGAGGTGATAATTTTTCCTGTATACAAATCTATTCAATTAGTTGCTACAAGTGAAAAAAATTGGGCTGATGCTGTAAAAGCTGGTTATGAAGAGGCCAAAAAAACCTTACGGGGCATTAGAAACATTCAAATTGTTGAGTCAGATGTAAAAGTTAAAGAAGATGTTGACAAATTGATCTACCGCGTCCGGATCCAGATAAACTTCCAGCTCGAGAAATGATTATTATATCTAAAATCTCTTTTTTTTTTAATAAAGTTGGCAATCTTATTCAAAAAAGAATAATTCATGTAGATAAATGAATAATGGAATAGAAAAAGTTTAATTATAATATGTTTTATTATGGTATTATCACTAGAAAGGTTATATCATGGATTTTCTTGAAGGGCTTCTTACAGAATATGGACAATATCTAATTGGTGCAGTAATTGTATTTGTAGTATTTATTATCTGTTGTATAATCCATAACAAACTCCTTAAGTCATAATCGTTTTTGTTCCATGAAATCAATATTAATTAAAAGATATTATTAAATCTGAATTATTATAGAATTTCAAGTTTTACTAAGTAATTTAGAGCTATTCACTCCTCCTCTTAAAGAGATCTATTTGTTTTCTTACAGATTCCCTCGCATTCAAGGCGTATAAAAAGCCAGGATCTATCTTTAATGCTTTTTCGTAGAAATCCATTGCTTTTTCAAGCTCTCCTAAATTCTCGTAAAGATATCCAATATTATAATAACAATATTTATAATCAGGATTAATTTTTAAAGCCTCTTTATACGAATCTAACGCTTTTTCTATATCCCCTAAGTTGTAATACGTAATTCCTAAATTATATAATGCTCTATAGCTTTTTGGTTCAAGTTCAATCATTTTTTCGAAGCATATGATTGCCATTTCATAATCCGCTGAAAATTCATCGTTCAAATAACCCCCATAGGAT
>Ga0180433_10003063_pt1 | contig 24976 bp, 49 predicted proteins | sample SS_ome_8_FD_132980 | JGI IMG/M metagenome (GOLD analysis project Ga0180433, IMG submission 132980) | Hypersaline lake sediment archaeal communities from the Salton Sea, California, USA - SS_1_D_1 metaG | ecosystem: Environmental > Aquatic > Non-marine Saline and Alkaline > Hypersaline >... | reverse complement strand
TGCTAGAGCAAATCACGTCAACGCCTCCGGCGGATATGGTAGCGCTCCTTTGGGCGGTGGTGGGTGGCCTATCGCTGGCCGTTGTCCAGCTTTGGCGGCTCAATGGGCAGAAGAACAAGCAGAATGGCGACCTCCATTCCGAGATGAACAGGCGCATATCCTGCCTGTATCGGCAGTTGGTGGAAACGCAAACAGCCTGGAGGGAGGCGGAACGCCGCCATGCTCAGGAAATGTTCGAGGCGGCAAAGGCGGCGGAGATGACGGGGAACGCATTCCGGGCGGCGATAGAGGCGCTCAAGAAGAAGCCCGGCGGGCCTTGTTAGAGTTAAAGCGCGGCATTGCGCGTAACCAGCAACTTGCCGTAGAGTTGGCCGCGCTGGTTGACAGGATCAAGCACATAGACTGATCGGAGCGGAAATGACTTTTGGCGCAAACCTTTTGGTCGATGACCATTACAGCATAGCGAACAACTATTTTTCCGATCTCTTGTTTGAGACAGGGCAGTTCGATTTCGTGTCCACGCCTGACGTGACGCTTACCGATGGCTGGATCACGCGCATGGCACCGGGTGCATCCTACACCTACGCATTCGGGCGGCTGCGGTCAAAGCTAGGGCCAAGCAAGCCGCGGCCATATCAATTCTTCTGGCGCGGCATGGCTATGCACGATCTCGAAATTACGATTGTGCAGCGCGGCGTAGTCGCAACGCCGGAATGGAAGGGGCTTGTGCCGGTCAATGACCCGCCACCGGTGACGCTTGATCCGTCGCTGCCGCAATTCATCATCATTCGCAACCCTGCTGCCGCCGAATGGGTGGGCGAGTTCCGTTTCGGCATTGCCGAGGATGACAAATTTACTTCGCCAGCATTCCGCGCATGGTCTGCGGCGCAGGGCCTGACCGGCGCGCGCACAATGGACGAGCAGCGGTCCAAATACGCCGAACAGGATCACAAAATCCGCGATATCGCCTATCCGACCATGCATGGCGACTGGCGCGGCGATTTCGCGGGCATAACCGTCTCCCAAAGCCTGCGGATGGCGCAGGAGTGCGCATGGCAGCATATTTGGCTATCCGTACCTCCCGGCATGTCTCCTGCCGTCCTGGTGGCGGCTTTGGACGATTACAGCGGCTGCCCCGCGGTGACGCTGGAACACGGCGGCAATGAAATCTGGAACCGCGGCGCGTCGCAGAAGTGCGGCACTTACTACCTGAACCGGGCACACCAAGCCTATGGCACCTTCCACGGCACGCCGGGCGGCATTCTGGACTATGCGCAGCCGGGCTGGGTGCTGGAGGATGACGCCATGGCCTACACGCCATCGGGGCAGATGTGGCCGGACAAGCTGAAACAGCAGGCGCGCGATGCGGGGCGCGTTGATCCGATCCTGCTATCCAATGAAGCGGCCTATGCGATGGCGATGTATGACGCATCGCAGGCGCTGGCGGTGATGCTGGTCAACTGGCAATGGGACGCTGCCGAGCGGTGTTTCGTGAACAAGCACGGCGTCCGCATCTACAACACCATGGGCGGGCAGAACGGCAATGCTCGATTCGTCGAGAACATCGTGAAAGTGTTTGCCGAGGCGCTGGTGCCGCAGGACTGGCAGACGGTCCAGGACTATTTCACCGGCTTCGCGTTTGCGCCGTACCTTGCCTACCAGTACGTGACGCAGGCGCTCCCGACCCATGCCCGCGCGCCGAATGATCCGACCAATGCGGAGTTTTGGGGCGCAGCGGAAGCGGGCTGGCAGCGGGCGCTGGGGCTTATGCTTGGGAATGTCGTGGCGCAGCCTGCCGGGTGGCGCTTTGGCGTTTATGAAATGGGCCTGTCCTTCATTGATGGCCGCGACGGGCGTCCAGCCGACTGGTGGACCGCCAAGCGGTTCTCGGTCGATGGCGACCTGATGAATATCAAGATGGCTGCCGATCTATCGAGCGAGCGGCCATGGGCAACCATGGTCTACGGCATGGGCATTACGGGCGAGGAATTTAAAGCAGGTCAGACCTATGGCCAAGGCTTCTGGTCTATCCTGCCATCGTGGGACAGCCAATCCGATCTACTGCAAAAAATGATCGCCGCCTATGACGCGCCAGTCATTGACCCGCCCGTCGAGCCGCCGGTTGATCCGCAGCCGGGCGAGCGGGCGGTCAGGTTCGCGCGCATCCGCGATGATCTTGACTGGCTGGAGGCGAACGGTTAGGTTGCGCACTGATCCTGCCGCGGGTATGACGAATGGGGTAGCCTGCCTCATAGTCACTCAGGCAAGCCGCATAAGGACGGGGCGAAATGGCCTAAGCCCCGGACGCCCTTACGGGCCGCGGTTGTGGGCGGCAGCGCGCATATGAAGGAAGTCTTGGAATGGCGTTTGCTCTAGTCTGAGGGCCAGCGCCTCGCGTTCGTCCTCAGTCATCTTCCTTCTCCATCGCTTTCAGCATCCGCCAACCCAAGCGGGACTGAGTATGGGTCGGTGTGTCTAAATGTGCCCAGGATTTGCGTAATAAGCGCGGCTAGTTCGTCCGGGTCCACCTCGGCGTTTTGGCCCTTAACCATGCAGGCAGCAATTGCCGCCTGCAACACGTCCCCCCAGGTCATCACCCTTCCTCCATCTCTGCCGCCCGGCGGAGTTCGTTTTCGCGCGGGACGGTCACGGTGTCATCGCTCATATGCATTTCCCTTTCGCCTCATGCGCTGCTTTCAGTGCGTCACGCATGGCTTGTGTGATTGGTGCCGGGCCGGGCAGCGCCGGGCGCTCCGGCTTGACGCCGAGCATGTCGGCAATGTCGCGCGGGAAGTCTGGCGGGAGATCAGTCATTGGCCAGCAGCCCAAGCAGAATAGTCCGCGCAGTTGCCGCGGCATTCCGGGCGCTCATCTGGTCGCAACGCCATATGTGCGCGTCCTCGTCTAAACCGTTCCGCCATACCCGCTGGTCTAACTCGCAAGTGCGCGCAAAATGACGGGCTTCTGCCTGCCAATCCTTGGCGAGCCTTGCCGCCCTATTTTCCGATACCAGAATCATCATCATCCTCCAAAGCGGGGCCGGAGCCCCGCGGGTTATTTGTCATCCATATCCGCCAAAATCGCATCACGCACGCGCTCCACAAAGTCGCGCGCGCGCTCGATCCGTTCCACTGCGCCGGGCAGCGGCGTCCCCAAATCCTGCCAGAACGCAGCGCCCTGCGGCGTCTTGTGAGTATGGAACATGTAATGCACGAATTCCTTAGCGCCCGTGCGCAGGAACCCCTGCATGGCTGGCAGCGCGCGGTCCCGGGTGTATTCCGTCCAGTCGCCCACTTCATCCTGCATCACTTGTCTCCTTTGTTTGATTGCATAGACACCATATCGCGCCACCTTGCGCCTGTCAAGCGCCTATTGACACACAAAAGCGCCAGCGGTATAGTGAGGCATCGAAACTAAGGAGGCCGATGATGGAGCCTAGAGACCAGCGCATTAACGTGCGCGTAACAACGAAAGACCTGGATCGCCTGATTAGGGCGGCGGAGGCCGACATGCGCAGCGTCGCGGATTTCTGCCGCGTGGCGGCGCTCGAAAAGGCGGAGAAGATGGAGCGAAAAGATGGATAACACGAAACACACGCCGGGGCCTTGGAGGGTATATCATGGCACGCGGGGAACGATAATCGAGGCCGACGGTGGCGCTTGCGACGACGGAAGCCCGCTCGGCATTCTGTGCCCCGGCACCGGTGGCGCGCGTTCTTGGACACACACGATTGCAGAACTGGGCTGGTCTGGCATTGCCGAATGGGAAGCCAATGCCTGCCTGATCGCCGCCGCGCCAGATATGCTGGAGGCGTTAAAAATGGCGCAACTGTGGCTTGACTACGACGGACGTTACGACATGCAAAAAATAAACGCAGCCATCGCCAAAGCGGAGGGGCGGGACTAACGAAAAAGGCGGCACTTAAGCCGCCCTTTCTTTATGCCGGGGATGCCATCCTTTGCGCGGGTCACCTGACGATCAGGGGCTAGGCACCGCGCGTTGACGCTCTGGCAGGTATGGCTTGGCGGACGCCCCGGCCCGCCCGTGGAGGTACGCCCGCCCCTATTCCATGCGCAATCCGCGCATTGACCACAAGCCGAAAAGGCCTCCGGCCAGCAGCAGCGCCGATGCCGGGAGCGGGATGGCGTTGACCTCGCCCTCGTACATAAGGCCCGACGGGTTGCTGATCGTGTCCTGACCGACGCCAATCTGCCGAACCTCGAATTTCAGTTCGTGCGTGCCCGCGGCAACTTCCATGGCGAAGGCCTCGCCCTCGCCCGGCTCGCACCCAAGCGGGCCGATGGCGCACGTCCCTTGGGTCATGTTCGGCAGATTGAGCGCCACGCCATTCAGAAAAACTTGTGCCGTGTCGTCCGCCCATGCGGTGAAATCGAGCCAGGATCGATGGGCGACCGTAAATGTTTCCGTCGCCGTCCACATACTGCCGGGAGGCGCGAGAACAGCCCCGCCGTAGCCCGTGTCGGCATAGCTGATCCACTGACCAGCGCCGGGCGCTTGCCAAGCCGGGTGCGGCTGGATGGCGACGCAAGCGCCGCCGTTGCATGTTTCGTTGCCGTCGCCGGAGACGATAGGCAGCGCGGCGGCTGGGGCGGTGAAAGCGGTAAGGGCCGCGGCTGCGAATAGGTGCTTCATGATGTGCTTTCCTTCATTTCGCCGATTGCAACTTCAAGCTGGTCACGCAGCCATTGCGCTTGTTCTGGCGTTGGCGCGATGACCTCATTGTCCCAATTCAGGTTTACGCTGCCCGATTTCCGAAAAGTCAGCGTCGCGACAACCGGGTCGCTCTCTTCCATGCCGTGCAATAAAATTAGACGGCGCATCAAATGCATCACTTCATCAAACGGCATGTCGCTTTGAGCCGTCGCCCATGGCTGACCTTCTGACGTTTTGAAACAAACAAGATCAAAAGCATATTCGCTTTCGTTTTTGTGCTTTTCGTTGCGCCGGTCGGTAAAGTCGATAACTGTCATTCTCCCCTCCAATTGTGCAAGTTCGGTTCTTGGCACTTTCGGCAATGGTTAATGAACCATACGCCGAAAATCAGCGCGGCGGCAATGCCGATGATGACAAGCGCCATCATGCCAGCCCATCCCATTCCCGGCCTTCGATCCGGGCAATTGCCCGCTGGATCAGATCGCAATCTTCCTCCCGGCCTTGCTTTCGCGCCCGATAAGCGGCGTCCAGCAATTCGCGGATCAGCGCCTTATCACGGTCGCGCTCAAGTTCGGTCTTTTGTTCATCTGTCATCGTTGCGCCTCCTTGTGGCGTTTGAAAATGCGTTGAAACTGCCTGCGGTGCATCCCGATCATACGCGCAGCCTGATCTTTGTTGCCGCCGGTTTGCTCATATGCCCAGAACACCAATTCTTCCTGCATTTCGATAATCCGGCGCTTTAGCGTTTGATAGTCGCGGATATCCATGACCTCACCTCATATATCGTGCAAGGTGCTTGTTATTCTGGCTCCACATGATCTCGCCAGTTTCCGGGTGCCGCCTGATCGTGCAACCCCCAGCCCAAAAGACAGAGGCCATATTGTCCGGGACTACGAGCGGCAAATGCGCCTTAAAGTCCTGCGATGAGCCGGGCTTGGTGCCGGTCTTTTCCGCCAGCCGCGCGGCCTCCGCTTCCCGCTTTTCGGCGGCTTTTGCCTCTGCGCGGATTTTCTGCACGCGCAAAGCCGTGGCAATGCGCTTGGCTTGTTTGCGATCTTCCTCCGTGCCCAGCTTGCGGCGGCGGTATTCGCTGGACAGCGCCAGCACAACCTCGCGCCCTTGCGGGCAAAGCCCTTGGCTATCAACCCGGCGGAGCATATGAAAGACTGTACTACGGTCCCGGCCTGCCCATTTGGCAATTTCCGCAACCGGCATGCCCATGCGTTGCATGAACCGGAACACGCCGCGCTTTGCCGATTGCACCGCGCCGCCAGGGTTGCTCTTTTCGATCAAATCGGCGGGCTCCAAGCCTACAACGTGGGCGGCAACCTCCCATGCAAAATCCCATTCCTGCATCACTCCACTCCCAGCATGTAAATGGCCGTATCGATTGCGGCAGTTGCGACCATGCCTATTGCCACCAGCACGATTACAAACACGGCGGCGGCAAGGATCGTGCGTGCCCAAAGCAGGGCGATTTCGTCGTCGTCGTTCATAGCGGCTTCCTTCCAAATATCAGGATAAAGCCATACGCGAGGCAAAACAGCGGCGCGAAAACCGCCAGAGCCGGAGCAATGGCAATAAGCCATGCGCCTGCTATCATCCGGTCGCTGCGCTTTGTGCTTTCGGCAAGCGTCATGATGCGGTCAAACATATCGCTAAACATCACTTTTCCCTCCCCACTGCGCGCCGGGAACGGCGGCGGCGTCGATTGGGTGTTTCAGGTTGCGGCGGAACTGGGCAGCAAAGGCGTCCTTGATCTTGGCAATCGCCTGCTGTTGATCTGTGCCGCGCTCGCCTGCGCGGATGCTTTTGCTTAGCGCCTCGACTGCGTCGAAGGCATATGCCCATGCGTCGGCTTCAGTTGCATTTTCCGCAAGCCGGGCGCGCTCAATAGCGCGGGTGGCGTGTTCGTTCATTGGTTTTGCTCCTTATGGCTTGCGATTGCCACGGCAACGGGATCGCGCTCTATGAGCCGCATCAGGATGGCAGTTTGCGGAGTGATGCCTCGCTTGCCGGTTTCCATGCGGTGGATTTGATTTGCGTCGGCAAAGCCGAGCAAAATAGCCAAGCCCTTTTGATCGGGACCGTACATTTCACGAATGCGGCGGAACTCTTGCGGCGTCATCTGTCTGTCTCCGTTCTTTCGTTTATCGACGCCCCCTTGTCGCACAATCCGGCGTGAGGCGCAACACAAAAAAAGCGCTTGCTATAAAATTTTTTGTGCGTATAAATATGCGGCATGGAAGCAACACCGAAAACAGCCCTTGCGCTGATTGATTGTGACCGGCTCGCGGATGCGGTCGGAAGCAATATCAAAACCGTTCGAAACTACCGCCATCGGGCGAAGATGCCTGCCAAATGGGCGATGCAAGTCCGCCGCTTGCTGGCGGAAAAAGGACGCGACCCAATGGCGGAAGCGCCCGACGAAATCTTTGCATACAAGTGAGGAAGTCATGAAAAAGACAGGCGCAGAAAAACAGATCATTGCTATGCAAACGGAAGCGGAGTTTGCCGCCGATGTGTCGCGCTTAAAGCGGGACCGCTGGCGTTTGGAGGAAAGCATTATTTATCAAAAGCGCGCCGCAGAATGGGCGGAAGCCGCTCGTAATAACTTTGTAAGCCTGCTGCAGCCATGACCCGCCGCATTGACGCCGTAGAGGCCGCGGCGAATGCCATCGCTGGGCTGATTATATCAGCGGCAACGGTGCAGGTCGCTTGGCCGCTGTTCGGCTGGCAGGCAACTGTTGAGCAATCCTCAATGGTTGCCGGGCTGTTTTTTGTACTATCAACTGCCCGCGCATACGTGTTGCGGCGCATATTTCGGAGGATGCAATGAGCTTGGCAGAATATCGCGAATTTATCGCGTCACGCCAGCCCGTTACGCAAGGCCATGGCTTTGCGGCAGGCGACATAAACCCCAAAGCCAAAGCGCATCAAGAGGCGGTTATCCGGTTCGCCTTGGAGCAGGGGAAATCCGCCGCGTTTCTTGATACGGGGCTGGGCAAGTCGTTTATCGAACTGGAATTTGCGCGGCAATGCGCAGAGGAAACCCGCAAGCCTTCGCTGATCCTGACGCCTCTCGCAGTTGCCGGGCAGATGGTCAGGGAAGGCCAGAAATTCGATATCAACGCGCGGCAAATTCGTGAACAGTCCGAAGTCGGCGCGGGCGTCATGGTGGCGAATTACGAACGCCTGCCGAAGCTGAACCCAGAAGCGTTTGGGGCAATCATCCTGGATGAAAGCAGCATTCTGAAAAGCTATGCCGGGCAAACGCGCGCGCGCATCCAAGCGGCATTTGCCGATCACGAATATAAGCTTGCGGCAACCGCAACGCCATCGCCAAACGACCATACCGAACTAGGCAACCACGCCGAGTTTATGGGCGTCATGCGGCAGCAAGAAATGCTCTCGAAGTGGTTCATCAATGACACTTCAACGGCAAGCCAGGAATGGCGGCTAAAAGGCCATGCCGTTAAGGATTTTTGGCGATGGGTAGCGTCATGGTCGCGTTGTGCCACGCTGCCAAGCGACCTGGGCGGCGACGATACCGGCTATCTCCTGCCGGAGATTTACCGCCGCATCCATGAAGTGGCAGCCGACCGCGGCGAGGATACGGGCGGATTGCTGTTCCGCATTCCTGAAATGTCAGCAACCAGCTTTCACAAGGAAAAGCGCCTGACAATGCGCCATCGGTGCGAAATGGCCGCGGAATTGGCGACCCATGACAAACCGGTGACGGTATGGTGTGAAACCAATGAGGAAAGCGCGCTTCTTACCAAGCTAGTGCCGGACGCCATCGAGGTGCATGGCTCGCTATCGCCGGATGAAAAAGAGGCGCGGTTGTTAGGGTTCGCCGATGGCAAATACCGGGCCATGGTAACGAAGCCCAAGCTGGCAGGCTTTGGCGTCAACTGGCAGCATTGCTCCCATGCCGTGTTCGCCAGCATCAGCTTTAGCTATGAGCAGCACTATCAGGCCGTGCGGCGCTCGCATCGGTTCGGACAGAATGAAATGGTGCGAAATGATATCGTTTTGGCGGATACGGAGCGCGTCATATGGGAGGTAATTGCGACCAAGAGTGAAAAACATGATGAAATGAAACGCAGAATGGCGGAAGCTATGCGAGAGGTCCAGTTGAGCGCCGATGTGCGGCGGACCTATGATCGCCCCCTTAACCTACAATTCCCGGAATGGGTAAAAACCGAGAGGATGCAGTAATGAATGCCGATTATCACGGGGCCGGATGGGCTCTTTATCACGCAGATTGCATCGAGGGCATGCACGCCATGCCAGCGCATTCGGTCGATTGCAGCGTGTTTTCGCCGCCGTTTGGCGACTTGTTTGTTTATTCCGACAGCGAGCGCGACCTGGGCAATGCTGGCAGCGAGGAAGAATTTATCGGGCAATATCGATTTTTTGCCGAGGCGCTGGCGCGGGTAATGAAGCCGGGCCGCATTGCTTGCGTGCATTGCACCGATCTGCCAACGCGCAAGGGCAAGCATGGCTATATCGGCCTGCAAGATTTCAGTGGCGATCTGATCAAGGCGCACACGGCGGCGGGCATGATCTACCATGGCCGCACGACGATATGGAAAGACCCCGTGGTTGAGATGCAACGCACAAAGGCGCTGGGATTGCTCTACAAACAAATCCGCAAAGATAGCGCCATGAACCGAGTTGGAATGCCGGATTACATGCTGTTTTTCCGCGCGCCCGGTGACAATCCCGACCGGATTGAACATGCCGCGCCAGGGGATGCGGAAGCCGTCAAGATCGCCAAGAAATGGCTCGATGAAATGCACCGCGCGGGGCTCGCATCCAACGTGCCGGATGACAAGATGCTAGCCGAGCTTGTCAAGCACGCGGAATTTGACGTGTACGAATGGCAGAAACTGGCGTCGCCGGTATGGATGAATATCCAACAGGGCAATGTGCTCAACCGCATCAAAGCGGAAAACGATGAGAAGCACGTATGCCCGTTGCAACTGGACGTGATCGAGAACTGTCTGCGGCTCTACAGCAAGCCCGGTGACGTGGTGTTAGATCCGTTCAACGGCATCGGCAGCACCGGCTATCAGGCGGTCAAGATGATGCGGCGCTATGTCGGGTTCGAATTGAAGCCGGAATATATCGCGCAAGCATCCAAGAACCTTGCCGATGCTGAGGCGTCGGCAGGCGATCTGTTTGGCCTAGCCGCCTAAGAAAAAAGCCCCGCCTGTTTAGGGCGGGGCAAGTTCGCGGAGACAGATGCAGTCTGCCCGCTTGTAGCATCATTGCACGGAAGGCGCAATCCGTTCAAAGGCAGCAGGTGTAAACGCCCTCTTAGCGTGCTTCGTGCAATACGAATGGCCAGCAATGATTTGTTCGCCGCAATAGTGGAAGTTTCCTGCTGGCGTCACGTCACCATCAATCCACTGACAGCGCGACAGACGCGGGGCAATGGGCATCCCCCATCGATGCGTTGGCGGCTCTTTCTTCTTATGCAGCCCCATGCGTCGCGCGCGTCCTATGATGACGTTCTTGCTAACGCCAAGCCGTTTGCCGATGGCGAAGGCGCTCCATTCTCGCGTTCCGTAGTGCCGGCGGATAAAAGCCAGTGCGGCATCGTCCAGGCAAGCGCCGAGTGACGTGGTTCGCGGGCGCTCAGGCAGGCCAAGCATATCACGCCAGCGCCTTGCGGTTTTCTTGCTAATCCGCATTGCCTTGGCGATCCCCGCCATGGCCACGCCCCGGCGATACATCCGAGCAAATTCTGCATGGCGAGCGTCAGTCATCATCCGGCTCCATGCCTAGCGCGCGCATGTAGAGGTCTAGCAGGCTTTCCAGTTCCACCCGATCTTGCGGCTCCATCTTACGGAGCTTGATGACCTGGCGCATAACCTTTGGGTCAAAGCCGTTGGCCTTTGCTTCCGCGTAAACCTCGCGAACGTCAGCGGCCAGCCCTTCCTTTTCTTCCTCTAGCCGCTCGATCCGCTCAACGTAAGCGCGCAACTGGCCGCTTGTGATTGCTTCAGTCATGATCTGTTTCCTTCACTTAACATCAAAACGGTATGTCTGAGTCCAGATCGTCTTGAGCAGGCCGCCCCGCTTCCCGCCCTTGCGAGGCGACATACCCCCCGCCATCTCCTATCAGGGTCAGCGTGCCACGGAAGCGCTGTAAAACAACTTCCGTGCTATACCGGTCTGCCCCGCTCTGGTCAGTCCATTTGCGTGTTTGCAACTGGCCTTCGATGTAGCATTGCGAGCCTTTTTGCAGGTACTTTTCAGCAACCCCGGCAAGCGCATCATCAAAAATAACAACGCGGTGCCATTCAGTCTTTTCCTTCTTTTCCCCGCTGCTTTTGTCCGTCCATCGCTCTGATGTTGCCAGCGACAGATTGGCAATCTTTGACCCTGATTGCGTATGCCGGACTTCTGGATCGCGTCCGAGACGCCCCAGCAATATCACCTTGTTAACGCTACTCATTTTTATGTCTCCGTTAGTCAAAAGGGTGGCTAAAGAAGCTGATCGGCCTCATTCAACAAGCGCTCAAACGCTTCGTGGCGCTTTTGCCATGTCACTTGCCGAAATGGTTGCCCGTCGCCAGATTTGCGCTCTGCATTTGCCTTACTCTCTACAAGCTCCATGCACGCATCGAGGCTCATGGCCAGCTTGCGCATAACTTCTTTTTCGTGTTCCGTCATGATGTTTCCTTTGCTTTTGGGAATGCGCCCAGGCGCTGCAAATCGTCAATAATCCACCACGCCTCGGCGATGCGGTGGTCTTTGGCCAACACGCGAACGTCAGGGCCATTGATGCGCGCGAACGCTTGCGCCTTGTGTGTGTCCGTCACCCGCTCCGTAAATGCAGCATACCATGCCGCGGCGTCCGGGTATTCGTCCCGGCCAATGATAAACCGTGGTTGCGTCATCTGCCCGCCTCCATCGCCTTTGGCGCGTGAAACTTGACGCCTTGCTCCGCGCCATAGGCGCAAATCCAGTCGATCAATTCGGCCATTTGGCGTTTGTCCAATTTGCTGGACTGAAAGCCAAGGGGGAACGGCTCGCCCGACAGGCCGGGAATAAATTGCACCTCGTGCCCGCAAGCGTGCATAAACAACGCCTTCCATGTTTCTGGCGTGTAATGCCGTCCTTCGGGGCATTGCCGGGATATGTCTGTCAGCATTGCCCACATGAGCGCGTTTTGATCCAAGGTGCGTTTGGGCGGCTTGATGGTGACGACAGAGCCAGCAGGCGCTCGCACGATGGCGTGAGTTGCAAGCCGTCGCTGCTCCTCCCCGGCGAGGATGATGGTGTTGCCGGGCATCAAAACGCTTCCTTTTCTTGCCACGTCCGCACCCCGTCGATTGCCGGGCCGCGGTGGTTTTTGCTGACGTATTCCTCAATAAACGCCGTCAGCGCGGCGCGGTCGTTTTTGGCGATCCAGTTAAGCGTTGCGCGGTGATCGGTGATTTCGTAGCGGTGAACCGTCCGCAGTCCGCGGACTTCAACTTTGGTGTTGCTGGCTTGCTTCGCCGCATCAATGGCGGCTTGCTTGGCTTCCGCCGCCTGCCGTTGGGCTTCAATGTTGCCTGCATCGGCAGCACGAGCGGCGGCTTCTGCTTCCGCCTTTTTGCGTTCCGCCTCTCGATACGCGGCACGCCGGGCGGCTTCCTGTTCCGCCGCCAGCTTGCGCTTGCAGTCGTTGACGATGGCCGCAAGCCCTTTGGTGATCCGGTCCAGATCATCCTCCGCAGGCTTCCACCGCGCAACCTCTGCTTTCCATGCCTCATGTAGCGGGCCGGTGGCGGCGTCGCGGGCTTCTTTGATCGCCTTGCGAGCGGCTTTGACCTGCTTCGCTAGTGCATCAACGGCCTTCATTTGCTCGGCATTGGTGACGGGCTCGCCATCAAGCCAGTTGGCAGCTTCTGCCAGCGCATCGTCGAACGGGGCTAGCGTAACTTCGACTGGATCGGGAGGATTGTTGCCGCCGATCACGGCGCGGGGGTTATCGGTCATGCTCCATTTCCCTCTTGGTATAACGCCCAATCAATGGGCCGCCGTAATATTTTGCCAACGCGCCTTTGGGATACAGCCAAAGAGAGCCGCCGCCGCCACAGTCTGGGCACTCATCAGGCTCTTTAACGCCAAATTGCCACGATGATATCTGGCCGTGGCCGTCGCATCGGTCGCACCGCACATATTTCCCGCGGGGCTTTGTGTCTGTCATCGTCTGTGCTCCATCAGTAGGGAATATCGTCTGCTAGATCGTCATTAATTGACGGCTGATCTTGCGCCGCCAATTGCGCTTTCCGCCGATCCTTGGCGTCGGCAACACCGGGCGCGACTTGGACGGGCTTGGGCAGCATGGTCCATTTTGCCTTCAGGTCATCTAGGCTTTCGGCGTTTTCGAGCATTTCCTTAGCCGCGGCAATCGTGGCGGCGGCGGGCTTGTCCGAGACATTGCCGGGCGTGTTTTTAGACGGGTCATGGCCTTTCTTTAGACGATCATTAGACGCGCTGCCCTTTGCGCCTTCGCCATCGTCATCTTCCGGCGCGACGCCTGCCATAGTCATAAGCCCATAGCGGCGAGCATAGGTCATTGCCGAGCCATAACCTTGCATATCGTTCTTGCCGAATATCAGCGGCACCCGGCAGACGAGACGCTCGCCGCTGGTGTGCAGCAAAACAGTTTCAACATAATGGCCGGTTTCATCCTGTCCCGGCGGCTGGATAACCGCGATGCCGTGATTGTGCAGAGCGTCCATGCACGCATCCATGACGCTAGCAAGGTCTGCATATTTCGAGTTCAAATGCGGGTTGATCGCCTGCCGCAACGCTGGCCCCATTTCGGCCTGAGCGGCCACAAGCGCCGCCGCAATTGAAGTGTGTTTGGTTTGGTCCATCATCTGTCTCCGGTTTGATTTGTGAGGCATGTTGCCAGCGCCAAAAGGAAAAGGCAAGATGAAAAATCGCTTGCGCGCGGATAAAATATCATGCAGTGTGTTTGGCATGACAAAGCCATGCGATGTAATCGAAAGATGCGGCCTGGCACCGTTGGCGACCGCGACGGGCGTCAAGGCCGAAACAATCAACCGCTACCGCTGGCACGAGAAAATGCCCGCGTCGTGGGCTCCGGGCGTTCGCGCCGTTGCTGGCAGCCTGTCGCCGCCGCTTTTCGTGCCGGATGAGTGTTTTTCCTTTAGGCGGCGAGGCGGCAATGACTGAAAACATAACCGTCACGCTGCCCTGGCCTGACCGGGCGCTATGGCAAAACAGCCGGGCGCATTGGACGGTGCGCAGAAGTGCCACAAAATCGCACCGCCAGCGGGCGTGCTTCGAAGTCCAATGGGCTGGCAGATGTGGCCTGATCATCACCGGCCAGCCGCAGCTTGCCTGGACGATACACCCGCCGGACAGACGCCGCCGTGATCTGCCGAACGTCATAGCGGCGTTGAAACCCGCCATAGACGGCATACAAGACGCGCTAGGCATTGATGACCAGCACTTCTTGCACCAGTGGCCGAAAGAGTTTTCCGAGCCCGAACGGGGCGGAAAAATTACCGTAACCATCACCAGTGGATACCGATGAAATGACCGAAAAGCACACAGCGGAATGGGTTTGCCGATCTGAAACCGTGACGCCTGAACGCGCCGCGGACATTCTGAAATTCCAGAATACCAAAAACCGGCGGCTTCGCCCCGGTGTTGTCACGCAGTATGCGCAATTGATGAAAGACGGCGACTGGAAACTGTCACCGGAGGCCATCGTTATTTCGGCAACCGGGCGGCTGTTGAATGGCCAGCATCGATTGCACGCGGTTGTCGCGTCTGGCTTGCCGCAGCAATTTTTTATGATCTACGGTCCGCCGGATGATGTGTTTTCCGTGCTAGATCGCGGGGCAAAGCGATCAACGGCAGACGCAATGGAGCTAGACAAAAAGCTCACGGAAGCGGCGACGCTGCTTTGCGTAATTCAGGGCGGCGCGCATAACTCGGTGAATGATTTTGCCGTCTCGCGGGCGGCGGAATGCATTCAGGAAGGGCACAGGCAATTGCTGGAACATTGCAACACTGTGCGTCCTGTGTTTTCGTCCGCGCCGTTCCGGCTGGCGGCAGTTGCGCGCATCATGGGCGGAGCGGATAGTGGGCACGTTCACGAACTATATCGGCAGCTTGTGTTGGCGCACACTGAGGAATTGCCGCCCATTGGGCACGCAGCTATGCGAATGTTTTTGCAGGGCGGATTTACTGCGCACGGCGCGGGCAACGCCGGGCGCGTGCGCACGCTATGCAGCGCATGGGCAATTTTCGATCCAGCCAAGCGGAACAACTCGCGGTTTATGTCGCCGCCGCGTGAAAAATGCGTCGTGGAAATAAGCGCCGCCACTGGCTATCCGGTTTGAACGCAAAAACGGCCCCACCAGGGAAGCGGGGCCGTTCTTGAACGGAAGGAGGAATGCGGCTATGGTGCAATCAGGAACCCTAAGCCGGGTGATTGTGTAGCACACAGGGAAGCGCTGCGCAATACCCTGGCCAACATGAAAGGCCAAAAATGAGCCAATCGCCATTTGTGCCATTTTACACGTCCGATTTCCTTGCGGGAACCGGCGGCATGACCGCCGCCACAAAGGGCGTCTACATTACGCTGCTATGCCTTATCTACGAGCGTGAAGCCCCGCTGCCGCAAGCGTGGGATGACTTGGCGCGGCGCTGCGGATGCACTTTGCCCGCGTTCAATCGCGCCGTGGAAAGGTTGGAGGCAGACGGAAAAATAGCCGTTTTAGACGAAGGCATATGGTCGGAAAAATGCGAAAAACATATCGCGCAACGCTGCGAGCGGCGAACTAGCGCGAAGGCCGCCGCAAAAACACGATGGCAAAAAAGCCAACAAAAACAAAGGCAGGACGATGCGGGCGCATTGCGCCGGCAATGCAAACCAGAACCAGAACCATATTACACTCTTGATAAACAAGAGTGTAGCGCGCGCGCGAAGGGGAACGACGATGCAGAGCGAAAAAGCGGCGGCGATGAAGCACCGGATCACGAGGCCGGAACGGCCAAGCAAAAAACCGGAATCGGAAAGCGAGCCATTGGGGAGTGTGCTGAGCCGACTGAAAAAGACATACAGCACGCGGAGCAACACGGCATCGACTGGCGAGCCGAATGGCCGAAATTCCGTGACTACCACATCCGCGCCGAAACCCGAACAACTGACCGCGGATGGCGAGCCTCTTGGCGAAGCTGGTGTCGCAAAGCGGTGGAGTTCGCAGAGCGTGCCCGATCCAATGACGCGCCTCGCCAGAATGGTGGACGGATGGACTGGAACGAAGCCGCAGCTTTGGTCATGGCTGAGCAAGCCAACACGGCGGCAGTGGTCGATGATGGAGGATGGCCAGACTGGCTCACAGGGGATGCGCCGATGCCTGGAGCCACCGCCCCAAGGCTGTCGCCGGGAAGTGATGGCGGTGCATGATCTGGCGCACATGATACTTGCCGAGCGGATAACAGATGCCGAGCTAGGCCGGTTCCTGGCCGGGTGTCATAGTGCGCTCAAGGCACGCGGCGATGCGCCAAGCGGTGACGGGCTGCTAGCCTGGAAGGTGGGGCTCGATGGCCTCCCGCTTTTTGCCGTGCGCTGGGCTTTCCAGCGGTGGATGCAGTCGCGGGATTGGATGCCCGTTCCTGCGGAAATCCGCGAACTGGCGGAAATGAAAGCGGCAAAAATTGAGGCATGGTATCGTGACTGCCGCGCCGCGCTGATCCGGGGCTGCCCATGATTGCGCTGTCTGATCCAACATGCTGGTCGGACGAAAGCCGCGGCATGGATACATGCAAGCGCTTGCTGGCGGACGTAAGCCGCAACGGGCAGGCTTATATGGGGTGCAGCCGATGCAAGCGTGTGCTTGGCGAGGCAGTAGGGCCAGCAACGCCAGCATGCGAGCCATACGAAAACGGCTGGCGCGAAATCCCGCAGGAGTGGTTGCGGTGATCCATCAAACAAAGAAGGCCCCTCACGGGGCCTTAAAATGGGTTTGTGCGGAGCCGGAGCCCCGCGGGTTAGTCTTTGGTTGTGTAGTCGATCTCGACGGCGACACAGTGACCTTCAGCGGCTTGGCGGGTTTTGAACCCGCATGCCCAGCCTTTCCAAAGCCGCCCTTCGATCATTAGGTCAATGGTCCACGGGCGGGACTTGATAAAGCCGTCTTTGCGAATGATGGCGGTCAGGGTATCCATCTGTCTGTTCCTTCTGTTGGCGCAGGGTGTCCCGCGTTGTTGATGACTTGAATATAGGGCGGCATGGCGAAGGCGTCAACACAAAAAAAGATATTGAGTTCGATTTTTTTGTGTTGCATTCGAGAGGGGAAGGGCGTATATATAAGTCATCGAAACGAAAGAAACGGAGTTAAGCAGATGACGCAGATCGAAGTTCTCAAAGCAGAGTTTTCAAAGATTAAGACGATTGATCCGGCGGGCGATGCTTATAAAAAGCTTTGTGCGGCGCTGGACAGCGCAAGCGATGCAACGCTGTTAGAGCTTCGTAGCATGGAAGTGCCTTTTGTTTCCTCTTTGGCGCTTAACCGCTGCTTGCGCCGTGGCATTCTCCCCATTCCTGACTGATTGGCAAAAGATGGGAACGCAAACGGCGGGCTTGATGCCCGCCCGCTTTGATGGTAAAGGCGAAAAATGGAAAAAGGCAGGCCAACAATATACACGCAAGAAATAGCGGATCGCATTTGCCAAGAGCTTGCGACAGGCAGAACTTTGCGCGATGTTTGCCGCGATAAAGGAATGCCGCCGGAAAGCACCGTTCGATATTGGGCGCTGCGTGATATAGAAGGCTTTTTCGCGCAATACACGGAAGCGAGGCAAATCGGCTATTTTTGTATGGCCGATGAAGTGCTTGAAATCGCAGACGATGGCCAGAACGATTGGATGGAGCGTCACGCAGAGGATAACCCAGGCTGGCAGATCAACGGTGAACACGTCCAACGCTCTCGCCTTCGTCTCGATACGCGCAAATGGCTTTTGAGCAAAGCGCTGCCGAAAATCTTTGGTGACAAGCTAGACCATACCTCAAGCGATGGCAGCATGACGCCGAAAGCGGGCTTAGATGTTTCTAAGCTATCGACCGAGGCGCTTAAGGAAATTGTCGCGGCGGCTGGCGAGGAAGAAAAATGACGCAGATGAGGTGCAGTAATGAGCGATTATGTTGTAAAAGTCACAGTTCGAAATGGCCCTATGCTGCGCATTATGCGGGCAAATGGCATGGAAACTGCCGCCGATCTGTGGCGCGCTAGCGGCGTCGATAAAAATACAATCGGCAAATACTTGGCGTTAAAGCGGTCCCCTCTTAAAACGAATGGAGAATGGAAGGGGAGCGCGCTAAAAATAGCGGATGCGCTTCGCGTACTGCCTGAAGATTTGTTTCCACGACGGCACCTTTGGGAAGTGCTGAAAACCAATAGCAAGGAGGTTGAAATGACTTTCGAGCAATTGTCTAGCCCGGACGCGTTCAACTACTTACCGACGCCAGAGGAAATCATTTCCTCTAAAGACCATAAGCACGCAATATTAAAGCTCATGGATGAGAGGCTTAACCCACGAGAAAAGGCCGTGCTTGAAATGCGTTTTGGCATGACCGGGAATCCAATGAAACTGGATGACGTAGGCCACGCCGTTGGCGGCGTGAGTAGGGAGCGCGTTAGGCAAATGGAGGCAAAGGCAATCAGAAAGCTAAGGAATGCTCTTAAGGAGCATGAAATTGGCGTGGAGGCGTGACCAAGCATGGACCACGTGCAGCGCCATCGTGAGAAATATCACCCGGTTGATGATGTAAGCGTGACCATTGCCCATACGGCAACGGGCAAGAAAACGCAGATCATCGCCAAGCGCTGCAAAGCTCATGCTCGGCTATGGAACAGCCTAAGCGAACCGCGCCAAGCCGCCGCCGAGCATGTCAGCAAGTGCCACCAGATCGTCCACGGCTCGCCAAACAAGGCAACGGACCTAAGCAAGCGCCTTGCCCCGCGTGGGGCAGAAATGCCTGACGATGTCTATCACAGGCATTGGCTTGATTACTGCCAGTGGTGGAAAGATTGCGCCGCCGATGGCATCGACCCGCAGCCGTGTGTTTATGTGTTGGCGGAGGGCGGCTTTATCCGCGATCTACACCAAGGCTCGCGCGCCAGAATGAAAGCGACCGAACAACTGCTAAAGGCGCTGGACGTGATGGCTGCGCTAAAGGGCTGGAAATAGACTTGACACAACCGGGGCCAAAGTGCTAAGGGCTGTGTGACGCTGCGCAAGTGGCGTTTAGCATTGGCGTTTCCTTGATGATCCATGCAACTGGCCGTCTTTCGGGGCGGCTTTCTTTTTGGGCGTTATGCACCTAGACCAAGCGACGATTGACGCAGCAAAGCGGGAGCTATACCGCCGCTCGCTTGCCGCTTTTGTCCGCGATTCCTGGAAGGTGCTGGAGCCAGGGCAGCCCTACGTTCACGGCTGGCACATAGATGCAATGTGCGAGCACTTGGAAGCCGTCACGAATGGCGACATAACCCGGCTGCTGATTAATGTTCCGCCCGGCACCATGAAAAGCATGTTGGTTGGGGTATTTTGGCCTGCGTGGCAATGGGGGCCGCGTGGCTTGCCTAGCAACCGGATCATTAGCGCCTCGCATGAGATGGGCTTGGCTACCCGCGACGCCCGGCGAATGCGCCAGCTAGTGGCCAGCAATTGGTATCAGCACCTATGGCCGGTTGCATTCGTTGGCGACCAGAACCAAAAGACCTATTTCGAGAATGACGCGACGGGCTGGCGTCAGGCGTGCGCGGTTGCTTCGATGACGGGGCGGCGCGGTGATGTTGTGATATGGGACGATCCGCACAGCGTCGAGGCGGCGCTATCGGAGGCCCACCGGGAAACGGCGTTGCGGGTGTTTCAGGAAACGCTGCCTACACGCCTGAACAACCCGGATCGGTCGGCCATCGTCATCATCATGCAGCGCTTGCATGAAAGCGACGTGAGCGGCCTGATCTTGGAAAACGACTTCGGTTACGACCATTTGTGCCTGCCGATGGAGTACGAGCCGGATCGGCATTGCGCAACGTCGATAGGGTTTAGCGATCCACGCGAGGCCGATGGCGAGTTACTCTTTCCCGAACGCTTCCCGCCGGAAGTGGTGGAGCGGGATAAGAAAATCATGGGCGCATATGCCTACGCTGGCCAGATGCAGCAACGCCCCGCGCCTCGCTCTGGCGGGTTTTTTGATTGGGAAAAGCTAAAGATCATTCGGGCTGCGCCTCGATGCGTTGAGGTGGTGCGCTTTTGGGATAAGGCCGGAACAGAGCTTGGTGGCGCATACACGGCAGGCGTCAAGATGGGCCGGACAGTCGATGGCCGCTACATCGTGATGGACGTGGTCCGCGGCCAATGGGCGGCGGCAGAGCGGGAGGCAGTCATTAAACAAACTGCCAACATTGACGGCATGAACTGCCGCATCTGGATTGAGCAAGAGCCCGGAAGCGGCGGCAAGGAAAGCGCCGAGGCCACGATCCGCAATCTTGCTGGCTATGCCGCGAAAGCAGAGCGGGCCACTGGTGACAAGGCCGTGAGGGCAGAGCCTTATGCCGTCCAGGTGGAGGCGGGTAACGTTGAATTGGTCGAGGGACTGTGGAACAAGGAATTTATCGATGAGCATAAATCGTTCCCGGTCGGGAAATACAAAGACCAGATCGACGCGGCGGGCGGCGCGTTTAACAAAGTCGCCGCGGCGATGATGGAATTTCAAACGCTATGAAACTTCGCATCCCCTGGATCGGCACAGAACGAAAGGCGCACCCGGCGGGCGCATCGTACTATGTCGATATGGGCAATAGCTGGACGCGGGTTAAGGACGCCAAGCATTATCTGGTAGAGGGCTATCAGGGCAATGTGGTGGTGTATGCCGCCATCCAGGAAATCGCGATGGCGATTGCCAGCCTGACGGTCGAGGTGCATGGCGACAACGGGCTTGTGGAAGATCACCCGGCGCTTGAGTTGCTGGATCGCCCTAACGTAACGCAGGGCTGGTCAGGCTTCTGCAAACAACTTTTTGTCGATTACGGCATTTATGGCGAATTGGCGCTTGTGCGCTACCCGGTCAACGGGCGCGGCGTGCCGAGTGAGCTTTGGCATCTTTGCCCGTATGATATCACGGTGAAACCTGGGCGGCGCGGCATTCCGCTAAAGTATGTCCACAAGCGGCAAAACCAGGAAATTGAGTTTCCAGTTGATCAGGTCACGGGCCGGTCGGCGCTGTTCTTTATGAAACGCTACAACCCGGACAATTACTGGCGCGGCCAATCCCCCCTGATGGCGGCGGCGCTGGCCGGCGACTTGCATAACACCGGGATGCAATGGAACTACCGCTTGCTGCGGAATGGCGCGCGTCCGCCCGGCATTATCAAGATGCTGGCGGGCGTGTCAGGGGAAAGCATCGCTAGGGCGCGGGAGTATTTCAAGCGGCAAATTCAGGGCTCCGAGAATGCGGGTGAAATCCCCATGCTGCCGGATGGCATGGAGTGGCAGGACATTGGCAAAACGCCTGCTGACATGGATTATGGCGGCTCGCTGACCAAGGCGGAAAAGTTGATTGCGCGGGCCTATGGCGTGCCGTTGCCGCTGATCGACAATGACGCCGCCACCTTCAATAACATGAAGGAAGCGAAGGAGCGGTTCTACACTGACACCGTCATTCCGATGTTTCAGGAGTTCCTAGACCAACTGGGCAATTGGTTGCTGCCAGCCTATGGCGAGGGATTGCGGTTTGCCATCGATATGGACGACATTCCGGCGCTGGAGCCCATGCGGGATCGCGCCTATCAGCGGATGAAGGTGGCGGTGGGCAGTAAGCCCATTCTGACGCAAGACGAAGCCCGTTTGGCGCTTGGCTGGGATGAGCTAGGTGGTGCTGCGGCTATGCTTGATCCGGTCGATACCGTATCAAACGCGGCGGCAAACATGCCCCAGGATGAAAACGCCATCAAGGCAATGGTGGCGATGGCCTATGGCAAGGCTGATTGACGACGATCCGCAGCGGGAGCAGCGGCGGCAGGATAGGCTCATGGCGCAAATCGAGCGCCAATTTGAGCCGCGATACCGTGATGAGATTGCCCGCGCGATGCTGGCCTATGCTGAGGCATGGGAGGCAACCGGCGCAATCGACCGGCAGGCGGAGCATATGGCGGCGCTGGAAACCATCACTCAGCAGCAGGCAACCGAGGCCATCCGGGTATTCGGCAACCGGCTATTAAACGCGCCCAAAAGCGGGCCGATGCCAGAGCATCATAAGGACTTCGCCACAACGCTGCTGAAGTTTGCCACGATGTTTATCGCCGCGGAGAGTTTCCGGCGGCGGATTTCGCAGATTGCCGAAACAACGCGCAATCAGATCATTGCCGCAGTTGAACAGGGCTTTAACGCAGGGCTAGGCCAAGATGGCACTGGCAAGCTAATCCGCGATCTAGTGCCGGTCATGGCTCGCCAGCGGGCAAACCTGATTGCGCGAACGGAAACACACAACGCCGCGAACTATGGCGCGGTGCAGGCGGCTAAGGAAACAGGTCTAGCGCTCCGCAAGGAGTGGATTGCCGCCATAGACGAGCGCACCCGCTTCCAGCACGCCGCATTAAGCGGGAAGGTGGTGGGGCAGGATGAAACATGGATGGCCCCGGCCATTCGCAATGACCCGGCGTACATGATCGCCTTTCCGGGCGATCCGAACGCACCAGCACACGGCACGATTAACTGCCGGTGTGCGATTTCATGGGTGACGGATGACTGACATGCTAGAGACCAAATTTCTGCCGGTCGAATTAAAGGCCGGAAAGATGACCGACGATGGCCGCTATCGTGAAATAGAAGGCTATGGCGCGGTTTTTGGCAATGTGGACAGTGACAACGAAATCATTGAGCCAGGTGCGTTTGCTAACAGCATTTCCGGGCGCGAGCCTAAAATGGCTTGGCAGCACGACCTTCGTGAACTTGTCGGGCGATGGGATGAGTTTAGAGAGGATGGCCACGGCTTGGTAGTTAAGGGCCGTGTTGCAGCGCGAACGCAACGCGGCGCGGACGCCGTGGAATTGCTCGAAATGGGCGCTCTAAAGGGGCTTAGCGTCGGCTTCAGAACGATTAAGTCGCAAATGGACTACGATACGGGTGTCCGCAAATTGCTGGAAATCGATTTGTGGGAGGTTTCCCTTGTCAGTTTGGCGAGCAACCCGCTTGCGAATGTGACCGACTTTAAGTCGGTAAAAACCACTAGAGAGTTTGAAGCTGCGTTGCGCGCTGTTGGCTTTAGCCGATCCGACGCGAAGCAGATCGCCTCGCACGGCTTCACGGCATGGGCTGGCCAGCGGGATGCTGGCGACTATGCCGAAATGGCGGAGGCGCAACGGGAGGTTGCTGCGCTTGCCAATTCCCTTAAACAAACACTGAAAGGGCTCAAACCATGAGCGACTTTGCAGAACTGAAGGGCTTGGTTGAGCAGATCAACCCGGCTCTTGTCGATCTCCGCAATGAGGTTGACAGCGTTAAGAACCGCGACCCGCTGGACGATGAGCGTTTCCGCAAGCAGTCCGAAGCGGTGGCAGAAATGGCGGAACGGCTCCAGAAGTTGACCGACCAGGGCAAGGCTCTTGAAGCCGCGCTCAATCGGGAGGACTTCGGCAAGAGCGAAAGCGAAAAAGCCGCCGACGAGGCGCGCAAGAGCTTTGACGAGTTCCTACGCGGCAAGGGCCGGTATGAAGGCAAGCTGCCGCTTGAGCTTCGCGCCATGTCCACGGACGTGCAGCCGGACGGCGGCTATCTGGTGCGCCCTGAGTTCGTCAACAAGGTTGTGTCTCGCGACTTCGAAACGAGCCCGATGCGCGCCATTGCCGATGTCATTGTCGGCTCTGCCAAATCCATTGAAATGCTGATCGATGATGACGAGGCGGATGCGGTTCGGGTTGGTGAGGGCGCGTCCGGCGGCGAGACTGATACGCCGGAAATCGGCCTGAAAACCATCACCGCGCACAAGTACGAGGCCGCGCCGAAAGTGACCACGGAGATGCTGCAGGATGCGGCTTTCGACGTGGAAGGCTGGCTGGCTGGCAAGGTCCGCAACCGGATCGAACGCAAGGAAAACACCGATTTCGTCACCGGCACGACGAAAATTCGGGGCTTCCTGACCTATCCGGCATGGGCTGCCGCTGGCGTCTATGAGCGCGGCAAGATTGAGCAGCGCAACCTCGGCAGCGCAACCTCGCTCAATTCGGATGGCCTGATTAAGTTGCAGGGCGACTTGCACGAAATCTACCAGCCGGGCGCGGTATGGGCGATGCACCGCACCACGTTTGCGGCGGCGCTCGCGCTCAAGGGCGCGGATCAGTACCACTTCTCTCCGGTGCTGCTTCGCGATGGCCAGCCGTCCATGACCATGCTCGGAAAGCCGGTTCGGTTCATGGCCGATATGCCGGTCGTGGCGGGCAGCGCGCTGGCGGTGGCGTATGCGGACTGGCGCACGGCTTACACGGTCTATGACCGGGTGGGCGTCATCGTGCTGCGCGATCCGTATTCCTCCCATGGCTTCGTGACCTACTACACCACGAAGCGCACGGGCGGCGACGTGACCAGCTTTGACGCCATCAAGATCGGCAAGATTGCCTCCTAACGGCGGCTGACAGAAAGGATATAGCCCATGGCTAAGTACGATATGCGCAACCCGTGCGAATACGGGCTGGCGCTTTCCGCCACGCTGAGCGGCGCGACGCCCGCGGCGGGCGATTGGATCGACATGCAGGGCTTCGAGGCCCTGACCTTTGTCGTTTCCACCGGGACCGTTACCGATGCCGGTGACGCTTCCGGCTTTTCGTTCGAAATCCAGGAAGGCGACACCACGGCGGCGTCTGGTGCGACCGCCGTTGCCGATGCTGACCTGATCGGCCTGGAAAGCGCTTTGACCGTGACCGATGACACGGACGACAACGTGCTTGTCGGCTCTATCGGTTATCGCGGTGAAAAGCGCTATGTGCGGGTGGTTGCCACTGGCACGACCGGCACCGATGCCGCGGTGACGGTTATCGCGGTGAAGGGCTATCGCTCCATTCAGGGCACGGCCTCCATCGACGCGGGCACCGCCGCCACCTAAGCGGCTTCTATTGGGCGGGGCTTCGGCTCCGCCCGTTTTGGAGATTTACCATGGCGCTTGTGAAAATGCTTCGCACCATGACCTATTACCCGGACGGTTACAGCCGCCGTAATTACGTGGCGGGTGAGGTTTATGACATTTCCGGCG
>Ga0180433_10003060_pt1 | contig 24990 bp, 24 predicted proteins | sample SS_ome_8_FD_132980 | JGI IMG/M metagenome (GOLD analysis project Ga0180433, IMG submission 132980) | Hypersaline lake sediment archaeal communities from the Salton Sea, California, USA - SS_1_D_1 metaG | ecosystem: Environmental > Aquatic > Non-marine Saline and Alkaline > Hypersaline >... | reverse complement strand
TTTTTCACCCAAAACACGTGTGTTTGACCGGAAGGAATCGCCACATCATCGCGTTCAAAAGGCCAGACGGTGTCTGATTCCTTGCCCTTTTCAGGATGCCTGTATTTCATTTTGTAATTGTTCAGATGAACAACTTTATTGGTATTGTTATAAACTTCAATAAATTCATAGCCGTCCTTTGCACCGGTGTTTGACGTGTCGACAGCCATTTCCGTGATCAACAGCTCCGGAAGCTTTTGTGTATCCGTACGTACGCCTTTCAGGGCGACAGTATACACATCCGTCTTCACAGAGGAACGACCGGCCTGAGCCTCAATGTAATACTGGACTTTGTCGGATGCTATGGATTCGCTTTCCAACTTGGCAATATAGCCGTTCTGTTTGCCCGGCTCTACTTCCATCGGAATCCCCCGATACGGCAATTCGGCATGCTGCTTGTAATACAGAATGACCGTGTCAGCGGCCGCCTCCGCGGAAAAATACAAGTCGTCTCCTTTTTTTACTTGTTCAACAAAAGTATGCCTGATGGCCGGTGAACTAAGCTGAATGTGCTCTTTTTCCGCCGCGGACGATATCGGCATCTGTAAGGCAAAAAGTAAAACTGCGGCCAGAAACAAAAGGGTTTGGCGATTTCTGTACTTTTTCATCGTCTACCTCCCTTTCGTATTTTGCCTTTACAGATCATTTTTATGAAAGAGACATCCGTGCAAATAAAAAGAAGCCTGATGATTCATCAGACTTCAACTTATTTTTTGGACATCGGTTCGATAATTGCTTTTTGAATGAGCAAGTGGAAAACCGACAGGACGATCGACGCAAAAATGGCTGTCCCAAAGCCGTCCAGGTCAAAACTGTCCCCCATAATGGATGCGGTCATATAAAGAGTAATCGCATTGATGATAAACAAAAATAAACCTAACGTAATCACCGTGACAGGCAGCGTCAAAATCACCAGCACCGGCTTCACAAACATATTTAAGATCGATAAAATCAAGCTTGCCGTGATGGCTGCCCCGATGCTTCTGACGTGAACCGAATCAAAGTAACCGGCAATAACGATTAATAATAAGGCATTGACAAGAACGTTTATGATCCATTTCATCATCTGTCGACGTCCCCTTCATTCGGCACTAGGAATACCCAGACAATATAAATCAGCAGAACGGGAACTCCGGTCGAAAATATAAATAATAGAACCGTAATGATTCTCAGCAATGACGCATCCATATTTAAATACTCAGCAAGACCCCCGACGACCCCGGCAATCTTTCTGTCTGTTTCGGATCGAAATAGCCTTTTCATTGTATCACTCCTGTGTATGGTTTAAATGGATCGATCCTGTCTTCGATTCCAAAAAAACAGTCATGCTATGATCATGATTTTGATTTGCTTTTAGATACATTTCTTTCTGGATTGTCTCGTTTTTTTCTTTTAAAATTTCCGCATCTGACAGATCATGAGACAGAGAACCGAGATTGCTTTTCAGCTCCGCTGTCACAGCGCAGTCCCGGGGAACATTCAGCTCTACGCTTCCAGTCGTTGTTTTCACGTATGCCGTCCGGCAGTGCGGATTTTTGACTGTTGCAGCAATATTACCGTTAAAGCTCTGCAGGTCAAGTGCATCGCATGAACCTTTAAGATCGATCAATCCATTGATGGTTTCCGCTTCAATCTCTCCGCAAGTATGGTCGGCGAGTTTGATTTGCCCATTTGCAGTTTCCAATGAAGCTTTTCCTGCCGTGAGAGCAGAGAACGACAGCACGCCGTTCGTCGTTTTGGCGGACAGCTCTTTTACGTTTAAATGTTCCCCTCTGACCGGGCCGTTAAACAGCTTAAAGCGGATTTTGCCGTACTCTTTGTCCGGTATATAGACGGTAAGGTTGGTCTTCATTGTTTTTTTCTCCGTGCGGATCGTGAACTTATCGCCTTCCACACCGCAGTCGATATGCTGGAGAAAAGCCTGCCTTGCTTCATCCTGATTTTCGGCGCGGTACACTTTTGCCTGGCATTCGACTCTGATGTCGGAATCGTTCCATGGTACAAGGTTGACGCTGCCGTTGGCAAGCTGAATATCCAGAGTCGAAAAATCGGAGTCTTTGAACTGGAATATATGCTGAACCTCGAACGAGTGCCCGAAATTCAAATCCAGGTCTGCTTCTTTCACTTTTTTTACAGCGGTATCAATCCATTCGAACAGTTTGGAACCGATTGAAGGCTTCGGTTCTTTTTTCTTTTCGCTGTAGAAGTCTTCCGCATCAATGACATTTTCAGACAGAGCTGTCACCTTGCTCTCCGTTTCTCTGTAGTCTTCTTCAAGTTTTTCGATCAGGATCAGCGCCTCTTTCGCAGACAGTTTTCCTTCCTCGACCAATTTTAAAATTCGCTCTTTCTCATGCTTCATGAAAAGCTCCCCCGTTCTCCTTCTTTTAGGCCTGAGTCAGCATTTTAATCCCTTGAACAACGTTCCAGACCACAATAATCAAGCTGATGATCCCGAAAAAAACAAAACCTCCGACCATGAAAATGACCGCCAAATAACCGCCGTCATTAAAGATAAGCGAACCGCTGATCGCGCCTGCTGCCAATATGACTACGCTTATAAACGGAATAATATGCGAAATAAGCGAACGCATCGCATGCTTTTTCGTTTCTTGATCATCTGTTATAAAATACGCAGCGATTGGCAAAATAAGCGGGGCAAAAAAAACGCTAAAATAACAAATTGCAGAAATCAGTGCGTTGTTTCTCGTCATGCAAAACACTCCTTATCGATGTAAAGCGTTCTTGTGAGTCTAATGTACAGTGACCTTATACTCAGTTTACGTGTATCTTGGCCTTTAGGTTTCATTTTCATTCGATCGGCGTGCGTCAAACTTCGCGAATTGATTTTTTTAGATTTTATGAATAGATTCTTTTTTTATAACCCTTTAAAATATGTGGCAAAGCCAAAGAAAAGGAGCGAGCGTTATGAAACAGAAATCGGAAGTACACACCTCATCCGCCTCCCAGCTTCTTAGTCTGATTCAGGAACAAAAAAGGATGAATCAGGAGATCGTGAACCGATTGGAAGCGATCAACTCCGCTCCTCCGCTTTCCAGCGAAATCCGCTATTTAAAGGTTCTGCTGAACAGCAGCAGCACCCACATTTTAAACAGTATGATTGAAGCGGCCAAACACATCAGCCGGACTGAGCGTTAAACGTTCTCACGAAGTTCGTTTGATATTTCAACCAGATTTCCGTCGGGATCTCTGATATACACCGAAACGATCGGTCCTTCAGCGCCCGTCCGCTCTGCGGGGCCTTCTTCAATCTGAATGGACAGCCCTTCCAGATGACGGATCACATCATCAATGCCTGTATTTGTGATGAAACACAGGTCCAGGGAGCCGGGCACCGGGTGCTGTGCCTTCGGCTCAAATTCTTTTCCGGCCTCGTGGAGATTTATTTTTTGCCTGCCGAATGTCAGCGCTTTTCTTCCTTCTCTAAAAGTGACCGCATCCATCCCCAACACACGGCTGTAAAATTCGCATGTCGCTTCAAGGTCTTTGACCGTCAGGACCAGATGATCAATCCGATCGATCTTCATCACCCCATCCCCCTTTATGGTTTGTTTTTTACGTTATAACAGCTATTGAATAAAAGAGCAATGAAAATCTTTTGAACAAAGCTTGCCGCTGATCATTCGGCCATTGAAAAAGCCGCCGACGTGAGATCGGCAGCATGTTATTTACGGTCTGACAGCTTCTTTTTCCTGAAGCCGCTTTTTCATTCTGTTTTTGTCGCGTTCAATGATCGGTTTTAAATAATGGCCGGTATATGACCCTTCAACTTTCATGACTTCTTCGGGCGGTCCGGAGGCCACGATCGTCCCCCCGCCGTCTCCTCCTTCAGGGCCCAAATCGATCAAATAATCAGCTGCTTTTATAATATCGAGATTGTGTTCGATTACAAGCACGGTATCTCCATTATCGACCAGGCGCTGCAGAACGGCCAAAAGCCTTGCGATATCATCGACATGCAGTCCTGTCGTCGGCTCGTCCAAGATATAGAGTGATCTTCCCGTTGAACGGCGATGAAGTTCAGATGCCAATTTGACCCGCTGCGCTTCTCCCCCGGAAAGCGTTGTAGCCGGCTGTCCGAGCGTAATATAGCCAAGCCCGACATCATAGAGGGTCTGTAGCTTGCGCTTGATTTTCGGGATGTTCTCAAAAAATTGAACGGCATTTTCGACCGTCATCTCAAGCACGTCAGAAATGTTTTTACCTTTGTATGTGACCTGAAGCGTTTCACGGTTGTATCTCTTTCCGTGGCAAACCTCACAAGGAACGTATACATCGGGCAGGAAGTGCATCTCGATTTTGATAATTCCGTCGCCTTTGCAGGCTTCACAGCGCCCGCCTTTGACGTTAAAGCTGAAGCGCCCTTTTTTGTATCCTCTGACTTTCGCTTCATTCGTCTGGGCAAACACGTCACGGATGTCATCGAACACGCCGGTATATGTGGCCGGGTTTGACCTCGGCGTCCGGCCGATCGGAGACTGGTCGATGTCGATCACTTTATCGAGGTGCTCGATTCCTTTTATTTCTTTGTATTCTCCCGGTTTTGCCTTCGCCCGATGCAGCTTCTGAGCCAGCGTTTTGTGGAGAATTTCATTGACGAGCGTGCTTTTCCCTGATCCCGATACCCCGGTGACAGCTGTGAACACGCCGAGCGGAAACTTCACGGAAACATTTTTCAAGTTGTTTTCCTTTGCGCCTTTTACCTCGATAAAACGGTTGTCAGGCTTCCTTCTCTCGGCAGGAAGAGGAATGAATTTTTTCCCTGAGAGGTACTGCCCTGTCAGCGATTGATCATCGTTCATCACTTCTTCCGGTGTTCCGGCAGAGATCACTTCTCCCCCGTGTACGCCCGCGCCGGGTCCGATATCAATTAAATAGTCGGCGGCAAGCATCGTGTCCTCGTCATGCTCGACGACGATCAAGGTGTTTCCGATATCCCTCATGTTTTTGAGCGTATCAATCAGGCGGTCATTATCGCGCTGATGAAGACCGATTGACGGCTCATCAAGAATGTAGAGGACACCGGTCAGCCTTGAGCCGATTTGCGTTGCAAGCCTGATCCGCTGCGCTTCTCCTCCCGACAGAGTGCCGGCGGCACGGCTGAGCGTCAAATAGTCAAGCCCGACATTGTTCAAAAATCCAAGGCGCTCTTTAATCTCCCGCAAAATGAGGTTGGCGATCTTCATGTCTTTTTCCGAAAGTTCAAGTTCACGGAAAAATTGAAGGGCGTTAGAAACCGACATTTCGGTTATCTTGCCGATGTGAAGGCCGTTTATCAGCACGGCGAGGGATTCCTTTTTCAGACGATAGCCTTTGCATGAAGGGCACGGCTGATTGGCCATGTATTTTTCCATCAGTTCACGAACGTAATCAGAGCTCGTTTCTTTATAGCGCCTTTCGATATTGCGGATGACGCCTTCGAACTCAATGTAGTTTTCCCGGACCTGTCCGAAGTCGTTTTCATATCTGAAATAAATCTGCTCATCTCCGCTGCCGTAAAGGATTTTTTCAAGCTGGTGCTTCGGCAGCTCCCCGACCGGAACATCCATATCGATTCCATAATGGCTGCATACCGCTTCAAGCAGCTTCGGATAATACTGGGAGCTTTGCGGTTCCCAAGGTGCAATCGCATTCTCCTTTAGCGACAGCTCATCGTTTGGAATGACGAGCTCTACATCGACTTCCAGCTTGGACCCGAGGCCGTCGCAGCTCGGACACGCGCCGAACGGGCTGTTGAAAGAGAACATTCTCGGCTCCAGTTCACCGATTGAAAAACCGCAGTGCGGGCAGGCATGATGTTCGCTGAAAAGCAGCTCTTCCTGTCCGATCACATCGATGATCACGCGGCCTTCACCGAGGCGGAGCGCCGTTTCGAGCGAGTCTGTGAGACGGGCTGCTACCCCTTCTTTTATAACGATACGGTCGACGACGACTTCAATCGAATGCTTTTTATTCTTTTCGAGCTCGATGTCTTCTGAGAGGTCGTTCATTTCGCCGTCGATCCGGACTCTCACATAGCCTTGTTTTCTGATTTGGTCGAGCACTTTCACGTGCGAACCTTTTCTTCCCGAGACGATCGGCGCGAGCACCTGGATCTTCGTGCGCTCGGGATATTCCAAAATTCTGTCCGTCATCTGTTCGATCGTTTGCGAGGTAATTTCAATGCCGTGAACCGGGCAGACCGGCTTTCCGATTCTGGCAAACAGCAGCCGGAGATAATCATAGATTTCCGTCACCGTTCCGACTGTCGACCGGGGGTTCCGGCTCGTCGTTTTCTGATCGATGCTGATCGCCGGCGACAGGCCTTCGATCGCATCGACGTCGGGTTTGTCCATCTGTCCTAAAAACTGGCGGGCATATGCGGAGAGAGACTCGACATAGCGCCGTTGCCCCTCTGCATATATCGTATCGAACGCAAGGGATGATTTCCCTGATCCCGAAAGACCTGTCAGCACGACAAGCTGGTCCCTCGGAATAGAGACATCGATATTTTTCAGGTTGTGGGCCCTTGCACCTTTCACCTCAATTCGTTTCGTTGCCATTCTCCATTCATCCTTCCGATTTTAACTCTAGGAGCAAGTCGCGAAGCTCAGCGGCACGTTCAAAGTCAAGCGCTTTTGCGGCTTCCTTCATGTCGTTTTCCATTTGAGCGATCACTTTTTCCCGCTCTTTCTTCGTCATCTTCGAAAGCTTCGGCTCCTCTTTTGCTTGATATTCTTCCTGCTCTTCAGCAGCATGAGTTGCCCGGATGACGTCCCTGATCTTTTTGTTGATCGTTTTCGGCGTAATGCCGTGTTTATCATTATAGGCCTCCTGCTGTTCGCGGCGGCGCTTCGTTTCATTGATTGCGATTTCCATTGAGTTGGTGATTTTGTCGGCATACATGATCACGCGGCCTTCGGCATTTCTGGCGGCGCGGCCGATTGTTTGAATGAGCGAACGCTCAGACCGCAAAAAGCCTTCTTTGTCTGCATCAAGGATGGCGACAAGTGAAACCTCCGGAATATCGAGTCCTTCCCTCAGCAGGTTGATGCCGATGAGAACGTCATGCTTGCCGAGGCGAAGGTCGCGTATGATCTCGATCCGCTCCAGCGTTTTAATCTCGGAATGCAGGTACGTGACCTTGATTCCGATTTCTTTCAGATAATCCGTCAAATCCTCGGACATTTTTTTCGTCAGCGTAGTGACGAGGACGCGTTCATTCCGCTCGATTCTCTGCTGGATTTCGCCGATCAGATCATCGATCTGCCCTTCAATCGGCCTTACCTCAATGATCGGATCGAGCAGCCCCGTCGGCCGGATGATCTGCTCTACCATTTCAGGCGTATGCTCAAGTTCATAAGGGCCCGGCGTAGCCGACACATACACGATGTTGTGAATGTGCTTTTCAAACTCTTCAAACCTGAGCGGACGGTTATCCAAAGCGGAAGGGAGCCTGAATCCGTGATCGACGAGAACCTGTTTCCTCGCCTGGTCTCCGTTGTACATTCCTCTGATCTGCGGCATGGTGACATGCGACTCGTCTATGACCATCAGGAAATCGTCCGGAAAGTAATCGAGCAGCGTATATGGAGTCGAACCTGCCGGACGAAGCGTCAAATGCCTTGAATAGTTTTCGATGCCCGAGCAAAAGCCCATTTCGCGCATCATTTCCAAATCGTATCTCGTCCGCTGTTCCAGACGCTGGGCTTCAAGGAGCTTGCCTTCTTCACGAAGCGCTTTAAGGCGCTCTTCCAGCTCCTCTTCAATGTTTATGATCGCTTTCTTCATCTTTTCTTCCCGCGTGACGAAGTGGGAAGCCGGGAAGATCGCGACGTGTTCCCTCTCCCCTAAGATTTCGCCTGTCAGGGCATCCACTTCCCTGATCCGTTCGATTTCGTCCCCGAAAAATTCAACCCGGATGCAGTGCTCATCCCTTGAAGCCGGGAAAATCTCGACGACATCGCCGCGCACCCTGAATGTTCCGCGCTGAAAGTCGATATCATTCCGCGCATATTGGATGTCAACGAGCTTTCTGAGCAGCTCATTTCGCTCGATTTCCATTTCCGCTCTGAGCGAGAGCACCAGTTCCCTGTATTCCTCCGGGGAACCCAAGCCGTAAATACAAGAAACACTCGCCACGATGATGACATCTTTGCGTTCAAAAAGAGCAGACGTGGCAGAGTGCCTTAATTTATCAATCTCATCGTTAATGCTGGCATCTTTTTCGATAAATGTATCAGTCTGAGGCACGTAAGCTTCAGGCTGGTAATAGTCATAATAGCTGACAAAATATTCGACTGCGTTGTTTGGGAAAAATTCCTTAAACTCGCTGTACAGCTGTCCGGCGAGCGTTTTGTTGTGGGCGATGACGAGAGTCGGTTTGTTGACTTCTTTAATCACGTTTGACATCGTAAACGTCTTTCCTGTACCGGTCGCCCCCAAAAGCGTCTGATGCTTTCTGCCTTCATTGATTCCTTTGACAAGCTGATCAATCGCTCTCGGCTGATCCCCCTGGGGCTGATAATTCGAGACTAATTCAAAGCGGTCTTTCACAAAAAAGCCTCCGTTTCTTTACGAAATCTTCCTGCTTATTATTTTAACACACCCGAAGTAAAAATACGAACTAAAGTTCGGTTTCTGTGTTTTCCCACAAAAGCCGGCCCTTCCTGATCTATCAAAAAACCCCTCCTTTTTGTCATCAAAAGCAGGGCTTTACGGCAATCATTCTTACGATTTCTATGAGTCTTCCTTCTTTTCGCCCGCCTTTTTCGCCGCATAGAGTGAACCGGCCACGAGCGAGACGATATCAAGTCCTACAATAAAAAAGGTTTCCGTATAACCTTTTAAATATGAAGCGAACAACAGCGCTGCGGTCAGCGCAATCCCGACGTAATGGTTATAGGTCACCCTTGTAAAAAACAAGACAAGCAAGAAAGGAAATATCAGTGCAAAAACGGCTTTTGTAAACACAAAAACCCTCCTCACGTTTCTTGATCTTATTCGATTATATTAAAGAACAAAGAAACGGACAAACATGGACACTCATTCATTTTGTCCATTATCATGCCGCGTTATTCGGAATCAGACGTTAAAAGGCGAAAAAGAACGAGATTCCGGCTGCCAGGAGGTTCGGCATGGCGAAAACAGCGAGTGCGTTTGCCAGTTTGCCGTTCCACTCCCTGTGCTCCTTCGTTTCCGAATCGTGATTTCCCCTGAACCGGTCACCGCTGACAAATACGCCGGAACATAAAGCAGACAGCAGAATTGCGCCTAGTCCGGCGGATCCCGAAACTTTGAAAATCAACGTCCAATCCCCGGCCGCAGCCGAAATCAATACAGCTATCAAACAAACAAAAACACCGGCGAGAAAAGCCTTTTTCATCAATCATTCTCCTTCAATCAGTTCTATCCATCATCCTAGCGGAACGTTTTGTAAAAGACAACCAAAAAGATTCCCCAAAAGGAAAAGCAAAAGCGCCCGAAAAAGCGGCGCTTTATTAACATCAATTATTCTGTTTCTTGTGAGGCGGCTGCCTCAGCGTGCTTCATCGCCGCATCCTCTTCTTTTACAAAGATGATGCCAAGCTCATGATGCTCTCCTTCATATGAAGCTCTTTGTTCAAAACGAATTTCATTGTTTAAACCGACGACTTCAAGTTTGAAGAAAGCACGGTTCTTTTGAAGCGCTTCGTAGAAGTCCGCCGCATTTTTCACTGAAATCCCGTTAACCTTCGTGATGATTTCGCCGATCTTGAGACCGAGATCGGCTGCCGGCGTGTTCGGAATAATGCCGAGCACCACGAGCCCCTGGTCTCTCTTTGAAAAATGGAAAGGGGCGGAATTATCGTTCATCCGCTGTTTCCATGATAAAAAGGCCCTTCCTGCGATCGCCGCTCCGGCGGCAAGAGCGGCAAGCGGCGTCCACCATACGCTTCCGGCCGCGAGCAGCAGAATGATAATACCAAGCACGCTGATGCGCTTCGCTGTAATTTTAATGCTTTCAATCGGAAGCGATCCTTGAACTCTTTGGCCGAAGCCGATGAAATAAGGAATCCAGAGGAGCTCAAAGCCTCCGTTAAATGACAGAACGGGCCACCACGGAACCGATGATTCGATCGCATGTCCCGGAATGAGAATGAACAACGGCAAAAGCCAGGTTCTGCCCGCAATCTGCTGGCCGATCGGGAGCCCCCTTTTGCTCATAACGATCGCAGGGGAAGTTTTGATATGTGCCGTTTTGTAGACGAGCACTCCTTCCGCTACCAACAGAAGTCCGAGCAAGACGGCAGCAGCCGGCCAATTCGCGAGGGACAGCTGTGGAAGTAATGCGTCAAGCGCTCCGAAACCGGTGTATTCGATACATAAACCGGCGACGATGCTCACGCCAAGCGTATATGCCGCTGACAGCAGACTCTGTCTGAAAGTTAAAGCTGCGGCAACGCTGACCGCCGCTATTAAAAGCAGCATACCCATCGGCAGATACAGCCCTAAGCCGAACGAAACAATGGACAGCACGAGTCCCGCCAAGAGTCCTTTAGAATATGTAAACTTAAACTCGTCATAAATATCTTCAATACGCGTATGAAACGTCTTTCTTTCACGTTTGATCCGGGCATAGCCGTAAGCAAGACTCATGATCATCATAAAATAGAAGAGCGGGTGCAGAAAAAACAATCCTGCTCCTTTTAAAAGTTCAATTAAGCTTTCTTCAACTGACAAGGGAACGTTCACCGCCTCAGCCAAGCATTTCAGGCCGCCTTAAATACGGCAGCTTTTTAACGTTGGATATTTTAGGGAAACCCAGCTTGTCTAAAGCGTCGGCACGAGGAAATGACGTGCGGCCGTTCAGGCGGGATGCCTGAGCCGTCAGCCGCAGAAACTTTCGTCATGATGCTTTAACGCCGGTGCTTTTTAAGCGCATTCGTGACGACAAATGCTGGCACCTTTAGGCAAGCTGGTGCATTTTATTATTATTCTAACAAATAATAAAATGCTTGGGTATGGTAAACGTGAGGTTTATTTCTCCTGGCTCATCCAAAGCGTCACATTCGACAAAGAAAAGTCTTTCAGGTAATGATTGACTTCGACATCTAGAATATCTCCTATCAGCTGCATTGACCGCTTGATATCGGTCAGATTGATGCCGAGCCGCTTGTGGTTGTCCATCAAGTAGTTGAAATAAAGTTCCGCGCAATCCTCATTGATATCCTCCACACTTTCGACCGAAGTGTAGTTTACGAGGTATCTGCTGAACAGCATAAGCAACCCTACTGCCTTTGTAGCGGAAAACGTAACGTCTTGTGATCGAACTTTTAACTGCTCCACTAATTCATAGTATTTTTTCTCTCTCACAATACTTGCCCTTTTCAATCGTGTACCCCCATTTATTATTTATATATAAGAAAAGCGCAAGCGTCAGACGACTCCACCAACAGAGACGAAGAACGCAAACCGCGCTAACATTCTCCGCAAAAAAAATGCACACATTATAATTCTTGAAAAAGCTTTGGTTCTATTTTAAAAAGTTTTCCTTAGTTATACAACTTGCAAAAGTTACATTTTTACTGCATCTTTACATCCTTATAAAGTCTCCCATACACTTATGTTATCGGGTCAATTCTATTCATTATGAATGTTTTTTTTATGAAAAAACAAAAATTTTAGGTAAAAAGATTGAGAATTTATTTTCTGAGAATAAAAAAAGTGAGGACATCCTGTGTCCTCACTTTTTGTTAAACAGCACTTTTAATGCGGTTTGCAGCTGAAGATCGTTCTTTTCTTTCATCTTTTTCTCTTCAATCCGCAGGTTCATTGTATTTGCCGTTTTTTGGTCAATGATGCCCGTTTGTTTCAGCTTGTTTTCAGCCTGAAACGCCATGACGGCTTTTTTTGTGCCTTCACTGTAATAGCCGTCTTCCCGGCCGGGGACAAACCCGAGTCCTTTCAGCAGGTGCTGTGCCCGCTTAATTTCATTGTTGTTCATATCCGGCTTGAGAGGCTCCTTCAGCTGTACAGGCCCCACCGAGAAATATGCAGGCTGGGCGACTGGAACGGTCGGCTGAATTCCCTGCTTATGGATCCAATTCCCTTTAGGCGTCAGCCATTTATACAGCGTCAGCTTAATATTGCTTCCGTCTCCCATCGGAACCGCTTGCTGGACGGTTCCCTTTCCAAAGGAAGGATCGCCCACCACGTCGTAACCCTCGGCTTCTTTTAATGCACCTGCAAGAATTTCCGACGCTGAAGCGCTGCCCTTGTCCGTAATCACGCTCACAGGATATGGTTTTTTCTCTTTTAATTTTGAGAAGTATTGTTTTTTATTTCCGTTTCTTTCGGCGATTTGTATATATGGATGATCTTTTGTCACAAAATGTTTTAAAATGTCTTCAACGCTTTGCAAGTATCCGCCCGGATTGCCTCTTACATCCAAAACGAGCCCTTTTATTCCCTTTTTCTCAAGCTTTTTCAGTTCAGCAGTAAAATCTTTTGCCGTATGTTCGGAAAAGGAAGATATTGCGATATAGCCGACAGGTTTGTCCTGTATTTTTTTAATGGAAGCAAATACCGTTTCCAGCGGAATTTCATCGCGCTTAATTGTAAATGTCAGCTGATCTTTCATGCCGGGCCGATGAACTTTCAGCGTAACCGTCGACCCCTTTTTGCCCCTGATCTTTAATACGGCGTCATTCAAATCCATTCCGGCCATGGAATCGCCGTCGATACTGATGATTTCATCGTTCGGCTTTAATCCGGCTTTCTCTGCCGGAGACTGTTTAAAAGGAGAAACGATAATGATTTTCCTGTCTTCCATTCCGATTTCTGCGCCGATTCCTTCAAAAGAGGAATCAAGGGAATCTGAAAACCGCTTTGCCGTCTGTTTATCCATATAAACCGAGTATGGGTCATTCAATGTTGAAAGCATGCCCTGTATGGCTCCTTCCAACAGCTTTTCCCTGTCGACCTGCTCTACATATTCATTTGAAATCAGGTCATATGCTTTCTCAATTTTCTCCAATTCGTTTCTGGCGGCAGCCGCTGATGCTTTTGGAACGGCATCATGAAACGGAATCGGACCGGCGCCTGTTACCAAGCCGCATAACAGGCTGAGCGCAATGATGAGCCGTGCAATCTTCTGATTCATCCTATACCTCCTCTTCTGCCTGCACTATGTTTTGTTGCTTGAAGTATTATGCGCAAAAACCGCCCGTATCATGTAATCGATTTTCCATTCACAGCAAAAAAACTGCCGGATTGCCGGCAGCTTTTGCTTATATAGTCTTCACACGCTTGATGATTTCTTCTGTCACTTCATCCGTCGTACTTGAACCGCCGATATCAGGCGTCAAGTAACCGCTTTTTAGAACGTCTTCGATCACGTCAAGCAATCTGGCACCGAGTTCTTCTTCTCCAAAATGATCAAGCATCATTTTAGCCGTCCAAATTTGGCCGATCGGGTTTGCAATTCCTTTGCCGATAATATCCGGGGCAGAGCCGTGCACAGGCTCAAACATGGACGGATATTTGCCGTTTACATTGATATTGGCGGCCGGCGCCACGCCTATACTCCCCATAATCGCCGCCCCGATATCGGTCAAAATATCACCGAATAAGTTGCTGGCAACAATGACGTCAAGCTTCTCCGGCTTCGTTACAAAAAAGGCCGACAGCGCGTCAATGTGCTGCGAATCAGCGGTAATGCCAGGGTAGTCTTTTGCCGTGTTCGCAAAGACTTCATCCCAAAAAGGCATTGAATATACGATTCCGTTCGATTTTGTTGCGCTTGTGACATGCTTTTTCCGTTTAGCCGCCAACTCAAATGCAAAGCGCATCGCCCTCTCCGCCCCTTTTCTTGAAAAAACGGCATTTTGGATGGCGATTTCATCTTCATCTCTGAAGATTCTGCCTCCGATCGAGCTGTATTCCCCTTCACTGTTTTCCCTGACGACAAGAAGATCGAAATCTTTTGGATTGGCCAGCGGAGACTTGATTCCTTGCAAATATTTCGCAGGTCTAACATTGATGACCTGTTCAAATTCGCGGCGGATTTTAATGAGCAGCCCCCATAGGGAAATATGGTCGGGGACAAGCTTGCTGTTTCCTACCGCTCCAAGGAAGATGCTGTCGAACTCTTTCAGCTGCTCCATACCGTCATCGGGCATCATTTCCCCGTGTTCCAAATAATACTCGCAGCTGTATGGAAACTCCGTAAACCGAAATGAGAGTCCTCCGTGAACATCAGAAACCGCTTTCAAAACTCGCTGTGCAGCAGGTACGACTTCTTTTCCTACTCCGTCACCGGGTATGCTGGCAATGTTGAATACTTTCATTAGATCATCCCCTATTCAAATAGTCGACTGTCGACAGATGTCACTTTCATTCTATACCTTGTGTTATTTTCTGACAAGAACAAATTTTGAAGCATCTCGATTAAATAACAAAAAGCCGATTCGGTCCATTTCCGGACGAATCGGCTTTCATTTTTAAAGCGGTATATAATTGGCCGGGTCAACAGCATTGGATTTCGCGTTGTTCCAAAGGCCTTTATGAATTTCAAAGTGAAGATGCTGCCCGTAGGATTGGCCTGTATTTCCCATCGTTCCGATCACTTGTCCCTGTTCAACACGCTGGCCTGTCTGCACTTTAATCGAAGACATGTGAGCGTAGACCGTCTGATATGTTTGCCCGTTGATATTATGGGTAATAAACACAACATTGCCGTAGCTGGACGAGTAATGGGCGTTATAGACCGTTCCGGCGGCTGCCGCATGAATCGGAACACCTGAACCGCGCTTGGCGATATCTACGCCGAAGTGATTCCCGAGCGAACGATTTCCGAACCCGGAAGTAAATGTGCCGGAAGCAGGACGGATAAAGCCTGAGCTGCTTGGTGCCGACGGTTTAGAAGAAGAGGCTTCCGATTGGCCGCTTGAAGCCCGGCGGCTCGCTTCAGCTTCCTGCTTTTTCCGATGCGCCTCTTCAGCTTTGATCGCTTCATCCTGACGCTTTAAAATTTCTGCTTCATTTTCGAGTGAACCAAGTTCTTCATGCGCATGATCTTTATCTTGCTTCACTTTTTTCATGACGTTTGCTTTCTCTTTTTGCTGCTTGTCGAGCGTCTTTTTTAAATCTTCCAGGTCTTTGAGCGCTTTTTCAAGGCTTTCAAGATCCTTGCTCAGCTTTGTCTCCTTTTCCTCAACAAGCTGAAGATCGCGCTTTTGCTCTTCCATCAGGTCTTTATCAGCTTCGACAATTGTCGAAACCGCACCCGCACGGCTGATGAAATCCCCAAAGCTTTTCGATCCGAGAAGCACATCTATGTATTGAACGGAACCGCCGTTTTCCTGCATGGAGCGAACCCGGTCTTTCAATATTTTATTGCGTTTTTCAATCTTTTCTTTAAGCTTTTTGATTTGCTTTTTCAGCTCTTCAATGCTTTTCTTTGTTTGGTCGATTTCTTCGTTTTTCTTTTCCAGCTTTTCATTCGTGTTCGTCATCTGACGGTCGATTTTCTCGATCTCGCTTTTCAGGCCTGCTTCTTTTGATTCAAGCTTTGAAAGCTCCTGTTTCTTTTTTTCGAGTTTTGACTCGTTTTCAGATTTTTTGCTTTGAACGTCGCTCTTTTTTTTCTCCAAGTCTTCATAAGCTAAAGCATGGTTGCTTTTTAGGGGGATCAGCACTGCCGACGATCCGAGCACAGCGGTCAGCCCCAGCGTCATAAGCTTTCTTTTCAACCTTGGTTCCTCCTTGCCTTCAGAATCAAGGGAGCCCGGCGCTTTGCAGGCATCCCAGCTTTAAACATGATACAACCGGCGAGAGCGCCGGTTTAAACTTTTAAGAATTTGCGAATCGACATCAAGCTTCCCCATACACCGATAACGGCTCCGATCAGCACAAGGATCGCTGAAATTTGGAAGACGAACGGATTGTACGGCAAGAGCTGTATGAATGTGCCCTGAACTTTCGGAGCGATCCACTGAACGGCATGATGATACGTTCCGAGCAAAATAGCGATCGGAATGATAGAACCGCATACGCCTAAGAGCAGACCTTCAATGAAGAACGGCCAGCGAATGAACCAGTTTGTCGCGCCTACAAGTTTCATAATCTCGATTTCTTTGCGTCTTGCAAAAATCGTGATTTTGATCGTATTAGAGATTAAAAACATCGCCGTAAACAGCAGGCCGACAACCAATGCAATCCCGATTATTTTGGTGACACCGCTGATTTTAAACAGGCGGTCTACCTGCTCCTGCCCGTATGTCACCTTATAGACGTTGGTCAGCTTCTCAAGCTTCTTGGCAGCTTTCGGTGTGTCTTGAGGGTCTTTTGTTTTTACGACAAATGCATCGTTCAGCGGGTTTTCCTGCTCGAACATTGCAAAGAATTTCCCGTCTTCCCCAAAGCTGTCTTTCAGGTTTTTCAGCTCTTCATCTTTAGATGAGTATTTGACACTGCTGATTTCCGGTATTTTTTTTATTTCTTTTTCCAATGTATTTTTTTGGTCCTGGTTGGCCGTCAAGTCAACAAGCACTTTGACTTCGACTTCCTGTTCGGCTTTTAATGTCATATTGTATACGTTCAGCATGATGACCATGAACACGCCGACCAATATAAGTGTTACAGTTACAGCACTGATGGATGCGAAAGTCATCCACGCGTTTCTCCCGAGAGATTTTAAGCTCTCGCGCAAATGCCGTCCGAGAGTTCTAATCATAAGAACCATACTCCCCTCTAGCTTCATCACGCACAATGACCCCGTCTTCGATTGCGATGACCCGTTTCTTCATGGTGTTTACGATTTCTTTGTTATGAGTCGCCATAACGACTGTTGTTCCACGGTTGTTGATCTCTTCGAGCGTCTTCATGATTTCCCAAGACGTCTCAGGGTCAAGGTTTCCCGTCGGCTCGTCAGCGATCACGACATCAGGGTCGTTGACGATTGACCGTGCAATTGAAACCCGTTGCTGTTCTCCCCCGGACAGCTGATCAGGGAATTGCCTTGCTTTGTGCTTCAGCTGGACAAGATCAAGCACTTCAAGCACTTTTTTTCTGATCACCTCTGGACGCTCCCCGATGACCTCTAAAGCAAATGCAACATTTTCAAACACCGTCAGCTTTGGCAGCAGTTTAAAGTCCTGGAATACAACGCCGATTTTCCTTCTGATAAAAGGAATCTCTTTTTCTTTGAGCTGCGCCAAATTTTTATTGTTTATGACAATCTTCCCTTTGGAAGGCTTTTCTTCGCGGTAAATCATCTTAATGAAGGTTGATTTTCCTGCTCCGCTCGGTCCTACAACATAAACAAATTCCCCGGGATATATAGAGATGCTTATTCCGTTCAGCGCCGAGACCCCGTTGGAATAAGTCTTATATACATCTTTTATTTCGATCATGTAATCACCTAATCTTCTATGTTTATACGGTCATACTCTTCGAAAGGACATGTCGTTTTGTGTCCTGCTAAATTCACGGTAAATGGTATTGATCCAAGCCCTTTTTCAACAACACCCATTATACGTCAAGATTAGACAAAATGATATTACAGTTTTGTTTCAATGCCGACATAAGTTATAGGAAAAACGCAAAATCAGACAAAAAATTTGTACTTTGGGCCTTTTCTGAGATAAAAGAACTTGTTTTTCTTCGTTCTTCAATAGGTATAAAGGCCTTTTCAACAAAAAAAGAACCTTTTTCACCCGAATGTGAAGAAGGTTCTCTTCGCCTCCTGACCGGCAAGGCATTCTTATTTTTTCTCTGAAAGCCACTTCGCGACCGCTTCAGCTTCTTTTTCGTCTACAAGATTGCCAGGCATTCCGCCGCGGCCGTTGACTACAATGTCTTTAATTTCGCTTTCCTTATACTTGCCGCCAACTTCTTTCAAGCTCGGGGCGGAACCGCCGGACAAATCCTTACCATGGCAGCCTGTGCAGTTTTGCTGGTAAATCTCTTCCCCGTCCGTTGCAGTTGCTTGCCCGCCTGTGTTTTTCTCTTTGCTTTCATTGTTATTGCCCCCGCAGGCAGCCAGCACAAAAGAAACAGCCATAAACAGAGTAAACAGCTTCATTTTCATTTTTTTAAGTCAGCTCCTTTAACAAGTCAACCTTTATTATAACCTCGATTACGCGCGTTTAAAACCCTCGCCAAGCACCTCTGAAGCATCCATTGCAATGACAAATGCAGACTCATCAATGTGTTTCACGAGTTGTTTCAGCTTTGTGAACTCGGTCTGGCCGACCACGCACATCAAAATGGGCCGCTCATCATCTGTATAGCCCCCGACCGCTGATATTTTCGTAATCCCTCTGTCAATTTTATTCAGTACCGCATGTCGAACTTCCTCTTCCCGGTTGGTAATGATCATCGCCATTTTGGAACGGTTCAGCCCGACCTGGATAACATCGATGGTTTTGCTTGATATATAAACGCCAAGCATAGCATACAGTCCCTGTTCGATGTTAAAAACAAACATCGCCGACAGGACGATCGTTCCGTCGATCAGCGCCAAACATTTGCCTTGCGAAAGCCCGGTGTACTTATGAATGATTTGCGCAGCCAGCGCAGTCCCGCCTGTAGAACCCCTTCCGAGAAAGACCATCCCGATACCAACTCCGATGCCGACACCGCCGAAAATGGCGGCTAAGAGCGGATTCTCTGTCGCCGGAGCAATGTCCCGTGTCATATATACGATAAAGGGGAGAAAAACAGACCCGACAAGCGTTTTAATGCCGAATTTTCCTCCGAGTATGAGAATCCCGGCAATAAATAAAGGAATATTAAATGCCCATTGCACATAGGCAGCTTCAAAGCCGAATGATTGCAAAATGGTGCTGATGCCGCTGACTCCGCCGGCTGCAATCCGGTTGGGAAGCAGAAACATATTAAATGTCATAGCGACGACAGCTGATCCAAACAGGATATAGCCGTAGTCACGCAACACCGCAAACAATTGATGTCTCGTTTTATCCATATTCATATCTGTCATCCTCCGCACGATTCGTTACCAATCGAGAGTATAGCATTTAGCTTATTGTAAGTAAATAACAGCCAAATAACGTATTAATCGGATAAAGCGGCAGAGGGACAAAGCTTCTTACGGCTTAGGCTGAACATATCCAGGCGGATTTACCCGCAAAAAAAAAGACACATCTCACAATATGGATGTGTCTTTCTCAAATTTAGGAAAGCTTTGAACGCAAATATGCGTCGATGAAAGAGTCAATGTCTCCGTCCATAACCGCCTGCACGTTCCCCATTTCCGTGTTCGTTCTATGATCCTTCACTAGGGAATACGGATGGAAAACGTATGAGCGGATCTGGCTTCCCCAGCCGATTTCTTTTTGTTCGCCGCGAATTTCGTCAAGCTGTGCCTGCTGCTCTTCGATTCTGCGCTGATACAGCTTCGACTTCAGCATTTTCATGGCACGTTCGCGGTTTTTAATTTGTGAGCGCTCCGTTTGGCAAGTGACGATGACGCCTGTCGGCAGGTGGGTGATCCTGACGGCGGAGTCTGTCGTATTGACGTGCTGCCCGCCGGCGCCGCTTGCCCTGTACGTATCGACTTTAATATCTTCCGTACGGATCTCAATGTCGATTTCTTCGTTGAATTCAGGCATGACATCACAAGACACAAACGACGTGTGCCTGCGCCCTGATGAGTCGAACGGAGAAATTCTGACGAGCCTGTGTACGCCTTTCTCGGCTTTTAAATAGCCGTAGGCATTGTGTCCTTTGATCAGGAGAGTGACAGACTTGATTCCTGCTTCATCCCCTGGGAGGTAATCAAGGGTTTCCACCTTAAATCCTCGGCGCTCTGCCCACCTGGTGTACATTCTGAGAAGCATTGAACCCCAATCCTGTGATTCGGTGCCGCCGGCTCCCGGGTGAAGCTCAAGAATCGCATTGTTTTTATCATACGGCTCGCTTAACAATAGCTGCAGCTCAAATTCGTTAAATTGCTTTGTTAAGCTTTTCAGCTCGCTGACCAGTTCATTTTGCAGGTCTTGGTCAGGATCTTCTTTTAAAAGATCGTGTGTCATTTGCAGTTCTTCATGAGATTCGCTCAACTTGTTATACGTGTTGACATAATCTTTTAACGCATTCGCTTCATTAATGATCGTCTGCGCTTTCTGCTGATCTCCCCAAAAGTCAGGGTCAGCCATCTGCTCGTCTAATTCGCTGATTCTTGCTTCCTTTGTTTCGAGGTCAAAGAGACCCCCTGAAGTCCGCTAATCGAGTAGCCATATTTTCAAGTTCCTGTCTGATTTCTGCCAATTCCATTATTCTTTCACCTCATCATAGATTTCAGCCTGTTCAAAATAAAAAGAGGCGTGCACCTCTTTTTATTCTGTTCTTCCGCAGCAGTTTTTATATTTTTTTCCGCTCCCGCAGTAGCAAGGATCATTGCGTCCGATATCCACCGCTTTGCGGACCGGTTTTTTCTTCGCTTGTTTTTCCTCATCGCCTTCTTTCGGCTGATGGGCTGTCGTCTGTCCTTGAATGACCTCTTCGCGCTCAAGGTTGTTTTCAATTTCAGCCTTCATGACGAATTTGGCTACATCATCTTCGATGGCCGCGATCATGTTTTCAAACATTGCAAAGCCTTCCATTTGATACTCGCGAAGCGGGTTTGTCTGAGCGTAAGCGCGCAGATGAATTCCTTGACGCAGCTGATCCATCGCATCGATGTGATCCATCCATTTCGTATCCACTTCGCGGAGAACGATGACTTTCTCAAATTCGCGCATTTGTTCAGAGCCGTACCGCTCTTCTTTCTCATCGTATTTCGTCTTGATCCGGTCATAAATGAGCTCTGTAATCTCCTCAGGCTCTTTTCCGAAAATGTCGCTTTTCTCCACTCCGCCCTCATCAAGGAAATTCGCATTTACAAGCTCGACAAGGCCTTCAAGATTCCACTCTTCAGGCAGATCTTCCTTTGGCGTGTATGAAGCAACAGCCCTCTCAAGTGAAGCTTTAATCATATTTTCGACGATGGAGCGGAGGTTGTCGGAATCGATGACCTCAAAGCGCTGTTTATAGATGACCTCACGCTGCTGGCGGAGCACGTCATCGTATTGCAGGAGCTGCTTACGGGCATCAAAGTTGTTGCCTTCCACACGCTTCTGTGAAGATTCGACCGCTCTTGAAACCATCTTGCTCTGAATCGGCGTCGAATCGTCCATTCCGAAGCGGTCAAGCATCGCCATCGTCCGTTCTGCACCGAAGCGTTTCATTAATTCATCTTCCATGGAAAGATAAAATTGGGTGATACCAGGGTCCCCCTGACGGCCTGAACGTCCGCGCAGCTGGTTGTCAATCCGCCGTGATTCATGGCGCTCTGTACCGATAACGGCCAGTCCGCCAAGCTCTTTTACGCCTTCGCCAAGCTTGATGTCCGTACCACGTCCCGCCATGTTGGTCGCGATGGTGACCGCGCCTTTTTGCCCGGCATCTTCGATAATCTGGGCTTCCCGCTCGTGGTTTTTCGCGTTTAACACCTGATGCGGAATGCCTTTATTTTTAAGCAGCTTTGAAATCAATTCAGATGTTTCAACCGCAACCGTACCGACAAGAACCGGCTGACCGACCATATAGCGCTGGGCGACATCCTCTGCAACAGCTTTAAATTTTCCTTCCATGGTCCGGTAAATTAAATCCGGGCGGTCATCACGGGCGATCGGCTTGTTGGTCGGAATCGTTACAACCTGCATGTTGTAGATGTTGCGGAATTCTTCTTCTTCCGTTTTTGCCGTACCCGTCATCCCTGCCAATTTTTCATACATGCGGAAATAGTTCTGGAAGGTGATCGTCGCGAGCGTCATGCTCTCATTTTGGATCTCAAGTCCTTCCTTCGCTTCAATGGCCTGGTGGAGCCCGTCGCTGTAGCGGCGGCCTTTCATCAGACGGCCTGTGAAAGAGTCGACGATAACGACCTGGCCGTCTTCGACGACGTAATCGACGTCTTTATGCATCGCCGCATGGGCTTTAAGCGCCTGGGCAATATGATGGTTTAAGGCAACATGGCGGACATCAAACAAGTTTTCGATGCCAAATGCCTTTTCGGCTTTTGTCATCCCTTCTTCAGTCAGCTGAACGCCTTTTGTTTTCACATCGTATGTGTAGTCCTGATCCACTTTTAACGTGCGGACAAACGCATTGGCCTGAACGTACAGCTTTGTGGATTTGGCCGCTTGTCCAGAAATGATGAGCGGCGTTCTTGCTTCATCGATCAAAATCGAGTCGACTTCATCGATGACTGCAAAATGAAGCGGACGCTGAACCATCTGCTCTTTATAAAGCACCATGTTGTCGCGCAAGTAGTCAAAGCCAAGCTCATTATTCGTAGAGTACGTAATATCGGCTGCATAGGCTTCACGCTTCTCGTCTTTTGAAAGGCTGTTCAGGTTTAAGCCGACTGTCAGCCCGAGAAATTCATAGATTTTTCCCATCTCTTCAGCATCGCGGCTCGCCAGGTATTCGTTGACCGTCACGATGTGAACGCCTTTCCCTGACAAAGCGTTCAAATAAACAGGCATTGTGGACGTCAGCGTTTTACCTTCCCCCGTTTTCATTTCGGCGATATTCCCTTCATGAAGGGCAACGCCTCCCATCAGCTGAACCTTAAACGGGAACATGCCTGTCACGCGCCGGGAAGCTTCCCTGACAACGGCAAACGCTTCAGTCAAAAGGTCGTCAACTGTTTCGCCTTTTTCAAGGCGCTCTTTGAACTCGATTGTCTTTTGTTTCAAAGCTTCGTCTGAAAGCCTCTCTATATCTGCCTTGAGCGCATCAATCTCGTTCGCTTTCTTTTCATAACGGCTGAGCGTGCGTTTTGTCGGATCAAACACTTTATTTAAAATTCCAAGCATAGAATAACGCTCCTCTTTATTTTCCTTGTTTAAGTATGAGTAAACAGTAATTTTTATATATGCAATATCATATCATACCTTTTGTCATTTCCAAACAATTTACCGCGGGGAAACGGAAAAAATCCCCTCTGCGGAAGATCCGGGAGGGGACTTGATATATTTATTCGTTCGGTTCGATCAAACCGTATTTTCCGTCGTTTCTTCGGTAGACCACATTGGTCAGATTGGTTTCGGCGTTCGTGAATACAAAGAAGCTGTGTCCAAGCATATTCATTTGTAAAATCGCTTCTTCATTATCCATCGGTTTTAAATTAAAGCGCTTTTGACGGACAACCTGCGGCTGTTCATCCTCAGCGTCATCCTGCACGGCCGTTCCGATGCCGTTTTCTTCGGCAAAAACATACTTCGGAGAACCTTTTTCGCGGAACTTCCGGTTCACTTTTGTTTTGTGCTTGCGAATTTGACGTTCCAGTTTGTTCGTTGCGAGATCGATTGCATTGTACATATCTTCGTGGTGAACTTCCGCACGGAGAGAGAGGTCTGTCATTGGAATTGTCACTTCCACCTTAGATTCCTGATCGTTGTAGAATTTCAAGTTGACGTGAACAATCGCATCAACGTTATTTTCAAAATAACGCTCAAGCTTTCCAATTTTCTTCTCGACGTGTTCTCTTAACGCTGGTGTTACCTCAATGTTTTCTCCTCTGACGTTGTACTCCATCAAAAGAACGCCTCCTTTATATTAAGGATATGTAAATACATTTCGTCTTTTCCCTGCTGAATTCCTGCATAAACGTAAAAATTATGTGAAAAATCCGTGAATTTTGACGAAGATTGTCTCCTGTCATTTGAACCCCTTTATTAAATCTTAAATATATTCACATGCGAATAAAATCAGAACGCCATTTTTGCTTTTTAAAAAATATGGCATACACCTGTCAGGTGTATGCCGTCAATGGATAACGTAAGGTCTCATGCATTGGTGGATCGTTTTCATCCATTCTCGATAAAGCGGTAAAAAATGATGGGTTAAGTCATGCTGAAATTCAGCAGACGGATAATTGTAATAAATCAGACTGTCAAACTCACGGAAGACTCTGTCAAAAAAACGAATCGAAGATTTGGCACAGCTTGTCTCCAAAATCGACAGCAATACAGCGTGCGACGAATCCAACTGAAAAAAAGCATAGATTAAATCGTTAAAAATCCGCTCTCCTTCTGTCTTCGCCAAATCTTGATTCGCTTCTATTAAATAGCAAAACCCCTCTTCAATCGTAAACAAAAGCTGATAATAAGTCGTTAAGAGCATGTAATCGTCGGTGCTTGTCAAAGCGATCACCTATTTGCGCTTGTCATAATATGTGCCGTCAATCGTCATGTTGGCGTACGGATTGATATAGGAATGATGCATGGCTCGCTTCTGCTTCGCCTGAAGCAGCTCATGTTTGACAGTCTGCTGCAGCCTTTTCAGTTCGGCCATGAGCAATGGCTCCATATCCGTCACTTGCCGCAGCTGCTGCTTTTCTGTCTCAGAAAGAGGCGGCTTGATCTCCTTGATCAAGCCATCGCGTTTTTCAAGAAAAGCTTCGATTGCCTGAACCAGCTCATCACTTTCCGGGGCGTCTTTTATTTGAGCGAGCATATGTTTTGTTTCGCTGTACAGCAGCTCAATCTTTTCCATTATGCCAGCCCGCCCGATCCGAACCGGCCCTGCCGTTCGATTTGAAGCGCTTGCTTCCAGGCATCGCGTAAATCTTTAACATACCCTTCGACTTCCGTCACGATATCTTTGTCATTGCGAATGTTGGCTTCAACCAGGCGGCGGTGGATATACTCGTACATTGCCCCCATTGATGCGGCCAATTCGACTTTCCGGTCAAGAGTGATATTGAGCTCCTGAATAATCTTTTGAGCTTTAACAAGGTTCGTATTTTTCGTTTCCATATCCTCTTGTTCAATCGCCTGTTTCGCCAGCTTCATAAATTTAAGGCAGCCATCAAATAGCATAAGCGTCAATTCTCCAGGGGTCGCCGTGTTGATTGAATTTTGCTGATAAGCTGCATACGGGTTGTTTAAAGCCATT
>Ga0180433_10003058_pt1 | contig 25002 bp, 23 predicted proteins | sample SS_ome_8_FD_132980 | JGI IMG/M metagenome (GOLD analysis project Ga0180433, IMG submission 132980) | Hypersaline lake sediment archaeal communities from the Salton Sea, California, USA - SS_1_D_1 metaG | ecosystem: Environmental > Aquatic > Non-marine Saline and Alkaline > Hypersaline >... | reverse complement strand
TTGCTACTTCGATGTCGTCTCTCCGCATCCTGGTGGTGCAGCAGCTGCCAAGGGTGGGGTTGTTCGCCCATTAAAGCGGATCGTGAGATGGGTTTAGACCGTCGTGAGACAGGTTTGTTGCTAACTTCTAGAAGCGTTGATGCTTGAGGGGAAAGACCCTTTAGTACGAGAGGAACAAGGGTCTGCAGCCACTAGTCTACCAGTTGTCCGACAGGGCAGTGCTGGGCAGCCACGCTGTAAGGGATAAATGCTGAAAGCATCTAAGCATGAAGTCTACCCCAAGACGAGGCATCATAGAGCTCGAATAGAAGATTCGTTTGATAGGGCTAGGGTGTAAGCATGGAGCTTCGGCGACATGTTCAGCCCGGTAGTTACTAAAAGCTCATTATTGGCTCAATCGTTAAACAGGTTGTGTATGAATAAAAAATCAGGGTATCAGTGGTTTGACGGTCAAAGCGGAAAGGAAACACCCGGTCTCATTCCGAACCCGGCAGTTAAGCTTTCCTGCGTAATTCTCGGTACTATGGTGCGAGAGCCCATGGGAAGACTACCCCTTCGGGGGCTGGAACCTCTGGCCTAGGTGGAGAGCCTCAGTTGATTCCTTCGGGAGTCTTCAGGGGTAAGCTTCACTGTTTGAAAGTCAGAGGCTCTTGGTACGCTGTCAAACCACTCTTACAATTACAAAATAATTTTTCGTAAGTTAATATAACCAAAAAAAGTCAGTTTAGTTGAATTTAATAAATAATTGAAAATAAAATAATTTTTTTAAAGTAGGAAAAACTTATAAGTAATTACAATATAAATATAATTAAAATTATAGTAATAAATCTAAAGGGGGATAAAATTTAATGAATAAAAAATTGTCTGTAATAGTAATTTTAGGCTGTTTATTCATAATAGTCAACATGGGTCTAGCAGGTATTCCCTCAGAATTTTTGAATATGGAACTTAATGATTATAGTAATCAGGACTTCTTATTGAAAGATTCTGAGGCAAAAGATATTGAAATTGATGGATTATTAGATGAAAATAAAAAATCAATTGAAAAAAGAGAAATATGGTCAGGCAATACAGTTGCATATCATGCAAATGCAGGTAGTCCATATTCTGCTAAAACAAATGAAATAATTGAATTTGATGGTTCAAATAGCTATGTGGGTTATAGCAAGATTACAACTTACAAATGGGATTTTGGCGATGGTTGTGAAAAATACGGTAAGCAAATAGATCACAGCTATTCAAACCCTGGTGTTTATTATGCAACATTGACAATAACTGATTCAAATGGATTTAGTTATCAGGATTTAACTCCAGTATACGTAGATCAGGATAATAATCATCTTTTTGCTTATGGAGGATGTTTTTATAATGCTGATGTGGACGAAGAAATAATTTTTGATGGTTCTTTATCCTTAAGCGAAAATCCTGATTTAGAAATAACAAAATGGATTTGGCACTTTGGAGATGGAACGACAAAAGAGGGAGAAAAGGTAACTCATAGTTATTCGGAAAAAAGGGTTTATTTGGTTACATTGGAAGTTGAAGATGAAAATGGAAATACACGTTTAGATATTCTACATGCAGATATTGGTTGTTTATATTCAAGTTTTGAAGACTTTTTTAAAACCTCAAATTCCAAAATAAAATCTTCAGTTGATATACTTTTTAACAAAATTGGTTCGTTTATTTTGTATCCTTTATTGTTTGTAAAAATATATACGAACTACAACGGTTATGAACAGACAATACCACTTTCAAATAGTTATATTTTACCATTATCAATTGATGTTAATCATGATGGGGATGAGGATGTTGTTGTAAATGAAATTAGTTTCTTTAAACCAACGTTAAGTGACTCGCCTTTCAATAATCAACCATGGTTTGCTTTCGAATCTACAATCTCTGATATTGAAATAATTTCAGATGATATCAAGCAAGAGGATGATTTTTCAATTTGTTTACAATTTTCGATTCAAATACTTGAAGATTTTCTGGGCATAAAAGAACCTGTTGTGAAAATTGGTTATCATTCATCTGCAGGCGAAGAAAAACCTGATGATTTTTCTGCAACCCATATATTTAGACCATATCTTTTAAATAAAATCTTTTCACAAGGAAATAATGTCGTAGAAAACTTACAAGAAATAACTTCAGAGCAACAGGTCAAGAAATCTGAAATCATTTCAGAAGCCTCAAATGTCGGAGTATTAACAATAAAAAAACCCAAATCAATCCAATCTATTGTTTCTAAAGATTTTTCAGCATCTTCCTTAACAGATGATTTTGAACAAGAAATTGTGAAGAAAAAAGGAATCACAGATGATAATTACACGGAACCAATTCCTGAAAATGGATTAAGGGTTAATTCTTCAAATGTAGACAAATTTTCTTTGGTTCTATCTTTATCAAATGTAATTGAAACAACAAAAACATCCTTTGAATTAACATTTGAGTCTTTCACAGAAACAGTTATTACTCACAGACGTGGTCAAACATATAGTGATGTTGATTTTAAAGGTACAGATAATTCCTCAATAACCCTGTCAGTAACACGAGTTAATCAACAAGGAAGCGCTACTTTAGGAATTTATATTGATCCAGTTCAGAACTGTGGATTTTCAATTGATATTGGTAAACTACAAAACGAAGGTCGCCATATCGCCTTTAATATTGAAAACCCACCTGAAAATATTGCTTTGTTTGCAAAAGCTCAAGATCTTCGAAATGATTCAAATTCATTGTTTTTCTACCTGAGAAACATTCCAAACACTATCGACTTCGAATGGATCCCCAGATTGGATGACGGCTACATCACACTTACAAAAGAATTTGATGATGATGAATTAATTATTGGTGTTTGTGATGATTTAAAGAAACCTGATTCGAATTTATATTTATCAAATCTTCCTACTGAATCATCAGTTAATTGGGATATTTCGTCTGAAACTCCACGAACACTAGCATTTTCAAGTGATACAGATGGGCTTACTCTAAATGTAGAGCTAAATGATGTTACTCAAGAAAATCAAACCGTTGATTTTCAGGCTACCTCAAACGAAGATATAGATATTAAATTATTGTGGAATTTACCAGATGGATATTTTGAATTACAGCGTAGTACAAAAAATATTGATTTTGATTTTTTACTATCACAAGATGATTTAGATTTGAATGTAAATGGTAATTATCAAGGAGGCTCTGATGAAGGATTCATGGTTGATTTTAATGGGCTTACACAAGGGAGGATAGAATTTCAAAGTGATAAAAGTCTAGATTTATCAATAAATTACCATGACTTTGAAAAAGAAACATCCTTACAAACGGATCTTGAATTTTTATCTGCTGGAAATATTCAATTAGTATGGGATGAAAACATTAATGCAAATTTCAATGGTAGTGCATCATTTGGGTTGTATAATTTTCTATTAAATAGTACAAAAGGACATATAGGTGCACAAGAAATATCTCTTGAGGAAAACACCGACTTAGGTTTTCAAATTGATCAAGATGCTGAACTTCAAATAAGTGGTAACGGGGAATTTACTTTTACTCAATTTGAAGGAAATATAGGATATTGGAGTAGTAGTATTGAAGAGTTGAGTATTGGGGGTTCTTATGATATACATTTCCAACCATTGAGCAAATATTTCGAGTTTAAAAGTACTCAATCAATATTTTCAGATGGTTTTAATTTCGAGTATGATGGGGCGGGTAATGAAAATGATTTCATTTTAGCAGTTGACACTATAGAAATTAGTTCTGGAGGAACCTCATGGTTTGATTTTAGTTCAAGTACACCTGAGTTTAATTTAGAAAGTAACTATTATATTTATCTTGTAGATTTTCATCTTGCTGTAGGTACTGGAAGTTCAGCTGTTATTGATTTTACCCTTTCAAGTGCATATATAAACCAACAAGGAACCATTAGTGGAGAGTGGAACAGTGAGTATTTGTACATAGATGCAGCAGTTAATTTTGATTGGGAATTAACGATATCTTCTTTGAACTTTGGAGATTGGGAGACTTATGGTGATATCGAAGGCAGTGCCAGTGTACTAGCTCAATGGCAGTCAGGATCTGGAAATGTTACATTTGATATTGGTGAATCAGGGCTTTCACATGATTTTGAAGTTGTACATGATGATTTAACGCTAAATCTTGGAACAATGGACCTTGAGCCAGGAGATGTTACCTTTGAATGGCAACGAGAAGATAACCCAACCAATGGATATTTTAAGGTTTCAAATAATGGAATTACCGGAGATTTAACATTATGTAAAATCACATATGATGACGATGAAAATCCATTTGAATTTGAACTTGGTACAATAACATTAGATTCGGGAAATTTATTTGTTGAATGGTCAAGACAAACAGAAGATAAATTCATCTATATTGACAATGAAATAACAATTGATATGGATATTGTTAGTCTAAGCTGGGATGATAAGACTGTTGCCTTAGAAGATCTTATTCTAAGTCCTGGAGAATTCAGATTTTACTGGAATTATGTTGAAAGGACTGTAGAAATCAATAATGGTATAGATGGATTAGGACCAACTCTAAGTTATGAAGATGATAATGGAAAAATATCTTTGTCTCTGACAGATTTACAAGACGATTATTCAAAAACCATGACTGCTAAATGGTATGAAGATTCTGATAACAACGTTTCAGGTTTATACTTGGATACTGATGGAACCAATCTTATAGACTGGATAGAATTTTCATATGTTAAATATTATACTTTTGGTAATACTGGTAGAAAGATCGCACTTGGTGGTCTTCAAGCAGATGATTTTAAGATTGAGAAAAATGATGATAACAATGTTGATATCAGCGGTAGAATTTATCTTGCCAATCATTTGACTTATTCAAAATTGGTTGATGATGAATGGAGAGATTTGGATATTCAATGGGATATTGATTTAGACGGAATAGGTGAAATTGAGTTTTCAGCAGATCCTGCATTTAATGTAGGTATTGAATTGTCATCTAAATTCTCAGGAGTTGATATAAATACAACATTTGATCTTCCGGATTATGTAAAAATCACCTGGGATATAGATTTTGATGGTGAAGGATACATTGGAATAGATACAGATTCAGAAGAAATCTATGAAATGGATTTCTGGTTCTATAAAAACACAGCTCAATATCAACCAAAATGGGGATTATATCTTAACTGTCTAGGGGTAATTGCAGAGGATTATTTACTATCATGGGACTTTAACGAACCACCCGGCTCATGGATAATGCAAGAGTCAGGATACCTTGAACCAGGTTCATTAAATGATATGAACATAGCCTGGAATGGTAATTGGTTTGATGCAATGACTCAGGGAACTCCAATTTAAAATAATCAAAAAAATTCCCCTTTATTTTTTTTAAAAAATAATATTTAGCTAGTATATTCACCTAGAATAGTTAATGGACCAATTCTTAATCCTTCTCTAGAGACAGTATAATCATCAATTGTTACCGTCATAGATAATTTGCCAATTTTATATTTTAATGTGGTATGAATCATAATTGCTGAATGATAAGGTATTGTCTCATCAGCAGGAATTACGAAATTCATTGATTTACTTTTAATTAAATCCCCCGAAAAATCAGAATACATAAGTTCCCATAAACCACTAATTGAATGATTTTTATTATTTATTATTCTAATATTTATTCCAAATCCAACTCTACGTGCATGAGAAAAACCTGCTATTGTTCCTCTAAGCATGCCTGCACCAATTGATACTTTAACCTCGTCATCTAAATCTTCTACATTAGCATTAATAGAATATGAGCTAAATATAATTATTAATGTCAAGAATATACTGAAAAAATAGATTATTTGACTTTTTCTCATAAGAAAACCCTCCGATTTATAAAATCTGTATAAAATATTTAAATTTAAATGTTTTGTAAAAAATAAAAATAATTGAAAATCAAATTTTCATTTTTTATCTAAATAACCAAGAGCCTCAAGTCTAACCTTTATAATTTCTAATTCTTCTTCGGTTAAATCCTCAGTTAAATCTGATCTTTTCATGCTATAATAATCATCAATTAATTTAGACATTTCTTTTTTTATTGTTTTATTTTTGATAGGCACTTGGATTTTGATATTATTTTTTATAATAATTTTATACATCTCTTCTTTTGGGATTCCCATAAATCGCTTAAAAAATGGTACCAAAAATAGCATTAAATTATTTTTAAAAGTATATATTGAAAAAGTATTTGTTTTAATCATGTGTATTAAATTATTAATAAAATCTTTTATTCCAATTATCTGAGTTTTTCTCTTTGAATCTGTAATATACTTAATATTATCCTTAATAACTAATACTCTAAAGTTACCTTCTGAATATACAGGTTTAGGTTTAATTGGTTGGTTCTTTGATATTTCATTCCACATACTACGGACATTTGACCTTTCATCTAATTTTAAATTTGCAATTTCTAAAACTGTTGGAAGGATATTTACATGAGAAATATTATTTTCAACTATTCTGTTTTCTTTTAAGGACGGAATATAAAGCAAACATGGAATATTTAGTACTTCATTGAGCATGAAATCATTTGCATGACCAAATTTTCCTTGTTCATACAATAATTCGCCATGGTCGGCTAGAAAACATATGATTGTATGATTAATTAGTTTTAATTCTTCTAATTTATTTAGGATTTTCCCAAATAAATTATCAGTCCATTCCACTTCTTTTTTATATAAAAATTTTATAAGTTCAGCTTGATCTTGATTTAAATGAATCATCCCAGTTGTCACTTTTGCAATTAAAGATGATTGTTTTATTGCCTCTTGATCATTCTTAAAAATTTGATTAATTTCTTTGTTTTTGATTTGTGGAAATATCGCTTGTATTAATTCATCTGACATCAAATTGGAATAATATTTCGTAAATTCTTTGTCCTTAAGTATCTTATTTAATTCTGGCTTTGGAAATCTATATGGCGCATGAGGTGCACTATGATGATAAAACAAGAAAAAATTATTATTTTTGTTTTCCTCCAAGTATCTTATTGTTCTTTCAGTAACTTGTAAATGTTGATTAATATCCCAATATTTTCCAAAATCTTCTCCAATGAAATCTATTTTCATACTGCTTTGTAGCAGTTGTTTTATAAATTTAAAGTTAGTAAAACCTTGAACTTTATATCCGTTTGATTTTAAATTTTCAAGAAGCGGTAATGTTTTTGATTTCTTGCTCCAATTAATCATTCCATGTTCAGATGGGTATAAACCAGAGAATATCGATAGAAATGATGGGGCAGTAAAATCTGATGCGGAAAATGCATTTTTGAATTTAATACTTCTCTCTGATAATTTATCAAGATTTGGTGTTTTAGCATTTCCTCCATAGCATCCTAAGTAATCTGCTCTTAGAGTATCTATTACAACAAACAAAATGTTGTATTTAGTTATAGCATCACCATAGATTTCCTTAGGATTATTAAACGTTAATATTAAATATTTTGGTAGTTATAATTATATACAATATTTATTATTAATTAAAATAGAGGAAAATAAAAAAATGAAATCTTCTGTATTAACAATTAAATTTCATAAAAAAATATTAGCAATTGGTGTAATTTTACTATATATTGGAATAGGGATAGCTCCAAATATCATCGCAGATATTAATCATTTTAATTTCAATGATGAAAAACCAACCTTATTAAACAATCAAATAATCAAAATTCAAAATGAGGAACATTTCAGTACTTCATTTTCTCTTTCTTCTCCTGAGATAATATCGGCTGAAAATTACACAGATATTAATCTAAAAGAACAAACCTCAAAAACATTTGAGCCGAATAAACCAATGTTACCAATTGTAACTAAAGTTTTTATTTTACCATTTAAAACAGAAATTAAGGATATCGAAATTATCCCTCATGGGCAAAAAATAAAAAAAATATTTTATCCAATAAAAAGTACACCAGAAATTATCCCAATCGGTTATTCAAATATGGATGAAATTTCATCTTTTAAGGAAAATGATGACAGTAACTATAATTTAAAAATATATCCTAAAAAACTTTATGATTACAGCATAAACTCAGGAAGATCTGAAAACGATATTGTGAATTATTTAACCCTGAGAATCAATCCTGTTCGTTATGATTATATAAATAAATGTATAATTTATTTCGACAATCTAGACATTTCAATTAATTTTAGAATTCCTTTTGAACCTATTGGTTTCGGTAATGAATATGATTTATTGATAATTACCCCCTTTAGTTTTACAAAAGAAGTAAAGCCTTTGGTTGAACATAAAAATAGTTATGGTATACGTTCTAAACTTGTAACAGTAGAAGAAATACTACTAGGAAGAAATTATCCAAAACAAGGTCGAGACAATGCAGAGAAAGTAAAATATTTTATAAAATATGCATTAGATGAATGGGGAATAAAATATGTAATGTTATTTGGGGGAAGAAAAGGCGGTATTTTAAATCCAAGATGGTGGGTTCCTGTAAGATATTCCAATATTGTCGATTTTATTGAACGATCTCATTTAACTGATTTATATTTTGCAGATATATATGATTCACAAGGCAATTTTAGTAGTTGGGATTCAAATAATGACGACGTATTTGGAGAATGGTACACCGGTTCAAAAGATATTATTGATATGTATCCAGAAGTGTATGTTGGAAGAATACCTTGTAATAATAAAGATGAAGCAAAAATAATGGTTGATAAGATTATAACATACGAAACCACTGTTTATGGTACGGATTGGATTAAAAGATTTGTAGGTGTTGCAGGAGATAGTTATCCCAATTTTAATGAAGCATATTATGAGGGAGAACTAGCAACTGAAGCAGCATTTAAATTTTTAGAGGGATTTGAATCTAAATTTTTATGGACTTCAACCGGTAATTTCACAAATAAATCTGACGTTATTGATGCAGTTAACCAAGGATGTGGAATTTTAATGTTCTCGGGACATGGCAATCCAAAAGAATGGGCAACTCATCCTCCTGAAAGTGAAAGTTGGATAGATGTGGCAAACTCCTTTGAAATGGATTTATATAATAATACTAACAAACTACCAATTATTTTAGTTACAAGTTGTTGGAGTTCAAAATTTAGTACTAGTTATTTAGAAATTATAAATGGGATTTTAAGAAATGGTATATTATTTTTTAGAAAGACATCTCCGCCCAGTGGATTTTATCTATATGAATGGGTTCCTAAATGTTGGTCATGGGCATTTTGTAGTTTAGCAGATATTGGAGGTATAGCTGTAATTGGAAATACGGGTTTAGGTTATGGAATTCACGGAGAAGAGTGTTTATCAGGTAAAAGCCAATTCATGGAAATACAATTTTGTAAAAGCTATAGTCAGGGTGGGGAATATCTTGGAGAAGCCCATTCTAATCAATTAATTTTATATATGACAGAGTTTCCACCAATGGAGGATAAAATTGATTGTAAAACTACTCAAGAATTACTATTAATAGGAGATCCAAGTTTAAAAATAGGTGGCTATCCACCTAATTAGATTATAATATCTAACTCCTTCATTTTATTGTAATTATCTGGATGCTTGTCAAAATATTCATGTATTGGTTCAAGAATTTTATTTATATAATATGTAACTGCGTTTTTTAGATCAAGGGGATGAAGATCAGAAGCAAATGCATTTTCTAACTCATTATAAGATTTAAATTCAATATTGCCTCCAAATTTTTCGGGTCTTTTTATTAAAAAAGGTTCATCATTTAATTCGGGAAAAATTACCATTTTACATAACTCTAAAATGGGGTTAGCTGTAACTTGTTTCTCAGGACAAAATGCTTTGCTAATCTTTCTTTTTACATTATCGGGAGTCTCATGAATGGATAACATAGTATCGGGTTTGCTTTTACTCATTTTAGCTTCTATAGGATCCATACGACTACCTGCTTGAAGTCCAGTTAGTAATGGAGTGTGAATTGCAACAGGTGGTTTTCTACCAAGCTTTTTTGAAACATCACGGGCTAACATATGCGCGTGACGCTGATCCATTCCACCATATGCAACATCCAAATTTAGATAAAAAATATCTGAAACTTGCATTGCAGGGTAAAATAATTTTGACAAATCTCTTTCTGCTTCATCTTCAGATCTTCCCATTATATCCATAGCACGTTTTACTCTTGCTACAGATGTAGATTTTGATGTTCTAAGAACTATTTCCCAGTACTTTGGGTCGCTTATATAGTCACTAGCATAGACAAAGTTTACACAATCCTTTTTTACTCCCATAGCAGCAAAACAGTCTTCCATGTAATTTCCACAAAGTTTAATCTTATCAATGTCTCCACCTAGTTTATCGTTAATATAGGCATGCCAATCTGCCAGAAGAACTGTAAATTCAAAACCACAATCAATAAAATCATTGATCTTATTAGTGCATATCTTCCAACCTATATGTACTGAACCTGAAGGTTCAAATCCGATGTATGCTTTAGGATTTTCTTTGTCAAATACTTTTTTCAATTCTTCAAGTGTGACAATTTCCTCTGTATTAGATGTTAGTTTTTCTATCTTGTCCATATTGATTAAGGGAATACAACATGTTATTTATGGATATTTCGATGTTATCAATAATATTTATTTGTTTATGTTTTTTTAAAAATAGAATAATTTGATTCTTTTTTATGAACTATCTTGATAATTTTTTAACAATATTATCAATTATTTTATCTGTTGCACCTAGATAATTCTCGGGTTTCATCACTTTACCTAATTCAGCCTCTTCTAATAATTTTGAAACTTTTTTATCTTCTAATAAAACATCTTTCAATCCAAGATTTTTATTATAGGCAATAATTGAACTTTTTCTAACAATTTCATGTGCATCTCCTCGACCCATACCCTTTTCAACTAGTTTTGTCATCACTGCTTCTGCCATTGGTAAACCCCGGGATTTTTCAATATTTTCTTTCATTTTGATCTCATTTATTTGTAGGTTTTGAAATACATTATTCATCAAATATACAATCCAATCTGTGAGAATTAATGAATGTGGTAGGATGAAGCGTTCAGAAGATGAGTTGCACAAATCTCGCTCATGCCACTGAATTGCATTTTCATATGCTGGAATAATATTACATCTAACAACTCGAGCAATACCGCATATTTGTTCTGAGAATATTGGATTTTTCTTATGAGGCATTGTCGAGGAACCTACTTGTTTTTTAGATTCAAAAGCCTCAGCTACTTCCCCAATTTCACTTCTTTGGAGATTTCTAATTTCGGTAGCGAACTTTTCCAAGGTTGTTGCAATATTAGAAAGATTTGAAACTAACTCAATATATCTATCTCTACCAACGATTTGAGTTGCACCTTCTTCAATTCCAAGTTTTAAATCTTTCATTACTAATTCTTGTATTTTAATTACATGTTTTCCCATGGCAGCTCCAGTTCCAACTGCACCGGACATCTTCCCAACTAAAACTCGCGAATTACACGCCCATAACCTCTCAAGATGGCGATCAACTTCTAGTGCATATATTGCCATTTTTAAACCAAATGTAATTGGAATTGAATATTGACCGTGGGTTCTTCCTAACATAATTGTATTTTTATGCTTCTTAGAAAGAGTAACTAACGTTTTTCGAAGATTCTTTAATTCAGATTTTACTATTTCAATGGCTTTTGAAAATTGAAGTGCATTTGCAGTATCAACTATGTCATAACTTGTTGCCCCAAGATGTATATATTTAGCTGCATCTTTGCTACATGTCTCTGCCAGTGCTTTGGTAACTGCCATAATGTCGTGTTTGGTTTCTAGTTCGATTTCTTTTACTCGATTAATATCAACGTGTTTTATTGAAGCTTTTTTTGTTATTTCATCGGCAGCTTCTTGGGGAATATTTCCAACCGTTGCATGAGCTCTGGCTAAAGCAGCTTCCACATCCAAAAGAAACTGTAACTTACTTTCTTCACCAAAAACTTCCTTTATTTCATTTCTTCCGTATCTAAAATCAATCGGGCAAACAAGATTTTCCATAGGCGATCCATACCAGAATCAAAATTATGCTTAATGTCTTTTTGGGCACCTTTATTTTATAGTTTTTAAAATAGTTGATAGTTCATTTGATATTTGCTTTAAACGAGGATAATGTCTATTGAGTTTTTCAACAAGTTCATTTAATTGTTTTATAGTTCCTATAACCAGAATATCTGCTTTTTTTTCCATTAATTCGTAAGCATCTTTAGGTATTGCTGCCTCTCCACCAATAGATAATACATCTTGCTTAATGATTATTGCATCTTGCAATATTACATTTTTAAATCTAATTATCTTGGAAATTGCCTTTGGAGCCATTATATTGATGCTATTTGTATCGCAGCCAATTTTTTCAATTTCCTTTTTTACAGTATTTAAGGAATCAACTTCGACAAATATTGGATTATGTTCACTCATAAGTTAAAGAAAATAGCTTAGGTTATAATAAATTATTCAAATATATTATTACATACAACTTAGGAATGGCTAAAAAAATTGGAAGTTACGTTTTACTTCTAAAACTAAAATATGATACAAAAATAAATATCGGTAAATTAGGTAAATTTGATTTTAAAAAAGGTCACTATATTTATGTAGGTTCTGCATTAAATGGTCTTGAGAGTCGAATTCAACGACATTTGAGAAAAGAAAAGAAACTTCATTGGCATATAGACTATTTTTTAACCAAAGCAGATGCTATTGAGATTTTTTATAAAGAGGGAAAAGACAAAGAAGAGTGTAAAATTGCAGGATTCTTTGAGGAAAATTTCTTAAAAATTCCTGGTTTTGGTTGTAGTGATTGTTTGTGTAAAAGTCATTTATTTTATGGTGAATACGAAGAAATCATAAAATCAATTTCTAGTTTGAATATGATTCAATATTAGAATGAAAAGTATTAAAACATTTTTTATCATAGGATAAAATCATGGTTGTTGCAGTTTATTCCACCACTGAAAATAAGGATGAGGCTAGAAAGATTGCCAGGATTTTAGTTAAGGAAAAACTTGTAGCTTGTGTAAACATTATTCCAACAGTAGAATCTGTATATAGTTGGAAAGGTAAAATTGAGGAAGATATTGAGTGTGTAATTATTGCAAAAACTACTGAAAAAAATATTAATGAGACAGTAGAAAAGATTAAACAAATCCATTCATATGATGTTCCAGATATTATTGTCATCCCTATTATTGGTGGTTTAGATGGTTATCTTGATTATGTAAAAGAATAGACAAAATGAAATTTGTTGCTTTAATATCAAGTGGTATTGATTCACCTGTCGCTACTTACTTATTTTCAGATATTGCCCAGGAAATAATAATAGTTCATAGTAACAACTCACCTTTTATTGACATAGCTGAAAAGGACAAATTTATAGCTTTAGTTAAGCATCTTAAAAATATAATGTCTTGTAAAATAAAGACCTACCTTATTCCTCATGGAGAATCTCTTTATTCTTATAAAAATAATTGTGAAAATAAATATACTTGTGTTTTTTGTAAAAGAATGTTGGTTAGATATGCTGATATAATCGGTAAGAAAGAAAGTGCTGATGCAATAATTATGGGAGATTCACTAGGTCAAGTTGCCTCTCAAACCTTAAAAAATCTAAGAGTTGTTGACCAAGCATCCTCATTGCCAATTTTAAGACCATTAATTGGTCTTGATAAAAATGATGTAATAAAAATTGCAAGAGAAATCAGCACTTATGAACTATCTATTTCACCATCATTTGATTGTAGTGCAGTTCCATATAAACCCTCCACACAAGCAAAAATCGAAAAAATTCTTACCGAAGAAAAAAAAATTGATATAGAAAAATTAATACAACAAGCAATTAAAAACGCAGAATTGATCAAATTATAATTTTGTTTTTTCCATCCAACCAGTTTCGGCATTTTCCTTTATATCCAAGCTTTTAACGTATGGTTTTATATCAATAACCGGAGTTCTGTCTATTGCATCTAACCTTTTTACTGTAAGAATATTTTCTTTTCTTTTAACAAGATCAACAATAGAATGACCTATTGGATTTGGCCGATGGGGCGTTCTTGTTGTAAAAATACCGTGTAAATCATCATCCCATGGAGTTTTGACTAAGTTTGAAAAACCTTCAGACTTATGGAGCCAATATATAATATGTAGATGAGAAAATCCATCAATATCAGTTAATCCTTCAACATAATCTTTATAGATTTCAATTTTCGATATTTCATCATTGCCTTGTCGGGGAGCATCAGTTGCAGTTTTGTATTTTGAATGAACAATACCAATTACTTTAAGATTTGAAGTAATTTCTTGCAATTTCACTACAGCTCCATTCTTCTTCGTTTTATTAGTTCAACCTTATCCAGTGGATCTGTTTTAGGTTTTGGGCTTTTATATACTGATATTGTAGGTAAACAATCAAAGCTTTTTTCAATTTTTTCTATTGTTTCCTCATCCAAAGGTTTTACTTTACATGGGCGAAGAGGGGTATTAATTTGTACCTCATCTGGTCTAATGGTTCTTGCAAGATTTGCCATATCTTGTGCATAATCTTTATTTTCTTTTATGAACATAATTTGAAGGGCAAATTTGCCTTGAAATTTATTTCTAACCTTTTGTATTCTATTAAGGGTTTGTTTAAAATTAATTCCATCAGCAGGACGATTGATTTTATTAAATAAATCTTCATTAGGTGCATCAAGTTTTGCAACAATAATATCAAGTTTACATAGCGATTTTTGAACTTCTTTATCATAAAATAAAGAAGAATTTGTAAGTATCGCTATTGGTATGTTAGTAATACTTCTTGTATAATCTATTATTTCGCCAATATTTTTTGCAAGAGTTGGTTCTCCCATACCTGAAAGAGTAATAACGTCGGGTTTTGTTTTTTTTAAAGCTGAATTTAACTCTTTTTTTATCTTATCAGTGGGAACAAAAATTTCTCGTTTGGAAGTTATTTTATTAGTTTTTTCAAGCTGACAATAAACACAGTCAAAACTACAGATTTTTTCTGGTCTGCATATAACATCTAAACCTAAGGATTTTCCTAATCTCCATGACGCAACAGGGCCGTATACAATTTTCATTTCAAATACTTTTAATGAACCAGACTATTTAATTATTAAGGATTTTAGCAATATTAAAATAGTCATGATAATTACCAAAAAAATTGGGATTTTGTGGTGTGTGGGAAGTAAATATTTTGCAATAAAACATGGTAAAATGACAAAGTTTATATAACATAGTCTATATACAATATAGTGTAGATTGATATTATTAAGGTACCACATATTGTATTTAATCAATATCTTGGAGTGTAGGAAATGGAATGCCCGTATTGTCACAATACTGACACAAAAGTAACTGATTCCCGCGATACGGGGGCATTGTCGATTAGACGTCGAAGAGAGTGTCTGAAATGTGGGAAAAGGTTCACAACTTACGAGCATATTGAAATGTCCCCAATATTTGTAATAAAAAAAGACGGAAGGCGAGAAAAGTTTGATAGAAATAAGATAAAAACAGGTATCACAAAGGCTCTTGAAAAAAGACCAGTACATCAAGAGCAGATAGAGAAAATTACTGATTCAATAGAAGAAAAAGTAAGAAGAGTAGGGAGTGAAGAGGTTGAAACTTCAGTAATTGGTGAATTTGTAATGGAAGCACTTAGGGAAACTGATCATGTGGCCTATATCAGGTTTGCTTCTGTCTACAGATCATTTACTGATTTATCTTCATTTGAAAAAGAGGTTAAAAATCTAATAAGTCAATCAACTAGGAGATAAAAAAATGATTAGAAAAATAATGAAAAGGGATGGAAAGGTTGAAGATTTTAATCCCATAAAAATCACTAATGCGATTTGGAAAGCAGCTCAGGCAGTCGGTGGTAAGGATTACAAGAAATCTGTTGAATTAACTGATAAGGTGATGGAGAGACTTGACAAGGAACTTAAAAAAGGAGAAATCCCAACTGTCGAACTGGTTCAGGATATAGTTGAAAAAACCCTCATTGAAGAAGGTCATGCAAGAACAAGTAAAGCTTATATTCTTTATAGAAAACAGCATCAAGATATTCGGGAAATTGGAGGACTTTTAAAGGATATTGATGTTGTTGACGGATATTTATCGATGATGGATTGGAAGGTTAAAGAAAACAGCAATATGAGCTATTCTCTTCAAGGCCTTAATGTTTATGCAACAGAGAATATTGTATCTCACTACTGGCTTAATAAGATATATCCACCAGAAATTGGCGATGCACATGTAAACGGATTATATCATACTCATGACCTTGGAACGCTTGGACCATATTGTGTCGGCTGGGATCTTAAGGACATCTTATTGCTTGGATTTAGAGGGGTATCCGGAAAAATAGAAAGTAAACCAGCAAAGCATTTTGGAACTGCTTTAATGCAAATTGTCAATTATCTTTATACTCTACAGGGGGAAGCGGCAGGAGCTCAAGCATTATCAAACTTTGATAGTTTGCTTGCACCTTTTATTAGATATGATAGGTTGAATTATGATCAAGTAAAACAGGAAATGCAAAAGTTTCTATTCAACATGAACGTACCTACTAGAGTTGGCTTTCAGAGTCCATTTACTAATATCACTCTTGATCTTACTGTTCCAAGCTATATGGCAGACGAGCCTGCAATAATTGGAGGAGATCTAAAAGACGACAACTATTCTGATTTCATCGATGAAATGAACATGATAAACAAATCTTTTGCAGAAATAATGACTGAAGGTGATGCAAAAGGAAGGCCATTTACTTTCCCCATACCAACAATAAATATAACAAAAGACTTTGAATGGGATAATGAAGTTCTTGATCCTATTTGGGAAATGACTGCAAAATATGGTATACCTTATTTTAGTAATTTTATTAACTCTGATATGAAACCTGAAGATGCTCGAAGTATGTGCTGTAGGCTTAGATTGAGTAATAGGGAACTTAGAAAACGTGGAGGTGGGCTTTTTGGTGCTAACCCTAAGACAGGATCCATCGGTGTGGTTACAATCAATATGCCTCAAATAGGCCATTTGGCTAAGGATGATGTTAGTTTCTTTGAAAGACTTGATGATATAATGGATCTTGCAAAACAAAGCTTATCTATTAAGAGGGAAATTATTGAAAATCTTACAGCCAGCGGCCTTCACCCTTATTCAAAGTTCTATCTAAAAGATGTTAAAAACACATTTGGCGAATATTGGAAAAATCATTTTTCAACTATAGGTCTTATTGGAATGAATGATGCACTTCTTAATTTTATGAACAAAAGCATAGGTGATCCTGAGGGAAAGGCCTTTGCAGAAAAGATACTTGATCATATGCGTGATAAGCTTGCGGATTATCAGGAGGAAACAGGTGATCTGTTCAATCTGGAAGCCACTCCCGGTGAAGGAGCTGGATACCGTCTGGCAAGAATTGATAGATCCCTTTATCCAGATATTAGAATCTACAATCAGGAGAAATACAATGGTGGAAATGGGGGTAAAATTGAGCCTTATTATACAAATTCAACCCAGCTTCCATCAGGGTTTACTTCAGATGTGTTTGAAGCACTTGAGCTTCAAGATTCACTACAGTCAAAATATACAGGCGGAACTGTTTTACATGTGTTTATAGGTGAAAACAATCCTGATTCTGTGGCTGTTAAAAAATTGATACGAAAGATTGCTGAAAACTATACTCTCCCATATTATACAATTACACCAACATTTAGCATATGCCCTAAGCATGGCTATATATCTGGAGAGCATGAATATTGTCCAAAATGTGATGAAGAAATTGGATTTATAGGAGGTAGTTAAATGAATGAAAACGAACTTGAAAGTAAAAGAACAAAATGTGAGGTTTACTCACGTGTTGTCGGATACTTGCGACCCGTGAATCAATGGAATAAAGGTAAACAGCAGGAGTTTTCCGATAGAAAAATGTTTAATATGAAAGAGGAAAAACCAGTGAAGGTAAAAATTCAATGAAAATAGGTGGACTACAAAAAACTTCACTTATAGATTATCCTGAAAAAATTAGTGCTATTGTATGGACAGTTGGATGCAACTTCCGCTGTCCTTTTTGTTATAATAAAAGCCTAGTTTTAGATAAAGTCGAAACATTTAATGAAGAAGATATATTCGATTTTTTAAAAAAAAGAATAGGTTTACTTGAGGGTGTGGTTATCACTGGTGGTGAACCATTTCTCCAAAAGGATCTTCCTGATTTTTTATCAAAAATTAAAGACATGGGATATTTAATAAAGGTTGATACAAATGGCTCACTTCCTAAAGAATTAAAACGAGTTTTAGATAAGAATCTTATAGACTATATTTCTATGGATGTAAAAGCCCCGAAGAACAAATACAATAAACTCTCAGGTGTAAAAACTGACGTATCTAAGATTGAAGAATCAATGAATTTAATTAAAAAACAAGCACCTAACTATGAATTCAGGACAACTTTTATACCAGATTTATTGAAAAAAGAGGATATGGTTGAAATAGGCAAATGGTTAGATGGTGCAGAGAAATATTATCTTCAACAATTTCAAAATAATCCTGAATTACTCTCTTCAGATTTTAGAAATTATACTCCTTATCCCGAGGAGTATCTTCTTGAAACTCTTGAAGAAATTAAACCCTTTTACAAATCTTGTGGTGTAAGAGGATTATAAATATTCTATATATTAAATCATCAATAGCTTTTTTAAATAATTAGAATATCTAAGTGTTGAGGAATTATTATAAAGGATATGGATTTGGTAATTGAAAGGTTTCCAAAATCAGATTATTCAATTATTGTTGTAAAAAATGGATCGGTTTTATTAAAAAATACAGAGAATAATATCAAAACATTGCTTGAAGCAATAGACATTAATAAGGATGATCTTAAAGATTCAACTATTGGTATTGATATACTTGACAAAGCAACAGCTTTATTATGTGTATTTTCAGGTGTGTCAGGTGTTTATTCTTCAAGATCCACAAAAAAGGGACTTGCAGTTTTAATCCGTGCAGGAATACCTTGTCAAACTGATGAGATAATAATTGATCCTAAGAACAGTATTGAAAAACACAAATTTTTTTATGAGGAAAGGGTATCTTACATTGACTCTCCAGAATATGCATATGAAATTTTAAAAGAAAAAATATTGAAATAAAATTAATTGGGAATTATTATGGTTTATGAGCTTGCAATTATTGGTGCTGGTCCAGCAGGTTACTCGGCAGCCATTTATGCAGTTAGGGCAGGAATAAAAACTCTAGTACTAGACAAAATTGGTGGCGGAGGTCTTGCATCTTATTCACCAAATATTGAAAATTATCCTGGTTTTGAATCAATTACCGGAATTGATCTAATGGATAAGATGCAAAAACATGCCCAAAATTATACCAAAATTCATTTTATGGAAGAGGTAAATGAGATTTCAAAGAATAACGACGAATTCTTAATAGTAACAACCAATGGAAAATATACGGCAAAAGCAATACTATTATGCATGGGTACAGAATATAGAAAACTTGGAGTTGAAGGAGAAAAAGAATTTCAAGGAAAAGGAGTGTCGTATTGCGCAACTTGTGATGGGTTTTTTTTCAAAGATAAAATTGTAGGAGTTGTCGGAGGAGGAAATACCGCAGTTATTGAAGCTATTTATTTAAAACAAATAGGATGCAAAGAAGTATTTATTATTCATAGGCGAGACCAATTAAGAGCTGAAAAAGCATACGAAGATGAGGCAAAAGAAAAAGGTGTAAAAATTATCTATAGTACACATGTTGAATCAATTAAAGGTAAAGAAAAGGTTGATTATCTTGAAGTTCACGATGTAAACTCAAACAAAACATCTCAACTGATAGTAGATGGGGTTTTTATTTCAATAGGTGAAGAACCACAAAATACTCTTGCAAAGCAATTGGGTGTCAATCTAGATGAAAAAGGTTATGTAATAGTTGATAAAGGGCAAAGAACCAATATAAAAGGGGTTTATGCTGCAGGAGATATTACAGGGGGATTGCGTCAAGTAGTTACTGCTTGTGCTGAGGGTGCTATTGCTGCTCTTTCATCAACTGAGGTACTTGATAAAAAATATCCATACTAAAAATTTTAAAGTTTTTTAATCTTAGTAAAATCTTTATTTTTAATTATTTTTATAAGTTGATCTCCACTATTTCTAACAACACTTGATATTTTTCCATTCATTTTTTTAGGTTGAATGCCAATAAGAAGAATTTTGGATACATACGATTTTAAATAATCAACTAAAACTGATAAAGGAATTCCATGAGTGCTTATATGCATTGTGCCGATTTTTTCCACTGGAATTATTCTTATTTCTCCTGGAGATAATCCCATGTCAGTAGCATCAATTATTACCAATTTCTTTGGATTGTGTTTCTTTACAACGGATGTGTAATTCTCTGGATTAACCCCACAGTCTATTGCTGAAAGATGTTTATTTGATTTGATTTTATCAGCAATATAGGGTCCAATTGCATCATCTCCACCATCTCTATTTCCAATGCATAATAAAAGATATTCCATTTTTGTATTTAGATTACTAAAATGTTAAAATAATTTACTAAAGAAAAGAAATTTTGGGGCATTATTTATATATTATACAGTCTTATAATAAAATAATATTCTATGCTTAACGAAAAATATTATATTATTATAAAAAAATTCCTTTGTTTAGTTACTATTATTCTTTTAATAACCATAGTTTTTACTCCCCTTACCTATGGATATCGATTGGAAAATGAATCTACAAAAATTGAAAAAAATATGTTATACGTAGGTGGAGATGGACCTGGAAATTATACCAGTATACAACACGCAGTAAATGATGCCAATTGGGGAGACACTGTTTTTGTATACGAGGGCACATATTATGAAAACATTGTCATAGAAAAATCAATCAATGTAATTGGTGAGGATAGAAATTCTACCATTGTAGAAGGTAGAACAGACCCTTGGGACCATGTTTTCCATTTAGAATGTAACGATATTGTAATCAAAGGATTCACCATAAAAAAAGGGACAGCTGGATTATACATAGGACAAACTGATTCTGCTAATATAAATATAAAAGTTATTGATTGCAATATTTTAAACAATGCTCAAGAATATGGTGGAATATGCTTTAGGGGTCATTTATATCAGCTTGAAATTGAGAATTGTTATTTTAAAAACAATGGAAGAGTTGCTTTAAGAATTGAGTCACAAGGCATGCATGATACAAAAATTTTAAATTGTTCCTTTGATAATAAAGATGAGATAATTGGTTACAACATTGAAAATCTGACATTTAATAATTGTGATTTTTATGGTTCTGAACTAAGTTTTGATTACCCATCGGATTATCTTAAATTCTATAACTGTAAATTCAATAAGACAAATGAAATTTATATCTCAATAAGGGGTTCTTATCAAATATTTGAAAATTGTAGCTTTGCAAATTGTTCGATAGAAGCAATAAGATTATATGATTCTAAAGGGGCAGTAATTCGTGATTGTGTTTTTAGGAGTTATCCGAATCAGTATTATAGAGAAGCTCATGGTTTAAGTCTTTTCGCAAATAATCTTCTTGTTGAGAACTGTATCTTTAGTAACATGAATATCGGTATATATATTTGGTACTCTCATAAGAATATAACTGTTAGGAACTGTCATTTTGAAAATAATAGAGTTGGAATACAATATATGAACAGAGTATTTGGAAATCGTTATATCAATAACAATTTCATTACAAATGATATACAATTCAAAAATGAAGATGCATGGTTTATTATCAACCAATTTAAAGGCAATTATTGGAGCGATTGGAGAGGTTGGGGGCCGTATCATGTTTGTGGAATATTTAACTGGGATTGGCATCCATCAAAAGAACAATATGATATAGGAGTATGAAATGAAGAAACTAATAGTTATTGGAATAATCATTCTATTGATTGGAATGAGTGTTCCCTCAACTGGGATCAATGTTGAGAAATCTATAGCATCTTATGATGGCAATACATTGTATGTAGGAGGCAGTGGACCTGGAAATTATACAAAGATTCAGGATGCAATTTATGATTCGGCTAACGGAGACAAAATATTTGTTTATGGAGGTTTTTATTTAGAAAATATTCAAATAAACAAGACTATTGAATTAACTGGAGAAGATATTGATAATACAATCATCGATGGGAACAATATCAAAAATACAATTGAAATTACATCAAAAAATGTTGTATTAAGTAATTTTACCATACAAAATTCTGGTGGACATAATTCAAACTGTGGAATAGAAGTTAAAGAAAATAATTTTACAATAAATAATTGTATTTTAATTAGAGCAAAAAATGGAATTTTAATTAAAAATGTTAGAAATACAAACATTAAAAATTGTTATTTTTATTCAAATGGAAGAGGAATTTGTATTGAATCTTCTTTTGATATCTTAATTAATGAATGTATTTTTGGCCATAATTCGATTGGATTTTTTTTAAATGAATCTGAAAATTGTAGTGTTTATCAAAGCTATTTTCACACAAATGGAATATCGTGTTTATTCAACGATTCATCGAATATAAAGATTTTAAACTGCAATTTAAGCGACAATAGTGTTAATTTAGGTGGTGTTTTTTTCATTGATTCATTTGATATAGACATTTCTAATTCAATTTTTAATCACAATGGAGCTTCAATAAATATATTCTCATCAGAGTTTATTGAAATAAATTATTGCAATTTTAATTTGAATACCCACTTTGCAATATCTTTACGTACACCATCAAACAATATAGATATTTCAAATTGTAAAATAAATGATAATTATCGTTATGGATTGTACGTAGAACCTGATAATGAATTTAAGATGACTAATTGTAATATTGAAAATAATACACTATATGGATTGTTTTGCAATTATGCAAATTGTTATGCAAGAAATAATTGGTGGGGCTCACCATTTGGACCATCATTAACTGAATTAAGACCTAGTAGCAAAATCTCTATAATTCCAACCATCCCAAAGATATTTCCTTGGAAGTTTAAAAAATTTAATCAAATAGGTGCTGACTTGAATTTTACTTTTGTAGATAAGAATCTATCAATAAAAAATATTATAAATTTGCCTGGTGAAGACAGTGATGAGGATGGTCTCCCTGATTGGTGGGAGGAAAAATGGGGATATGATACACAAACTTGGGATGATCATGAAAACCTTGATCCTGATGAAGATGCGATAAATAATTATGAAGAATGTTACACAGATGAATATGGATCAAATCCATTTTATAAAGATATTTTTCTTGAAATAGATTGGATGAAGCCAATAGATACAAAAATTTCTAATAAGCCTTCAGAAGATCTTCTTGAAAAAATCGTTAAGATTTTTAAAAATAATGATATAAATCTTCACATTGATGTGGGTAATCTTGGCGGGGGTCAAGAAATACCTAGTTGTGAAATTTTTTATTCATTTACTCAAGTAAACGATATATACTGGGAATATTTCCTTGAAAATAACATAAACTGCCCCAGAAAAGGAATATTTCACTATGGAGTTATTTGCAATTATTGTCCTGATTCTAATTTTCCATTTTTTGGCTGGGATCAACTAGATTCATTTGCAATATCTTCACAATTAATCAAAGAAAAAAATCCATTGTATAACATTGACAGATTGGTTGCTGGAGCAATAGTCCATCATTTAGGTCATACCTTGGGATTGTTAGCTGATGCACATGGTGGAATTGATAATATACAAACACTGCACCCATTATCAAGACAATGGTGGAAGTACATTAATTATCAAAGTTGTATGAATTACTTCTACAAATATAAGATACTTTCTTACTCTGATGGTACACATGGTAATGGAGATTTTGACGATTGGGACAATCTTGATTTTGGTTTTTTTAAAAATAGTGTTTTTTAACAAAAAAGTATTCTGAAAATTTTATATTCTTTATTCCAAAATATAAAAACAATAATATCACTAATGCATTATCTATTTTTTAGATATGAGTATTAAAAAATTACTTCCAATTATTGGAATTGTTATTTTTGTATACATTTTATCCACTTTTAATCTGTCAAAAATAGCCGCGGTTATATTAAGCATTAATATATTCTATGGTTTCTTATCTTTATTTGCAATTATTCCTATTCTAATCATTTTAAATTTTGAGTGGCAGTTCATACTTAAAAAACACAGAATTTACGTAAGTTATCTATACTCACTAAAAAATATTTTTATAGGTTTTTTCTATGGTTTTGTAACACCTGGAGGTATAGGCGGCTATGGTAGAATTTTTTACCTTAGAGATGAAAGTGGGGAGTCTTTTCATAAGTGTCTAGCAAATTTATTTATTCTAAGTACTTTGGATTACATAACCTTATTGTCACTTGGAGTTGCTGGGGGTTTTTTATTAAGCAGCATAGTCCCAGCAATTCTACCTATTTTTCTTATCCTATTTGCAGTAACTGTAGTTATAATGCTTTTTTTTATTAGAAGAGAAACTGGTGGAACATTTTTTAAAAAGTTACTTTTTTCAAAATATTTACATCAGTATAGGGACAAATGGGATTCGCATATAGATGAATTATATAAAGATATTCCTAAAATAGATGACCTACTTCTACCTGCAATTTTATCGATTATTGGATGGATTATTTGGTTTTCAGAATTATATATTATATCAACATTATTTTCAATTGATGTACCAGTTATTTATTTTATTTTAATTTGTGCTATTGTACATATAATTAGTTTATTACCAATAACAATTCAAGGGTTGGGAACTCGTGAAGCTGCACTTCTTGGTCTTTTATCAATATTTAATGTTCCTCAGGAGAATATATTGGGTTTTTCAATTTTCTGGTTGGTAATCTCTGGAATAGTACCTAGTCTTATGGGAGCGATTGTCACAGTTTTCGAATCAAGAAGAAAACCTGATATATCAATGGAAAAATAATATATTAAATAAAATAACA
>Ga0180433_10003056_pt1 | contig 25002 bp, 17 predicted proteins | sample SS_ome_8_FD_132980 | JGI IMG/M metagenome (GOLD analysis project Ga0180433, IMG submission 132980) | Hypersaline lake sediment archaeal communities from the Salton Sea, California, USA - SS_1_D_1 metaG | ecosystem: Environmental > Aquatic > Non-marine Saline and Alkaline > Hypersaline >... | reverse complement strand
GTGAACCCTGCGATCCCCATCGCGACGACGATCAGCAGACTCACCAGCGGTTCAAACCGGCTGTGCCCCTGTGGGTGCGACCTGTCTGCTGGTCGCTGCGCCAGGTACAACCCGGCTGCCATCATCAGGCTATACAGCGTGTCCGAGAGCGAGTTGGCGGCGTCGGACAGCACCGCGCTGCTTCCCGAGTACCACGCGACTCCCCCTTTCGCCGCCGCCAGAAGTGCGTTGCCCAGGATAGCGATCAGAATCGCCTGCCGGTAGAGGCGCTGACGCCTGGGATCAGGTGATTGTCGCCTGACGTATTGTAGGTCCATTGCCATTTTGCCCCACTAAACCCTGTCATCGTTCATATCATAGCACACCCGGGCAGTCTTTACAATTGCACCACGTATGCTAAAATAGCGCCCAGAATGCGCAAACCCGATCTACTGCTGGCATCCCAGTCTCCCCGGCGCCGAGAGCTGGTGGCGCTGCTGGGGCTGCCCTTCGAAGTGACCGTGGCGGACGTGGCCGAGTTTCCTCTGGCGAGCGAAACGCCCGCCGCGACGGCGGTGCGGCTGAGTCAGGCCAAAGCCCACGCCGCCTGCCCTGAGCGCGGACGGGACGTGGGCGGTGATTTCAGGGCCGGACTTTCTGTTCGCGTCATCGTCGCCTGCGACACCATCGTCGCACTGGACGGGGAGGTATTGGGCAAGCCAACCGACGCCAGTGAAGCGAAATCGATGCTGCGCCGCCTGCGCGGAAGGTCCCACACCGTCTACACAGCCGTCACGCTGCTGAATCCTGTCACCGGCCGAACGCAGACCGAGGTGTCCGAAACCCAACTGGCGATGCGCACGTACACCGACGCCGAGATCGACGTCTACGTGGCCAGTGGCGACCCCCTGGACAAGGCCGGCGCGTACGCAATTCAGCATCCCGGGTTTCACCCGGTCGCGGAGTTAGACGGTTGCTATGCCAACGTCGTCGGGCTTCCGCTCTGCCATCTCACGCGCTGCCTGCGGGCTTTCGACATCCAGCCCGCCCAAGACGTCCCCGCTGCCTGCCAGGCCCACACGGGCCGCCATTGCCCGGTTTACGCCGCTATCCTGCTGTAAAGGGAAGCGGAGCGGCACTACGACCACCGACGAGTGACAAATGAGGAATGACAAACGACGAATGACGAACAGGGAACCTGACAGACAGAACCCATCACCTACCATGGCCAACTTGCGCACCCCATTAGTAAGAAGGGAAGCGAAGCGGCTCCCATTAATGAGAAGGGAAGCGAAGCGGCTCCCCCTACACAATCGTTTGATCGCGCGCCAGAGGCAATGGGGGGGGCTGCAGATTGTGCTCCTGGCCCTGATTGTGCTCGGCCAGTTCCTGCTGACCGGATGCAGCAACACGCCGACCGCGGTTCCCATCACACCCACACCCACGCTCGTTCCCACCCCCACACCCATCCCTCCACCACCGGCGCCCGACACGACAGCGTCCGCCTTCCTGGACGCATGGGAGACAGGCGACTACGAGGCGATGTATGCGCGCCTGTCCCCCACGAGTCGGACTGCCATCGACGCGGAGAGTTTCGTGCAGCGCTATCAAAACGCCCTGACCACAGCGACCGCGCTCACGGTAAGCCACCGCCTTCAGTCCGCCCTTCAGGAGGACAATCAGGCCCGCGTTTCCTTCGAGCTGCAGTTGGACACGGCGCTCGTAGGCACGCTGATCACCGAGACGGTGATGTCGCTCAGCATGGACGGTGGACAATGGTGGGTCGACTGGGACGAGGGGTTGATCTGGCCACAATTGCGGGAGGGGCGCTACTTCCGGATGGAGTACATCATCCCTGCGCGTGCCAACATCTACGATCGGGCCGGGCTGGGCCTGGCGACGGAGGGTACGATCGTCACCATTGGCGTCATCCCCGGCCAGATCACGGATGAGACCGCCCTCCTCGACGCGGTGGCATCGGTCACCGACCTCTCTCCGGAAGAGATACGCGGACGGTACATCGCTGCACCCGCCGACTGGAAGGTCCCCATCGCCGATATTCCCGCGGAGACGAGCGTGGAGCAGAATGAACTGTTTTCATCCATCCCTGGCATCTACCGGGAAGAGAAGGAAGGTCGCACCTACCCTCATGGCACAGTTCAATCTGAAGGGAAGCGAAGCGACTACGTCGCCCCCCACGTCATCGGATGGGTAGCCCCAGTGCCAGCCGAGCAACTGGAGGCCTACCGCGCCCGTGGGTACCGCGGCGACGAATGGGTGGGCGTGTCCGGGCTCGAGGCGTGGGGGGAGGACATCCTGGCCGGCCTGCACGGCGGCGTGCTCACCGTCGTCACCCCAGCAGGGGAGGAGATCGCCACGGCAGCCGAGCGACCGGCGATACCCAGCCGTACGATCTACACCACCTTCGACCGCGGCTTCCAGGAGCAGGTGCAGCAGATCCTGGGTGGTCGCAAAGGGGCCATCGTCGTGCTCGACGTGCGCACCGGCGCCGTGCGAGCGCTATCCAGCGGACCGGGGTTTGACCCCAACGTCTTCGTCGGCCCGGCCGGGGAGGTGGGCCGGGCCCAGATACTGGCCGACCCTCGCCGCCCGCTCTTCAACCGGGCCACCCAGGGCACCTATCCCTCCGCCTCGGTATTCAAGATCGTCACCATGTCAGCGGCGATGGAGGAAGGGGGGATGGACCCAGAAAAGACCTTTTTCTACTGCCCCGGGTACTGGGAGGGACTGGGGCCGGGCTCCCGCAAGACGTGCTGGGAAACCGATGGGCACGGCGACATCAACCTGAAGGATGGTCTGACAGCCTCGTGCGACGTCGTGTTTTACACGGTCGGACAGACACTCGACGGAGTAAGCCCAGATGCGATCCCCCGGTTCGGGCGGGGTTTCGGTTTCGGCGAGCCGACCGGACTGGAAGGAGTGCTCGAGGAGAGCGGGCTGGTGCCAGATCCCGCCTGGAAGGTCGAGGCAATCGGGGAGAATTGGTGGGTGGGCGACACGGTCAACCTGGCCATCGGCCAGGGCTACCTGCTGGTGACGCCGCTGCAGGTGGCGCGTATGATCGGCGCCGTCGCCAACGGCGGCACGCTGTACCGTCCGTACATCATCGAGCGCATCGGAGCGGCCGGGGAGGAGATCCCCGAACAGGTCACCCAGCCCCAGGCCGCCGGTACGCTGCCCATCAGCCCAGAGCACCTGGCGAGCATCCAGGAGGGGATGTTGGGCGTGACCACCAAATCCATCGGGACTGCGGCACATCGCTTCGCGGGCTTGAGCATCCCCGTCGCGGGCAAGACCGGCACGGCCGAGGTCGGGGGTCCGGATTCTGTGCCCCACTCCTGGTTTGCCGCCTATGCCCCGGCCGACAACCCCGAGATTGCCATCGCGGTGCTGGTGGAGAACGTCGGCGAGGGCTCGACCGTAGCCGCTCCACTGACGCGCCAGGTGGTCGAGGCCTACTACGGCCTGCCGATTTCTCCGCTGCCGCCGCAGGCGGAGGAGGGATACGTGCCACCTTCTGACGAAGAGGGAAGCGAAGGCGCTTCGGCTTCGCCCGAAGCGGATCCCACGCCGGAGCCGTGACAATGGTTCGCAGAGATGTCTGAAGTCGCTACTACAACTACTACAATCAGGGTGTTTCCAGAGCAGAGCCGGTCTGACATTGGTCATTGATCATTTTTCATTCTTCATTCCGTGGCTCTGCCGCCCGCAGGGCGATATACGCAGGACGATAAGAACGATCGGGCCGCAGCAGGCTGTACGCGGAGACAGGATCCCCTGGACCCCAGATCGTCGCCAGGTTCAGGTTCCACAGGAACATGGGTCCCACCCAGGGTCGCTGATCCCCCATCTGAAACGCTCGCACCACGTAGTCCGCCTGCTGGGCCTCACTGACCTCAAGCCCGTACTCCCAGCCCTGCGTGTCCATCGAGCCCATCCCCTCGGTCGAGGGCCAGCCGAATTCCGTCACCCAGATCTGATGGTCGGTGTCGCCGTAGGCCAGCATGATGTCGTGGTAATCCTCCAGCGTGTCGCGGAAGAAGAAACTGGGATGGTTGTTGTGACTGGAAGCAACGTGCGTGGGATCATCCCAACGCTCCTCGGGCGGGTTGGCGAAGCCATAGGGATGAGCGCCGATGCCATCCACCCAACTTTCGACGCCGGCCTCGTACATGCCGCGCAAGAAGGCGCGATCGTCGATCGCCACCACGCCGTCGTTGATCCCGGTGACGGCTGGCGCGCCGCTGATGACCAGCGCGTCCGGGTCGGCAGCCCGTACCCCTTCGGCTCCCTGGGCGACCAACGCGACGAAGCGGGCCGGGTCGAGCGTGTCACCCCGCCACTCACGCGCCAGATTCGGCTCGTTCCACAGCTCATAGGCCACCACCCGGCCGCGGTAGCGGGTGGCCAGTTGTTCCATGAACCGACCAAACTCGGCATAGTCGGCTGGAGGTCCGGTTTCAAGCTCGGAGACACGGGTCCAGTCTGGAGCGTGGACCACGCTGAGCAGCAATTTGAAACCCAGTCTATCGCACACCTCTACAGCGAGATCCACCGGCGCCCACTCGAAGTTATCCGGCCCGTGCTCGACCGAGTGCCACGTCACCTGCTGCTTGACCCACCCCACACCCAGGCCCTGCGCCCAGTGCATGGTTTCCAAGGGGTCGCCGGCGAGAAGGTGCACCTGTAGACCGTAGCCGGGCTTGGGCACCGGCGTCGGCGATGGAGTGGGCTGCCCAGATGCTGAGGGAGTCGGTGCAGGCAGTGAGGCAGACTCTTCCAATACAGCGGTCGCTGTGCGTTTGTAGACAATCGGCAGGTGGACAGTGTGCTCAACCTGAGACGGAGGTGGGGACGAAATTGGGCTAGCGGTAGGAGACGAAGCTCCACGGCAGCCCACCAATACGCTGCACAGGGTCAGGGTCATGAGGAGCGCCACCCCACCCCGGTTATTCGGGTAGAAATTCTGCATAGCCCGCCCATTCTAACCGCAAGCGCTACCTTGTCAACCGGTGGCACTCGGCCGTCAGCCGACTTGCGCCACATGTTATAATGAGTATCATGGAGCTATCCTATAAGGAGGTGCCGACATGAGCGACAATCCAACCCAAAGGGAAGCGAAGCGACACAATCTCAGAGACCTGTTGAGGATTTCCTCCTCTAGCCTGGAGGAGATCAACTCCCTACTACTCGATCCTGACAACAAGGCGATCAACGCCTTCCTCGACGTGGTCGAGAAGTACGGGACGCCCGACGAGATCAACCGCAGAGCAGAAGAGGCCCGCCGTCTCCCGAACCTCGTGGCTCGGCTGGAGAAGGTAACCCCCTCCTACGTCGAGGACATCGAGTGGCTGACGGAACAGCGTGACCGTAGAGCGTTCATCAGCGTGGCCGACTACCGGCGCAAGGTGCTGGGAGACAGGGCCGATACGATGGACTTCAACGAAGATCTGGCGGTCACGCTGGAGATCAGTGCGCTGCAGTACTTCCCCTTCCTCATTGAACAAGCCAAGCAGGCCATCAAGAACGGTGAGCTGATGCCAGGCCGCTTCATCCGGGTGCGCAAAATGAAAGAGCAGGAGGAGGACGGCGACATCCTGGCCGTGGCGGCGGCGATGCAGGTCGTGGGCGCCAGTTACGTGGAGACGCTCGACACCAAGGGCACGGACGGGTCCAACGTCCACCTGGGAGGTCCGGAGACGATCACCGGCTACTTCGGCGGCGTCGGCGAGCCCAACGAGTACGCGCTGAAGTGGTTGGACGAGTTCCTGCACTATTACACCAGGTACGGCATCAGGCAGGTGCTCAACGTCAACCCCGGCACCGTGTTCCTGGGCTACCTGCTCCACAAGCTGGGGGTGGACAACGAGTTCAAGATCTCGGTCTATATGGGCAACGACAACCCATATGCCGCGCTGTGGACCTTGATCGGGGCCAAGCTTTTCTCACGGCCTGACGGGACCAGTCCACTCATCGGGTTCAATTGGTCGAACTCGGTGAACAATGAGACGATGGAGATCACGGCACAGATCCGGCGCGACCTCGGCTTCGAGGAGGTCGTCCGTTTCGAGCATCACATCACCGAGACCTACAAGTCAATCGTGCGGCAGCCATACGACCGGCTGGAGGAGCTGGTGGAGATCGCCGATCACGTGGCCAACATCTCGGCCAAGCACGAGGGCGCCCCACCGGAGATCGACAAGACCCGCGAGCATCCATCGGACATCCTGGACTACTTCCGGGACAAGAGCGAGATCGAGGAAGCAGGGGAAATGCCGTTCATGCTGCGCAACTATCTGGACAAGCACGGCTCGGTCAACCGCACCGCCAGGGCACTGACGGAGCACGGGCTCACGTTCATCGCGGCGCGGAATCTGCATGCCGACCCAGGCTAAGGTCGGCACCGCCGTGAACAGGCGGTGCTGGGTTGTGAACAGGCGGTAAACTGAACACCGCCGTGCGGTGCTGGGTTGTACCAGCGGTCGGCGTTCAGGGTTCCAGGTTGGGTTGAGGGACAGACCTGGAACCTGACACCGCCGTGAACAGGCGGTGCTGGGTTGTGAACAGGCGGTGCTGGGCACCAGCGGTCGGAACTTCTCTCTCGAAGGATTCGTTCACGCGGTAGCTTTTTCGCTCAGAAGCCCCTGCCCATAGTCGTAGCCCATCTGGAAGGCCTTCGTGTTCAGCTCTTCCGTACCTTTGGGCACCCGGTCGAGAATGGCGTTGCGCATGGATTCCTCGGAGACCACTCGAGTCAACGAGGTCAGCGCGCCCAGCATGACGATGTTAGCCACGATCCGCCGCCCCAGATCCTGCTCGGCGATACGGGTCGCAGGGATAGGTAAAACCATCTGATCGGCGGCCGGATCGGGCTCCACCAAATCGGCGTCAATCAACAATAACCCTCCCTCAGCCAACCTGGCCCTATAGGTGGTGTAGGATTCCTGGGACATAGATACGATCACACAGGGACAAGTGACGTGGGGATAGAGGATCGGCTCATCCGAGATGATCAGGGCGGTGCTGCACGCCCCGCCCCGCGACTCCGGGCCGTAGGACTGGGTCAACGTGACTTCCCGTTCATCATATAGCGCTGCCCCTGCACCTGTGATCTTCCCAGATAGAATGATGCCTTGTCCCCCAAAACCACACAACAGGATCTCCAGAGGGCGATCCTTTTCCTCCAGACACTTGGCCTGGGAGACAAGCGCGCGGAGACGGCGGGGTTCCTCCTCAGGCGATGTGGGCGATGAAGCACCCTGGGGCAGCACGGTCTGCGTCAACATACCCTCGCCGGGCGCCTCCAACTCCACCGGCGGGCGGTGAAGCAGCCCCAGGTCATCCGATGGGTGCAGCGGGCCAAACTTCTCCTCCAGTCGATCCTGAAAGGTGGGGCGCTCGATATCTACAAACTCCCCACAGGTGATCTCACCACCCAGATCAATGTCCACCTCCCACGGACGGACATCGTGACGGATGACCGCCTTCTGATGATAATACTCGATCATATCGGTACCGTACTTGCGGCGGTTGAAACGGCCGTAGAGCGTGGGACAAGGAGAGATCACCTCGACGACGCTGAAGCCAGGCTTCAGTAGCGCTTTGTACATCGACCTCTCCAGACGACGCGCGTGGAGTACGGTCCAACGCGCGATATACGTCGCTCCAGCAGCGGCCGCCAGGTTCGGAATGTTGAACGGATGCTCCAGGTTGCCCTTAGGCGACGTGCTCGTGCGGGCGCCCGTTGGCGTCGTAGGCCCCATCTGCCCGCCGGTCATGCCGTAGTTGAAGTTGTTGACACAGATGACCGTGAGGTCCATGTTGCGGCGAGCGGCATGGATGAAGTGGTTGCCGCCGATGGCGATCAGATCCCCGTCGCCGGAGAAGACGACGACCTTCAAATCACCGTTGGCCAACTTCAACCCCGTAGCGAAGGGGATTGCTCGCCCGTGGGTCGTGTGAAAGCCATCGAGCCGCAGGTAACCAGCCACGCGCCCCGTGCAGCCAATGCCCGAGACGATCGAAACCTTGTCCAGGTCAAGCCCCGAACGCATGAGCGCGCTGGTGAAGCAACTGAGTGACGTGCCCAATCCACAACCAGGGCACCAGATGTGCGGCAATCGCTCCGTGCGTAGCAAGTCGTCCATCGGGTGGCGGTCGATCTCCTCGAGAGTCGGCACACCCGCCAGGTCATCCCCGCCTTCCCCTGCTACCTCTCGCTGACTCGCTGCAACCTCTGGTTGCCCCTCGCTGATTTGCTGATTCGATGCAATCTCCGATTGCAATTCGCCTCTTCGCATCTTTACCTCACTGCCTCGTGGATCGCGTCCAAGATGTCGTCCGGCTCGTGAATTTTGCCGCCCGGATGAGTGACCGGGATCACACGGGCCTGACCACCTGCGCAACGCTCCACCTCTAATACAAGCTGGCCCATATTGAGCTCTGGTACGACGAACGCCTCGACCTGACCCGCCAGTTCGCGGATACGATCTTCAGCAAAGGGCCAGACGGTCACCAGCTTGATCAATCCTACGCGCAGCCCCTCCTCCCGCGCCAGGCGTACCGGCAGCAGGGCCGTGCGGGCCGAGGTGCCATAGGCCACAACCACGACGTCCGCTTCTTCGACCCCCTCTTCAACCAGTGTGATGATATCGTGCCGGTTATTTCGGATCTTGCCGATCAGGCGGGGAATGAGTTTCATCTGCGCCGCCGCCGTCGTCGCCGGATACCCGCGCTCGTCGTGCGTCAGGCCGGTCATGTGGATGCGGTAGCCCATTCCCGCGACCGCGAAAGGCGGCACGCCATCATCGTCCGGGGCATACGGGAGATAATCAAGGCTAGGTGGCACCTTTGGCCTGCGCCAGGGATAAATCGGGACGTCTCCGGCTGGGGGGATGACTACCCGCTCAGTCATGTGACCAACCGCCTCATCGGACATCAAGAACACCGGAGTGCGGTACTTCTCCGCCAGGTTGAAAGCGCGGATCGTCAAGTCAAACGCCTCCTGGGGGGAGCCAGGCGCCAGGGCGATGATCTCATAGTGGCCGTGGGAGCCCCACCGGGCCTGCATGATGTCCGCCTGGCTGGTCAGGGTTGGCAGGCCGGTAGAAGGACCGCCGCGCTGTACGTTGACTACAACGCACGGTGTCTCAGTCATGATCGCCAGGCCGATGTTCTCCAACATGAGACTCACACCAGGGCCGGACGTGGCAGTCATAGCCCGCGCCCCACCCCATGCGGCCCCGACTACTGAGTTCATCGAAGCCAACTCATCTTCCATCTGGATGAAGACGCCACCGACCTCCGGGAGCCGGGCGGCCATACGCTCAGCAACCTCGGTCGCAGGGGTGATCGGATAGCCACCAAAGAAGCGGCAGCCCGCGCATAACGCCCCCTCCGCAATGGCAGTGTCGCCATCCAGGAAATACTTGCCTTCCAGCACGCCGGGCTCACTCACTTTCTTCCTCCTGCACAATATAGATACCTTGATTTCGCACCACCGTGAACAGGCGGTTCTGGGGGCTCACTCACTTTCTTCCTCCTGCACGATATAGATACAGAACTCGGGGCAAAGCAACTCACACAACCGACAGGCGACGCACCGTTCCGGATGTACAGCTCGAGGAGGATGATACCCCTTCTCATTCATCTCTTCGGAAACCTCGAGCACGTCCCGAGGACAATAATGCACGCACAGCTCACACCCTTTACACCGTGCTCGAAGGATGTGTGCTTCTCCGTGAGGGATGGAGAACTTTTCCACGTCGAGTGGAGTACGCCAGAGTTTCATATCAACAGTCAAACCTTTACTCCGCTGCTTTTCATCGACCACGGACGCAGGGTCAATGTCCGCATATTCCTTCGTCGAAATCGTCATTCAATGGGCCTCCAGCCGATCGACGTTATTCTACCATATAAAGGTAAGCGAAGGCACTTCGGGCGAAGCCGAAGCGGCTCCTATTACTCAGCTCCTTCGTTAACCAGCAACCAGACGTTCCAATGCAGCCCCCGACGCTGCCTCCACCTCGTCGTGGATGCTGCGTCCGTGGCTGTCCATCGTCACCACCACAGGGAACCCTTCGACGCGGATGACCCAGAAGGCCTCGGGCACGCCGAACTCGTCCTTCTTGTACACTGCGACCACTTCCTTCACCGCGGCGGCGATGAGCGAAGCAGCCCCACCGACGGCGTGGAAGTAGGCAGCGCCGTGATCCTGGCAGGCCTGTAACGTCCCTGGTCCCATTCCTCCCTTACCGATCACGCCCCGCAGCCCGAAATGGGCGATGACATCCGGTTCGTAGACCTCCTCGCGGATAGAGGTAGTGGGGCCTGCGGCGACGAACTCCCACCAACCGTTGCGGTTGGCGACCACCGGCCCACAGTGGTAGATCACGCTGCCCTTCAACAACCCTTGCAACTTCTCATACAACGGTCGCTCGCTTTCGGGTATTTCCTCAGAGCGGATGAAGGTCTCAATCAAAAACTTGTGGGCTGCATCCCGCCCGGTGACCATCACACCCGACAAACTCACCGTATCCCCCACGTGCAAAGCGCGGATCCCCTCCTCAGAAATCGGTATCGTCAAATCATAAGATGCCATGAGTAAATCGTCCTTCTACGCGCAAGGCGCGATGCTTGAAACGTGAAACGTGACTTGCTGACTCGGTGCAACTTTCGGTTGCCATTTGTTGATTCAAAGACGTAAGCGAAGCGATGCCCGCCGGCAAGCCCAGCACATGTACGCAATGCTGACGAAGTAACAGGCCGGGAGACGGTGGTAGGCGCCGATCTTGACACCAAATACGGTCGTCTTTCCACCAAAGCCCATCGGCCCGATGCCCAGTTCGTTGCACTCGCGCAGCAGGCGCTCCTCCAAGGCCGCCAATTCCGGCACCGGATTTGCGTCGTCAAGAGCGCGGAACAACTGCTCCTTGGCATGCACGTAGCCGGTGCCCCGATCAGCACCGATGGCGATCCCCAGCACCGCCGGCGCACATCCCTTCCCCTGCGCCCGGTAGACCGCGTCGAGCACGACCCGCCGCACCCCATCCAGATCCCGCCCAGCCTCAAGCGGAGCGTAGGGCAGCTTATATTGCACACCTACGTTCTCGCTTCCGCCACCTTTCAGCAGGAGATCCACCTGGAGATGGTGATCATCCCACTCCTCGAAGTGGAACGTAGGAAATGCCGTCCCCAGGTTGTTCCCACTGTTGCGCCCGGTAATCGGGTCCACCGCGTTGGGCCGCAGATAGGCCTGCTGCGTGGCCTCAGCCACCGCTGCCTCCAACTGCGCCCGTAGATGGCGGGTGCTCACTTCCTGGTTGTGATAGACATAGAAAATCGGCACACCCGTGTCCTGGCAGATCGGGGTAGCGTTCGCGCGGGCCAAGGCGACGTTCTCAAAGATGGTCTCCAGCGCACCAGCGGCCGCCGAACCAGGTTCCTCCCGATCGTGGGCTGCCCGCAGCGCCGCCTCCACGTCCGCTGGCAGGTCGGTCGACGCCCGGCGGATCAATTCAACGAAAGTTTCCAACGTGCCATCAGAATCATCCACAATGTTCATCTCCCTCCGACTGTCTGCAGTCGGCGTCGGCGTCGGGAATCATTCCGGGCCGACATTCCATCGGCCATCCACGACAAAGCGAAAGCGAGCTTCCGCCAGCGAAGGCGCTTCGGCTTCGGTCGAAGCGACATCCATGGCTTGCGGTCGAACCGCGGTCCAAATCCATCTCCCTGGCTGAGCCAGGGGGCCCGCAACCGTCACAGCCATTCGCCCCAACTGATCCCACGCAGGGACGAACGTTTCGTAGGAAAAGGACTTGCGCTCGCCGTCATAGGCATCCACCAACTGGAGGCCATCGGACGCACGATCAATGTCCGCCTCATCGTAACCCACGGCAATGAACGTATGCTGCCACTTCACCACCACAGAGGTCACACCATCCGAAGACACCCAGGGCTCCACGCCCGGCAACTGCATATCATAGGTCGCCCACACGATGACCGGTCGGCCGGCTGCCAGCTCTGCCTTCAGATTATCCAGACCCCACTCCCTCCGAGCCTGCGCGTCGAGCCCAAAGCTGCGCAGCGTGGCGGCGACTGGCTCAACGTACACACCATAACCGGTCGGCGGCATGCTCCCTGGTGGCAGATCCACGTCGCCCAGGAAGCCACGGTGGGGGTTATCGGACTTGGGCAACCGACGGAAGAAAACATCCTCGGCAAACGCCACTCCCCAGAAGGCTGCTACATCTGCCGCCGAGCGAGATTCACAACTAAGATTGTGTTCCTGCGGATAGCCGACCACCCCGTCAACGAACGCCGATGGAGGCAGTTCTTCAGCCCAGGTGGTCGCAGAGAACCAGGCCTGGGACAGGAGCAACACAGCGGCGCACACGACGATGATCGACCCGCGACCGTTGCGGTCGGCACCGTCTGCGGTCGGCGCTGGCGCCTTCTCAAATCGCTTCCAGCGCCGCATCCAGCGCTGCCATGATTTTCCGTGCATCCTCAACCGACCCAGGGGCGGCATCGAACACCCCCTCACCTCGCATATCCGCCTCAGTCAACTCGGGGTTGGCGGAAAGATACCCCAGCACCGGCACAGGGCTGTTATCCTGCATAAACGCCCAATCGTCGCCACCGCGCACTTTGTTGCCCACCGCATATACACGGCTGATGCCGATATCCCCGGCCAGCTCCTGGACACGGCCCGCCGTGGTCAGGCTGCGTCGCCCAGGCTCAATGATGACCAGAAACGCATCCACCGCCTGTGCCGTCGCCCGGCCCAGATGCTCCACCCCGGCTTCCATATCGAGGATCATCATCTCGTCCCGATAGAGCAGAAGATGGGTGACCAGCGCCTTGAGCAGTGCGCTCTCAGGGCAGATACAGCCGCTACCGCCGGACTCGATGGTGCCCAGCCGGAGGAAGCGGATCCCGCGATGAGAGACGCTGAAGCGATCGGGGATGTCATCCACGCGCGGGTTGAGGCTGAAGAAGCCGCCGGAGGTGCCAGGTTTGGCACCCGTGCGCTCATAGATCAGGTCCTCCATCTCAGCCACCGGTGTAACCTGAGCGACCAGGTCTGGGGGAAATCCCAATGCCTCGGCCAGCCCGCCGGCCGGATCCGCGTCGATGGCGACGACGTTGCGTCCACGTTCCACGTACAAGTGAGCCAGCAGCGCAGAGAGAGTGGTCTTTCCCACTCCACCCTTCCCGCTGATGGAAATCTTGTTTAGCTGAGCCACAACTTCCATCCTCCTTTCCCCCCTCACCCTCCCTCTCCCCCCAGGGGGGAGAGGGCCCCGGCTACGCCGGGGATGGTTGCTGCCCCGTCACGTCCACCTGTGGGAGGCGCGGGGACCGCGCCCCTACGGCAAGGCCATCTCGACGAACTGGGTCAGGTCCATCACCCGGATGCGCAAGCGTTGCGCACGCGCCGCCTTGGAGAGCGTGCGCACGCATTGGGGGCAGGCCGAAACCAGGACTTGGGCGCCCACTTCCGCCGCCTGGGCGATGCGCTGCGCCGCCACTTCCTGCACCAGATCCGCATCGAAGGTCTCCAGGTTTCCGCCGCCACCGCAGCAGAGCGCGTGTTCCCGCGACTGCTGCATCTCGACGAAGGTATAACCCGGAATCCGGCGGAGGACTTCACGCGGCGCCTCGAAGATGCCACTCTTGCGCCCCAAATCGCATGGATCGTGATATGTGACCACTCCTGTCCTTCGCGGCTCCGTCAGCTCCAACCGATGCTCATCGTCAGACCCTGCGGTCACCAGGTCCGCCAACACTTCCACCGCGTGGATCACCTCGAAACCCAGCGGCTCCCCTAGCATCTCGGGATACGTGTGATGCCACATATGGTAACACGAGGGGCACGCCGTGACCAGTCGCGGGGTGCCCAACGCGCGCATCTGCTCCACGTTGTGACGGACCAGCGCTTCCGCCTGCTTCATCTGGCCCGCCATCAGCAGCGGATAGCCACAGCATTCTTCCTCGTCGCCCAGTGTCGTGAAACGGACCCCCGCTCGGCTCAACACGGTAGCGAAGCCCTGGGGTATGCCGTAGCTCATCGGGAACATCGCCGAAACACAGCCGACGAAGTAGGCCAGGTCAGCCTCCGTATCACGCACCAGGCCCTCGGGTCGGTCCTCAGGGGCCAGGTTGTCGGTCCAGGCCAAGCGGGCAGCATTATCCTCGCCGGAGACGTTGTAGTGTGTACTGATGCGCTCACCCAACATTCCCATGGCCCGCACGCCCGTGCGCAGCCTGTCATCCTCGCCCAATGCGTCGACGCCAGCGGCCAGATAGCGCTCCTGCATCACATGTTGGCGCATAACCTCCACCAGACGACGCACACTGAGGTCATGGGGGCAGTGCTCCGTGCAATTGTCACAGCCGACGCAGCGCCAGATGCTGGCATCAGTGGCCAGCATGTCCTCCAATCCAAACTGCGCCAGGCGCATCATCTGAGCCGGACGGTACCGCATCGCCGGGACAGTGGGACAACCCGAGGAACAGCGCTCGCACTGATAACAGAGGTAGACGTTCTCGCCACATTCCTCGCGGATCTCCTTCGAAAGGTCGGTACTCAACGTGATCGTCATATATCTCACCCCAACATCCTCTAGAGGGCCCGATGGCACCTCATCCCAATACAAAGGGAAGCACGACCGCGCCGACCGCAGACGGTCGGAGGCAGTCGGCGTCGGCAGCGGCACTCCATCAGTCCACCGTTGGACGTGGCAGCAACCCCGCTCCCTCGACGATCGGAGGTACCGCCTCTTCCCACTCAACGGCCATGATATGTATCCCGGCCACTCCCTCAATCTCACGCATCTCCTGGATCTGCTCGATGCAGATCTTGATCCCCGTCTCCCGCCAGGCCTTCCGCCGAGCCGCCTTTTCTTCCTTCGGGATCCCGGCGATCGCAGCCAACATTCGGTCCACGTATTCGTCCCGGACGATCATCCCCGGGACCCGGTCCCGCATGTAGCGGGCCATCCCCGACGACTTGAGCGGACCGACACCGGCCATGATGTGGACCTTCTCGTGCAGCCCCATGTCCACCACTTTCTCCATAAACTCGCGGAAACGGGGAATATCGTAAATCAACTGGGTCTGGATGAAGTCGACCCCCGCAGCCACCTTCTTCGCCAGCCGATAGGGCCGAAACTCAAAAGGGTCACCAAAGGGATTAGCGGCTGCACCGATGAAAAAACTGGGGCATACGCCCTCGATGTCATCCCCACACTGGAAAACGCCATCGTCCCGCATATCCTTGACCATGCGGATCAATTGAACCGAGTCCAGGTCGTGCACGTTCTTAGCGGTAGGATGGTTGCCAAAGACGTTGTGATCGCCGGTCAGACATAGCAGGTTGCGCATTCCCAGGGCGTGGGCCCCCAGCAGGTCGGCCTGGATCGCCAGCCGGTTCCGGTCGCGGCAGGTCATCTGCACCACCGGCTCCAGCCCTTCTCGCATCGCCAGGACGCCCGATGCGATGCTGGACATACGGACCACCGCGGTCTGATTGTCGGTGATGTTGACTGCGTCCACCGCGCCCGCCAGCAGCTTGGCCTTATGGAGGATATGCTCAGGATCGGCGCCCTGCGGTGGCCCCAACTCGCCTGTCACCGCGAAGTGGCCCGCCGACAGAACCTTCTCCAGATTACTGCCCGACTTGTAGCCGTTCGTTTCACTCCCATTTGATCCCGACCGCGCCGACTGCAGACAGTCGGATCCGGTCGGCAGCGACTTTTCCTCTGCTGTTGCCATAACTCACCTCACTCCAAATCTTCCAGACGCAGGTCCTCGCGCACGATCTTACGCGGGCCCCCATCACGGCTGCGCGACCAGTCTTTCGGAGACTGTATTTCCATCAACTGATCCACCCGGCCAAGCTTGACCGCCCGATCCCAGATCAATTGCCAGGCGCAGGGGACGTCTGGGTCTATCTCGCACACCCCGTTCTGCGAACCGCCGCACGGCCCGTTGAGCAATTGCTTGGAACACCGAGCGATGGGACAGATCCCGGCCGTGAGGCCCAGAATGCAATCTCCACAGGCCTGGCATCGCTCCTCCCACACCCCTTGCTCCTCCGGCAGGCCCAGAAAAGTTGTGTTCAGCCCAGGTAGCGTGATCGCATCGGGGAAACGCTCATTCATCGCCTGCACACCGATGCCACACGCCAGGCTGAGAACAACGTCATATTCATCCAGTTGCTCGCCCAGCGGATCAATGTACTCCCATTCACACTGGCGCTGGACCGTGACCTCGTCCACCTCCATGGGGTGATCATCCAGCTTGCTCTTCATCCGCAACTCCGAAGCCAGGATGCCCACCTCCTTCTCTCCACCAGCGAAGCAAACGGTCACGCAGGTACCACAACCGGCGACGAGCACTTTCCGTGCATCGCCCAGCAGTTCCATAATCTCCGCAAGCGGTTTCTGTTCACCAACAATCATTATAACCTCCGTCAGTTTCCTTGATGCCGCGCCGGTTTTCGGCCCGACTGTCTGCCCGACCGTCTGCGGTCGGCGTCGGCGTCTGTGGTAGGCGTCGGCGGCCTCCTCAGGTGCACCGTCACGTCCGCCCGTGAGGGCGCGGGGACCGCGCCCCTACGGCCGACCGCAGACGGTCGGACGTATTCCGCAACGGATTCGGCCCCGATCGCCGTACTTTCTCCGTCATCTCCCTCACCATTTCTGCAAACTGCGCGCCCATCGCCGAGGATAGATTGACCATCGCGACTCGCTCGCCACCCAACCCAATCTCGTCCAGGAGGCCAGCCACGTACTCCACCCGCCGTTTCGCGTTTACATTACCTTCCAGGTAATGGCAGTCGCCCTCCAGTCAGCCGGCGACCATCACGCCGTCGATGCCGCGCTCAAAGGCATGAAGGATCTCCGTCACCTCCACGCGCCCCGAGCACGGGACCTCGACGATGCGCACACTGGGCGGATATTGGATGCGCATACTCCCCGCCAGGTCGGCGGCGGCGTAGGCACAGTGGCGACAGCAGAAAGCCAGGATCTTCGGCTCAAATTTCTTCGGCTCAGACTCCACCCGCAGCTCGTCACCCATCGCTCACACCTCCACCATCTTCGATTCCACGAGAGCCGCGACCTCCGCCTCAACCTGCACGTCCCGATAGCGAAGCAACTGAATCGCCTTGGCCGGGCACTCCGAGACACAGATACCACATCCATGGCACTGGGCCGGCTCGATGTACGCCGCACCCACGATACCTCCCACGCCGCTGAACTCGACCTGGATCTGGGGCACATCGTACGGGCAGATGCGCACACAGGTCAAACAGGCAACGCACTTCTCCTCATCCACCTGCGCCACGACGCCGCCGACCTCAAGCACATCCTTGCTCACGACCCGCATCGCCCGGGCTGCGGCTGCCTGTGCCTGCACAATCGTCTCGTCCAGGAACTTGGGGTAGTGGGCCATCCCGGCTAGAAACACGCCGTCACTGGCGAAGTCCACCGGGCGCAGTTTAACGTGCGCCTCCAGGAAAAACCCGTCCAGATCGACTGACACCTTGAGCCGCGTCGCCAGGTCGTCGGCCCCCTCCGGCGGCACCACCGGCGTGCTCAACACCAGCAAGTCTGGGTGAAGCACCAACTCCTCACCCAACATCGGCTCCCACACAACCAACTCTAGTTGAGTTTCAGGTTTCAAGTTTGAGGTTTCAGGTCCACCCAAGCTGGAGCCTGAAACCTGTACCTGCGGTTTGCGATCGAAGTCGTACCGGACGAACACCACCCCCTGGCGCCGCGCCTCCTGATACAGCCGCTCCTTGAAACCGTACGTGCGGATATCACGATATATAATCGTAACCTGCGCCTCGGGATTGACCCGTTTGAGCGCCAACGCGTTCTTGATCGCCGTCGTGCAACAGATGCGGGAACAGTACCGCTCCGCCGGTCCAACGCACAGAATCATCGCCACAGATTTGAGGTCCGAAGTCGAGGGTCCGAAGTCCGAGGTCGGAGATTCCAACAGCGCCTCAAACTCCTGCTGCGTGAGGATCCGCGGGTCTGTGCCGTAGCCATACTCCGATCCCCGGTACTCCACGCCGCCCGTCGCCACGATCGTCGCCCCGTGCCGCACCTCGCTTTCCCCCTCGGAGTCGCGCAGCCGTGACGTGAAATTGCCCACGAACCCGCTGCTCTCCAAAAACTCACTCCGCAGATGCACGTTGATCTCGGGATGGGCCTCCACTCGCTCGATCAACTGGTGGAGAAGTTCACCGGGATCGCGCCATACCAGATTGGTCTCAGGTTTCAGGTTTAAGGTTTCAGGTTCTCTGCTGCCGGGCTGCCCACGGCCCGCATCGGCGTCACTCAACCTGGAACTTGAAACACTCTCGTCCTCAACCAACTGTTGCGATTGGGCATCTACCAGTGTCCTGATGTTCCACAGATTGCCGCCCAGTCGGTCCTCGCGCTCGACCAGGTGGACCGGGAAGCCCTGATCGGCCAGGGTCAGCGCGGCCGTCATCCCAGCCACCCCTCCGCCGATGACCAAAACTGCTTTCTCCACCGGCACCTCACTCTTGCGGAGCGGCTCCAACTGCACCGATTTCGCTACTGCCATCCGCACCAGATCCTTGGCCTTCTCCGTCGCCGCGTCCCATTCGTCGGAATGTACCCACGAACACTGGTTGCGAATGTTGGCCATCTGGAACATGCCGGGGTTCAGCCCCGCCTGGCGGATGCTATCCTGAAATAGCGGCTCGTGGGTCAACGGCGTGCAAGAGGCCACCACGACCCGGTTGAGCCCCAAGCTCAGCGTCTGCTCCGTGATATGCTGGATCGAATCCTGCGAACAAGTGTACAGGTTATCCTCGGCGTGCACCACCCCCGGCAGGGTCAACGCGTACTCCGCGACCGACGGCACGTCCAGAAAGCCACCGATGTTCGACCCGCAGTGGCAGACAAAGACGCCAACGCGGGGTTCCTCCTCAGCGACATCCCGCTCCGGCGGGTAGGCCACCTCCTCCGTGCGCGTCCATCGCGCCGGGGCCAACACCGTCCCGGCCGCCGCCGCCGCGCCGCTGGCATCAACCACCGACTCGGGGATGTCCTTCGGCTCGCGGAACGGCCCGACGGCAAATATCCCCGGCTGGCTCGTCTGAAGCGGCTGGAAGGGAAGCGTGCGGCAGAACCCGTGCTCGTCCAACTCCACATCCAACCGCCGCCCCAACTCGCGTACATCCTCCGAGATCTCCATCCCCACCGAGAGCACCACCAGATCGAACGTCTCCTCGCGGATTTTGGATTGCGTTTGCTCCGCTGCTTCCTGCTTCTGGCGTCCTGCCTCCTGGCTGTTTACGTATCGCAGGATGAGATTATGGGTTCTCGGATCTTCCCTGACATACGAAATCCGAGAGCGGACGTAGCGGATGCCGTACCGTTCCTGCGCCCGGCGATAGTACTCCTCGTACCCCTTGCTGAACGCCCGCATATCCATCATGAAGACGGTGACCTGCGTGTCCGGCTCATGCTCGATGGCCATAATGGCCTCTTTGGTAGCGTACATACAGCATATGGCGGAACAATAATCGTGCGTTTGATCGCGCGAGCCCACACATTGCAAGAACGCGACTTTCTTCGGCGTATGCCCATCCGAGATCCGTTGGACGTGGCCCAACGTTGGGCCAGAAGCGCTCAGCAACCGCTCGAACTGTAAGCCCGTGACTACGTTGGGGAAACGCCCCCAGCCGTACTCCACCGCCCGTTCCGCCGGATACGCTTCGTAGCCCGGGGCCAGGACCATCGCGCCAACCTCGATATCTTGAACGTGCTCCACCATATCGTGATCGATCGCGTCGGCCTGGCACGTGTACACACAGCTCAGGCACTCGGAGCAGATCCCGCAGGCCAGGCACCGCGCCGCCTCTGCCTGGGCTTGCTCATCCGTGTATCCGGCCACCACCTCCTCGAACGACGAGACCCGCTCCCCAGCCGCGAGCTCGTCCATCGGCACCCGGTTCTGGATCTGCACCTCACCCCTGGCCACCCGTTCATCGATCTCCGCCTGCGTCAGCTCCACCACCGGCAAATCAGGCTTCGGCGGCGGCTCCAGATCCTCGCCCCGCAGATACCGCTCGATCGACTCCACAGCCTTATGGCCGGACGCAACCGCTTCGATGACAAACGCCGTCCCCGTCGTGACATCCCCCGCCGCAAACACCCCCGGCCGGGTGGCGGCCAGCGTGTTGGGGTTGATCGCGATCGTCTGCTGGCGCGTGATCCCCACGCCCGCACTCTCTGGAATGAACGCCAGACCGGCCCGCTGCCCCACGGAGAAGATCACGTTGTCGCAGGGGATGAAATGCTCGGACCCTGGGATCGGCACGGGGCGCCGTCGCCCCGTCTCGTCAGGCAACCCCTGCTCCGTGCGCACGCACCGCAAGCCCTGCATGCCTCCATCCCCATCTCCGAGCACCTCCACCGGCGTCACCTGCCAATGGAACACCACCCCCTCCTCCTCGGCGTGCCGCATCTCCTCCCGGTCCGCGGTGGCTTCCTCTCGGGTACGACGGTAGTAGACGTGGACGTCCGACCCCAGCCGCAGGGCAGTACGGGCGACGTCCATGGCCACGTCCCCGGCTCCGATCACGGCCACTTGCTCTCCCAATTCCGGCGGAGTGCGCCCAGGCTCCGACTGGGCTAGCCGCACGTCGCGCAGAAAGGTCGTGTTGAGCAGCACGCCGTCCAGGTCTGCCCCGGGGATGGGCAGGCGGATGCCCTCGTGAGCACCCACCGCCACCAGCACCGCGTCGAACCCCTCGTCGAAGAGCGCGTCCAGACTATCGACCCGCGTGTTCAACCGCAGCTCCACGCCCAGGTCGACGATGTCCTGCACCTCCCGATCCACGATCCACGATGGGAGCCGGTATTCCGGGACCCCCACGCGCAGCATCCCGCCGGCCACCGGCAGCGCCTCGAACACGGTGACGCCATACCCCAATTTGCACAGATCCTGCGCGGCCGTCAGCCCGCAGGGGCCCGCGCCGATAATGGCCACCTGTTCCTCATACCGGCGCTCAACCCGTTCCGGCACCACCCGCGGCTGCGCGTACACCTTGTCTGTCACAAACCGCTTCAGCGCCCGGATGTTGATCGGCTCGTCCAACTTGCCCCGGTTGCAGGCATCCTCACAACGGTGGTTGCAGATCCGCCCGCAGATGCCGGGGAAGGGATTATCCTCCTTGATCACCCGCAGCGCATCCTCATATCGGCCCTCGCGGATCAGAGCAATATAACCTTGAGCCCGTTGGCCCGCCGGACACGCATCCCGGCACGGAGCGATACCCCGCTTCTCGATCGCGTACGCGTTGGGCACCGCCTGCGGGTAGAGCTTGTAGGCCGCCCGCTGGTCCGCCAGCCCCTCGTCAAAACCACCGGAGCCTCCCCCGAACGCAATCGGGGGCACAATCACGGGGCAGACGCCGGCGCAATCTCCACACCCTGTGCACGCATCGATGTTAATGTACCGTGGACGGGTCCGCACCCGAACGGTGAAGTCCCCCACCTCACCCTGGATACCGAGGATATCGCTCCCCGTCAGCAGCTCAATGTTGCGATGCCGGCCACAATCCACCAATTTCGGGCTGACAATGCACATCGCACAGTCGTTGGTGGGAAACGTCTTATCCAGTTGTGCCATGTGCCCGCCGATGGCCGACTTATGCTCGACCAGATAGACCTTATAACCGGTCTCGGCCAGGTCTAGCGAGGCCTGGATACCGGCGATCCCGCCGCCGACAACCATGACCGCGCCCACCGTCCTGTCCACCTTGCAGAGTGCATCATCGTGAGCCATGTCTCCTCCCTTGCCGGACACCACAAACATCCCCCAACATATGAAGGTAGCCCGACCGTCCGTCCGACTGTCCTCCCGACTGTCTTCAGTCGGCGTCGGCGTCGGCGCGGTCGGCAGCGGCCCCTCCTAATCCGTGTGCCCCCGCAACGGGCTCGGCCCCAACCGCCGGAGCCGCTCCGTCATCTCCTTGATCGCGTTGGCGAACGTCATCCCCATCCCGCCAGAGACAAAGTACATCTCCAGCCGGTCACCACCCAACCCAATCTCGTCCAGCAGCTTCTTGGTATATTTCACTCGCGCGCGCCCGCGCATGTTTCCATCCACGTGATGACAATTTCCGATGGGGCAACCCACCACACACACCCCATCGGCCCCCTGCTCGAACGCCTCCAACAAATAACGCGCGTCCGTCTTGCCCGTGCATGGCAGTTTCACCAACTTGATGTTGGCCGGGTACTTGATGCGCAGCGCGCCGGCCGTGTCTGCCGCCATGTACGCGCAGTAGATGCACATAAACACGGTGATCTCTGGCTCAAAACTGTTCGCTGTTCGTTCCTGTTCGCTCATTGACACCCCTTTACCGCTTCTTCCACGCCGGGTCCCGACGCCCAGACTCCCAGCGGTAGCCGCATAATCTGCTCATCCGCATAGGCGACCAACTGAATCGCCTTGGCGGGGCACTCGGCCGAGCACGTGCCGCAGCCGGTGCACCTGGAGGGATCAATGTACGCCGCTCCCTTGATCTGCCCCACCCCCGTGTCGGCATACCGCACCTTGGGGATCTCGAACGGACAGACGCGCACACAGGTGAGACACCCGACACATTTGCTCTGGTCCACCACCGACACGACACCGCCGATATACAGCTTGGGCGTGGAAAGGATGGTGATGGCCCGGCCCGCCGCCGCCTGCGCGTTGGTGATGCACTCCTCGATGAACTTGGGGTAGTGGGCCATCCCGCAGATGAAGACGCCCTCTTTCGCCATATCCATTGGCCGCATCTTGAGATGGGCTTCCATGAAGAACCCCTCGCTCGAAAGCGGCAGATCCAGGATCTGAGCCAGCTTCTCCGTCCCTTCCGATGGCTCAATGGCCATACTCAGCGAGAGCAGTTCGGGCCGCAGGACGATCTCCTGCTGCAGGGAGGGCTCCCAGGCCACGACTTCGAGCCCGCCCTCTTTCTGGCGCACCTGGGGCATGTGGTCCTCGTCGTAGCGGACGAAGACGACGCCGCGCTGCCGGGCCTCGGTGTAGAATTGCTCCCGGAAGCCGTAGGTGATGATGTCCTTGTAGAGGACGACCACGCGGCAGTCGGGGTTCAGCAGTTTGATGCGGATGGCGTTCTTCATGGTGTTGGTGCAGCAGGTGCGGCTGCAGTACTCGACGGCGTCGGGCCGCCGAACGCACTGGATGAAGACGATCTCCTTCAGCTTGACGATCTCCTCGGGGCGGTGGGTGATGATCTCCTCCAGGTCGAGGGAGGTGACGACCCGCTCGTCCTGACCGAGCAGGTAGATGTCCCCGCGCCACTCCTGGCCACCGGTGGCGACGATGGTCACGCCGTGCTCGACCTCGACCTGGCCCGCCGACGTGCGAACGGTGGAGTGGAAGGCGCCCAGGCTGCCCCCGCTGGCGGTCACCTCGGCATTGGTGAGGATGTCGATCCGCTGGTGGCCCAGCACGCGGTTGGTGAGATCGCGCAGCAGCCGCTGGGGGTTATCGCCCTCGGCGACGTAGTAGATGTGCTGCAGGTTGCCACCCAACCCGGGGGTCCGCTCGACGAGCGTGACGTCCAGCCCGGCGTCGGCGACGTTCAGGGCGGCGGTCATGCCGGAGACGCCACCGCCGATCACGAGCGCCCGGCGCACCGGCTCGATCCCCTGTTTGTGGACGGGTTCGGCCAGCCGCGCGCGGGCGACGGCCAGGCGGACGAGCTCGCGGGCCTCGCGCGTGGCCCCGGCCGGGTCGTCCGGATGGGCCCAGGCACACTGTTCGCGGATGTTGGCCATCTCCATCAGGTAGGGGTTCAGCTCTGCTTCGCGAACGACGCGCTGGAAGAGCGGCTCGTGGGTGCGGTGGCTGCAGGCGGCGACGACGACGCGGTTCAGGCCGTGCTCCTCGATGGCGCGGCCGATCTGCCGCTGGCCCTCGTCCAGGCAGGCGTAGTCGACGGTCTCGACGTGGACGACGCCCGGCAGGCCAGCGGAGAAGTCAGCCAAGGCCTCGGTGTCGACGATCCCGGCGATGCTGGGATAGCAGCGGCAGACGAAGACGCCCACGCGGGGCTCCTGGCCCGCGACGTCGCGCTCGGGCGGGAGCGATTCTGGCCCCTGGAGGAACGGATACTCGCGCCCGTAGGCCTGTCCACCGACCTCGGCGGACAGGAGGCGCATGACGTCGCTGGCGGCGCCCGCCGCGTCCAGGATGGTCTCGGCGATCTCCTTGGGCGAGGCGAAGGTGCCACAGACGTAGATGCCGGGGCGGCTGGTCTCCAGGGGGGCGAATTTGTCGGTCTCGCAGAAGCCGTAGGGGTTCAGCTCGATGCCTAGCAGGTCGGCCAGGTCTTCGGCCCCACGGGGGGGATTGGCGCCGACGGAGAGGACGACCATGTCGAAGCGCTCCTCGACGAAAGTGCCGTCCTGATCCGGATAGCGCAGGATCAGGTCGTGGGTCTCGGGGTCCTCGACGATGCCAGAGATGCGGCAGCGGGTGTACTCGACGCCGTATTCCCCCCGCGCTTGCTCGTAGTAGGCGTTGAACTCCTTGCTGAAGGCGCGCTCGTCCATCATGAAGACCTGGCAGTGGACGCCCTCGATGCGCTGCTTGGCCAGCATGGCCTCCTTGGTGGCGTACATGCAGCAGATGGAGGAGCAGTAGGGGTGCTTCTCGTCGCGGGAGCCGATGCACTGGAGCCAGGCGATGCGTTGGGGCAGCTCGCCGTCGGAGGGGCGCATGACGATGCCCTCGGTGGGGCCGGAGCGGCTGGCCAGGCGCTCGTATTGCATGGAGTGGATGACGTTGGGGTAGCGGCCGTAGCCCAGTTCCTCGTACTCGGTGGGATCGGACAGGGCGTAGCCCAGCGAGAGGATGATGGCGCTGACGTCGAGGTCGTACTCGGCCTCCTGCTCGTCCAGGTCGATGGCGCCGGTGGGACAG
>Ga0180433_10003055_pt1 | contig 25003 bp, 27 predicted proteins | sample SS_ome_8_FD_132980 | JGI IMG/M metagenome (GOLD analysis project Ga0180433, IMG submission 132980) | Hypersaline lake sediment archaeal communities from the Salton Sea, California, USA - SS_1_D_1 metaG | ecosystem: Environmental > Aquatic > Non-marine Saline and Alkaline > Hypersaline >... | reverse complement strand
CTGGCTGGGTAGAATAATAGATGAAAAGTTCATAGAAGAAGTAAGAGTTCTCCAAGAGAAATATAAGATTAATCCCGCAGGGGAGGGTGGAGAATTTGAGACATTTGTACTGAATTGTCCCTTATTTTCAAAAGAGCTTGAAATTAAAAATAAGGAAATTTCAGGAAGTAAAAACTCCTGGAAAATGGAAATAGAGGTAGAATAAAAAATTATTCTAGAAAGTCCCTGAATTGATCTTGTGTTAACCTGTAGTATAGCCAGTTTGACAGGTGTTTGGCATTGTTTTTCTCGTAAAAATCAATTCCTAGTTTATTCCAATCAAGTACATGCCATTCCATTCTTCCACAATTTTTTTCTTCTGCCTTTAGAACACAAAAATTGAATAATAACTGACCAATCCCTTTTTTTCGATACTCTTCCAAAACAAAAATATCCTCTATATAAAGAACTGGCAAAGCAAGAAAACTCGAATAATTCATAAAAAAAATGAGATAAGAAACATATTTTTCATTTAATTTTGCAAGATATGCCTCATACTTTGGGTTCTCTGAAAAAGCATCTTTTTTAAGACGTTTTTTTGCTTTTTCATCTGGAGGGGGTAATTTTTCGTACTCTGCCAATTTTTCAATTAAATATAAGAAATCATCAAAGTTATCAGGTTTAATTTTTTCAATTCGGGTCTCTGAATTCATAGTAATAATGCATATAGTGATTTTGTATAAAATAGGTTTTCATAACAAAAAAAGTATTATATAAAAAGCATATCATATATTATCAGCAAAAAGAGTTATAAATAAGATATCTATTTCGATAGCCTTACTATAGATATAACTAAGGTGTTAAAATGGCACGAAAACCAGGCAGCATGTACAGATATATTAGAGGACAACCTCAGACAAGGAAAGAATACACTGGTGGTGTTCCAAATCCTCATATAACACAATTTGTTCTAGGTAATAAAACTGATAATTTTCCTGTCCAACTTGAGTTAAGAGCAGTTGAAAAATGTCAAATAAGGCATACATCTCTTGAATCTGCTCGTGTTACAGCAAATAGAACAGTAGAAAAAAAGATAGGTGCTACAAACTATAGATTAAAAATAAGGGTTTATCCTCATGTAATAATAAGAGAGAACAAACAAGCAACAGGTGCAGGAGCAGATCGTGTGAGTCAAGGTATGCGTGCTTCATTTGGTAAGAATGTAGGAACAGCCGCACGAGTTGAGCCGAATCAGATTGTTATGACAATAGAGACAGGTGAAGAAAATATTGATACCGCAAAAAACGCATTAAGAAAAGCAGGTATGAAATTACCTACTCCATGTAAAATCAATCTAAAAAATATCAAGTAACATACTCATTAAATCATTTTTCAGATATATTTGAATATAAATGGAAATAGTACCAGAAATAGTATTAGTAATGAAACAAAAAGTGAAATGTTTCCTACAATTTTTTCTTGCTTTTCTTCTGATATATTTTTCTTAAATTTTCTGACAATCATTCTCAAATAATCGTTAAAAAGATAGCCTCCATCTAAAGGAAGCATTGGTATAACATTAAAAAGACCTACCATGAGATTAATCCAGAATACCCAGTAAATCATATTTGTTATACCCCAAAATACTGGCTCAGGTAAAACACTTAGTGGACCGGAGATTATGTAGGATTCTGTAAAAGGAGATACAATTGGGTTATATCCATTGACATAACCTAGGACAGGCAATGTTAAAAGAAAAACAAATCTATCTTTTGTTTGATCCCCAAAGGGATTTTTTAAAACAGATAAATAAATATCATGTGAAGTCGGCCCTATACCAAAATATCCTTTGCCCTTAAACGATTCGTTGTTAAATTCAGGATAATTTTCTTCGTAGTATTCATACTTGTCAGCAAAAATTACAGTCTTATTTTTGTAGCCATTCCAATAATAACCAACTTCCACTTCTTTTCCTGATTGGCTGTTGTTCATTACCACAAAAAAATCATAGTAACTATCTATTGAACTATTATTTATGTTTGTAATAATCATTCCTGGTTCAAAACCATATTCTTCTGCAGGGCTATCTTCACTAGTTGAAACAATAACTACTCCATCTGTTGCAGGTTGTAACGATCCCATAAAAACAAAAGAGAACAACAACAAACATATCAAAACAACCACAAAATTTGCCACAGGGCCCACAGCAAAGACTCTCATCCTTTTGGAAATTTTTGTTTCTTTTAGCCCTTCTTCATCAGGTTCTACAAATGCCCCAATAGGAATAATCAGATAGGCAATACCCATCGCTTTAACTTTTAAATTAGCAACAAGTGTTAAAATACCATGTGAAAATTCATGAACGATTATCGCTACAATAAGAGCGACTAATATATAAGCTAAATATTCAACAGGTATTATGGGGTTTATACCAGGTAAGATCAATGCAAACTCTATTCCTGGAAGTTGAGCTTTTTGTGCAGGTGTTAAATCATAGCCTAAAAGAGTTATAAACTGCCATATGAAAAAGTAGACCATTATCAACATTGATATAAAGCATACTACAACTGCTGAACTCCCATATGCTTTCCAAAATCTTTTTTTTCTTGATAATCTTTTTAAAAAGCCTATGCCCTTTTTTGTTTTAAGAAGTAAAACAGGCCCCCATACACCAATGTTATATTTTTTTAGTATTCCTTTTTTATTTAGTATTGTAACTAATATCGAGTAGCCAAAAAGAATTGATATGAAAATTAGTAATCCATCTATCCACGTCATTATTAAGAGCAATGCAATAAGTTACTGTTTATTAACTTTCTCGAAAAAATATTTTATATATATTGAATACTAGGATTTTCTTTTTTTAGCTCAGCTATTAGATGTTTACACCATTTTAGTTTTTTTAATTTATTTTCTTTGTTTTTATATTTAGAAAAAGAGTATTTACCAATTTTAGTATAATCAAAACCTATAAGATCTATTTTTTTTGCTTTGAAATGATCCGCAAGAAAAACAGATCTATCTCCATCTGTAAAACCACCGTAGTTGAAAAGATTCTTAAAGTTTTTTGGGTCTGTTTGTGTACTCCCCATTACTGATCCGGAAAAAAATGAAACATGGCTTTTTATTTTTTTTATATTGTCTCCATGAGAATGTATAAGTACTACACTTCCTTTTATATTTGCATTTATTTGATCTATTATTTTTCCGTCAAGATCAGTAACAATAATGTCTGGTATTATATTTTTCTCAATTAGAGCTGAGGTTGCTCCATCTGCTGAAATCTTTATAAAATTCTCATATTTTTTTATTGACTTATTTATCTTAATTGAAAGAGAAGGTCCCGCTCCATAAACTACAACATTATTTTCTTTAATCAATTTTTTTAATCTATGCTCTGGTAACAATTTTTTATTTGATAAAAGACTGTCAAGTAATTTAGCTGATTCTATATCTTTTTTAATTTCAAAGTTAAAATCATCAATAATTTTTTTATAAAATATTTCCCAATTTTTGTATAACATTTTTAGTTTTCTTCTGCAAAGGTTTTTGTTTGACTTTCAATTTTATTTCTTTTTTCTTCAGCACTATGAATTTCTTTTATATAGTGATAGGTAATTGCCCCAACTAAAGCTATCAATATACCTGATACAGAATAAAAAATAAAACTTAAATTAATAAAAGGTTCTATTAGAAACTCTTCAGGCCATCTCATCAATGCATCACTTAATGCTCCAAATACTGCATACGAAATAAAACCAAATCCAAAAAGGGAAAAGGGCATAGGCCAATACGTCCATATCTTATTTTTATCTTTAGCATATGTGTCAATAACTCTACCTGACAATGCAACTATCCCGGATAAAACAATACCCCAAATCATATTTTTAACAAATGATAAAATTATCTCAAAATCTGTTTCATTGGGTTGGTTAGAACTTTGATATGCAAGTAGAAGTGAGGCGACAATAATTACTATAGCAATAATATATGTATAAATGGATATTTTACCAGTTAAAAAACCTGATTTTATTTCTTCCCACATAAAAGCAATTGTTTTTTCCAATCTAAAAACACGTATTAAGAGATACGCTCCGAGAGTTAACAATATTGCACCAAATCCACTTGAAGCCATATCTATTAAAACAAAAAATGCCCAAACAATTAAAACCAAAGCTATAGGTAGAATAAATTGTTTTAATACTTTATCATCATCAAGTATTTTTAAAAGACGATAATAAGTGTCTTCTAGTTCTTTACTTTGTTTAACAGATACTCTTTCTACTGATGTAATTTTAATCCTTGATTGAATAATTGGCAATATGTATTCGTCTTCTGCACCATCTGAAACAAGGATTACATTATCCGCTTTTGTTGCTTCAATTACTTTTTCTAGTTGATCTGAAAGAATCTGATCTGATTTTATACCTACATTTATATGACCGCATATAGTCGCTACTTCAACATCTTTTTCTTCATTTTTGAGTTTTCGATATACCGAAATTGCGTAATAAATTGAATTTAAATCAGAATCTTCAGGATCGGTCTGACCTAGTTTGTTAGCTGCCTCTAAATTTTTTTCTAAGCCAATTACAGGGCTTATTATTTTTGCTTTTCTCCCAAAATCATCATCACGATCCACGTTGAGAACTAGTGTTTTCATACGTTTTCAAATATAGTATTACCAATTGTGTATATAAGTATGTTACTATTAATTTAGATCAAGAAATTTTCTCAAAACGTTAAAATAATTAGAAATATTTAAATATAACAAATAACAAAGTATATCATATGGAGATTGGGGCAATGACTGACGAAGAAAAAATGAACAGAATAAGAATCTTTATAAAAAAATGGAACTAAAAAAACAATATAATCCATTAAAAAACTCCCTAAAATTTCTAGTTATATAAATACACTCAATTTTTATAACCAATACCCATTCACCAACAGAATAATGATCAAACAAGCAGAAAAACAATTTCAACTAAAATTCCTCGTGATAGTAATACTACCAATAATTTTCTGGGCATGTGCATTTCCATTCATAAACATTCTACTAAAAGAACTATCATTCATAAATCTAACAATTATGAGATTCGTAGTTGTTTGTATATCTTTACTTATTTTTTTAGCTATCAAATCAAAAAAATTTACACCCATCAGAAAACATGATATTATACCCATATTTCTACTAGGTTTTTTTGGAATAATTGGCTATCATTTAGGCTTGAACTATGGTGAACAATACGTATCTCCTGGTGCAGCAAGCCTAATTATTGCGACAATACCAATATTTGTTGTTATACTATCGATTATTTATTTGAAAGAAAAAATAACTTATAAAAAAATGCTTGGAATAATAATTTCTTTATCAGGGGTAACTATAATATCTCTATGGGGAACAGCTGATGCAAAAATAGAAATAAACTATATTTTTGGAGCAATAGGCGTTCTAATAGCAGCTTTGATGGGAGCACTATATACAATTGCAGGGAAAAAAATGCTAAAAAGATATACGCCACTCTCACTAACTGTATATGCAATGCTTCTAGGAAGTTTAGGGCTCATACCGTTTATCAATAAAAATCTAATAAACGAAGTAAAAAACCTCTCCATAACTGGTTGGTCTGCATTAATATTTCTTGGTCTATTCTCAACGATTATAGCATACACTTTATGGTATGTTCTCCTTGAAAAACATGATGCATCAGACATAAGTGTATACTTATATGCAATACCTGTTATATCTACTGTAATAAGTTATTTTTTAGTGAACGAAAGAATTACTTTGTTTTTCATAATTGGAGGAATATTTGTTATAACCGGTCTTATGATAGTAAACTCTAAAAAAAATCCTAAAAACCTTCCTATCTTAAAAAATAAAAGAAAAGATTGATAAAAGAAACTCTATTTTTTTATAAAATATGACTGAACTACTATACATGAAAGATGCTGAATCTAATTACATAAAAGAATTCGATGCAATAGTTACAAAAAACAAAAAAAATTATATCACACTTGACAAAACAGCTTTTTATCCAAAAGGAGGTGGACAACCAAGCGATGTCGGAACAATTAGTTGGAATCAACAAAAATCAAAAATAAAAGAAGTACTAAAAAAAGGAAACACAATAAAGCATATAATAGAAGGAGAAAAACCAGAAATTGGAACAAAAATACATGCAAAAATCGATTGGGAGAGAAGATACAGCCATATGAAAATGCATACAGCTCAACATATACTATCAGGAATTATTTTCGATGATTATAAAGCAAGAACAGTTGGTAATCAGATACATGCAGATTATTCTAGAGTAGATTTTAAACCAGTTACCTTCTCAGATGAAGATCTTGAAAAAATCAAAAACAAATTTAATAAAATAGTTGAAAAGGACCAACCAATAAAGATTTACGAGGGAGAAAGAGAAAGTCTAGAAAAAAGGGTAAACCAAGATAGAGCAAACCTAGATATTCTTCCAAAATTTATAAAAAAACTAAGAATAGTTGAAATAAAAGATTTTGATATATGTCCATGTGCCGGAACGCATGTCAAAAGTACTAGAGAAATACCAAAAATAGATCAAATAAAAAGAGAAACAAAGGGAAAAGATATAGATAGGATAATTTACTCTTTAAAAAAATAAAAAATTTATTTTTGAAATCTAATTTCGAACGTCTCGATATCATTTATACCCTTTAAAGATTCCAACATCCCTAAAAGTGTATTTTTTATAATTTTTTCTGGAAACTCAGTTAGAGGGATATTTTTACCATTTACATTTATATTAATTTCACTCATTTTTATCAATCCTTTTATTCATCTGTTCAGTTATAATATTTACTAATCTTAGAAAATCTCCAAAATAAGTGTGAATAGTATTGTCTCTCTCCTCTATATCACCTAACTTAATTTTCGGCGTTATTTTATCATTTGCACCCTCTACAAAAACAATATCATAATCACCAAGACTTGATATTATCTTGATAATCTCAGAAATATTTTGTTTCTTATTCATTAAGAAAATTGTTTCAATACCTGAAGATAAAACAACCAGTTCGGATCCTGCTTCACAATGACGATATGAATCTTTTTTAGGTGTATCAAATCTAGTTTTTTTATTGGATATCTTAACCGAGGAAACCTTTAAATCTTTTGATTTAAAGTGTTTTATTAAATCTGCAATCAAGTTTGTTTTACCTGTATTTGAATGCCCATATATTCCAATAACAAACGGTTTTTTCATAAAAAATAATCTAAACTTACTAATTTATTTTTTTTCATTATTGTAAAATAATTAGGAAAATGAAAAAATGTCACAATAATCTCCAAACAGTTATCTCTTTTTCTGTCTTTCCACCTTCTTGACCATATGCAACTACTCTTAAATTATTTCTAACTTTGAAATTTTCTTTTTTATCCCAATTCCAAATGAATGGAGGATTTTGATCTATTGACATAAGTTCATCATTTATATAAAACTCAACACAAGTTATATTATCTGATGAATTAACCTTAATATCAATACCGCCGATAATTAACGATTTTGAAAATGGAAAATTAATTATTTTATTATTATTGACATAAAAAGCTCTTTGAGGTTTTTCTATGTTTATTTGAATTACTTCTGGTTCTAGAGAAAAATTATGACATTTACTCTGAAAGTCTTCAATAGATATACCTTTAAACTTTTTATAGTAGTATCCCTCAGCATAAACAAATAAATCTATTGTAGCTGATGGAACTTTGATAGAATAAAAACCTGAAGGGTCTGTATATGTTTCATAGGTTCCAAAATTTCCCTCACTATTCGTCCAATTTAATGTTATAAATGCATCATCAATAGGGTTACTGGTTTTACTATCTGTTATATAACCATAAATAGTTGAACTTTCAAAAGGTTCAGGCCAAAGAGACAGGTTAAACCATAAACTCTCGTTATCCTGAATTTGGTAAAAATCAGTATATATATCTTCATAACCTTTGCAATATGTAGAAATATAAAAATTACCAGGTTTAACATTCATTCTATAAAAACCCGAAGAATTTGGCTCAGTCCAATTACGATCATGATGGCCTAAATCATCATACCAAGTGAAATCTATATCAACAAAATTTTCAATGCTATTACCTGTTATTGCATCAGTAACATAACCCATGATCACAGACGACTCAGGAGGTTTAGGATATAAAGACGCATTCAACCACATAACTTCCTGCTCACCAATATCATATTGGTCATAGTAATAACTAATAAAGTAATTTTCATGTCTATAATTCAGGTCAATTACACCAGCAGGAACATTCATACAATAAAAACCAAAAGAATCTGAAAAAGTATAATTATAATCATAATGATCCCCGTCACCCTCCCAATTAACCTCAACTTCAGCACCATTAATCGGTTCACCAGTAAGTTCATCAGTAACATAACCCATAATCACAGATGACTCAGGAGGTTTAGGGTACAAAGATACATTAAACCACATAACTTCCTGCTCACCAATATTATATTGGTCCCAAGAACAACTGCTAAAATATCCTTCACAGCTATAATCTGGATCAATTATACCCGCAGCAACATTTATACTATAAAAACCAGAAGAATCGGAGTAAGTATTATTATAGCTATTATGATCTTTATCATCCGCCCAATAAACATCAACTTCAGCACCATTAATCGGTTCACCAGTAAGTTCATCAGTAACATAACCCATAATCACAGATGACTCAGAAAATTTAGAATATAAAGACACATTTATAGATAAAGTTACATTAGGTCCAATCTGAAGAAAATCAATTATTACTTCTCTATAATAACCTTCAGCAGAGACTTTAGCATATATTTCTCCCGAAGCAAAATAAATTTTGTAATAACCAGATGAATTAGAATAGGTTTGGTTATAATCCCAATTTCCCTGATTATCATATTGATAGATTTCTATTTCAGCTCCTTCGATTGCTTCTCCTGTTGATTGGTCAGTTATATAACCATAAAGGACATTATTTTCATCAAAATTTTTGATAACAGTACTAGTATTGTTAATTGTAGAAGCAAATATGTCTGTGTTAGTTAATTTTTTATAATCTTCATTTGAGTTATTAAGATTTTTTTGATTATTTAATAATAATTCTGAATTCAAAGGTTGAGTGATACTAATTAAGATTAACAGGAAGAATAGAAATATTGCCAATATTTTTTTTATCATATTTTTCACATTCCTATTAAGTTAAAAAATTAATTGTAGATGGTCCATCTGATGTTGCATAAAAAACTGAGTTGTAAATAACACGAGGAGGAAAACCAACAGGATGATAGGGATCATGGGAAACTAAAAACTCAGGATGGCTACCGAAAGCAACAACCTTTCCTTTTCCAAATTCTCCAGTTACCCAAAGTGCTTTTCCGATACTATAATTCATCCAACGGTTAGCTATGCACATTTTTGTTTTGTAAGAAATAATTTTGCTATTCCACCAAATTGAATTTTGCATCATTGCACCCCAAATCCACGTATCTCTATTAGTATCTTCAACAACAGCTACTACATCAGTATTTGATTTACTAGCTTTTTTTTCAATAAATATTGGTCCGCCTACCATATTATTATTTTCAATTATTTCTGGTAGTCCAAACGTTATAGGATTATCAGGGTTTGTAATTCTTACAGATAGACTACCAACTCCAACAAATCCCTTGAAAACACTTGCATCAATAAGTTTAAGCTGAAGTGGAAAAAAATTTAATATTCCACTATAAGGAAATTCTCGTGGAAGACCGATTGGATGATAACCATTAGAAGCAGCCATGAACCCCCCATAGCATGAACCAACATAGCCTCCACCATTATCTATGAAATGCCTAATTTTGTTTCTTGTAAGAAAACCTTTTATAGAAAGATGCACCTTAAAAGCATCTGTAAGGTTATTGTTACCGCCACCCCATATGATAATATTAAAATTCTCTTTTGTAAGATTTTGTAAAATATCTGTTCGACTTAGTATTTTTTGATATATAAAACCAGCATCATACAGATTTCTACTATAAGAAGCAAAACCAACATTAGTTTCATTATAAAATGCTATTTTTGGAATGTTTAATTTATAAACTTCTAGAATTTTTGGAAGTTCTAAGATCTTAAATATCGTAACATTATATCTTTTCTTATAATAATTTGAAGTTGTTAAAGAAATATTATATTTTTCTTTATTTTCTGTTGTTAAGGCTAGATAGCTTCCAGTTTCAAATTCACGTTTTTGAGTAATTGAATCATTATCAAATTTTTGAGATAAAATGGATAGATCAGATGCTATCCAGTATAGTTTTATATCTTTTCTTAATAATTCGTTTACTAATTTGCTAATAGCGGTTTGTATTTTATGATTTTGACTTATGTTAACAGGTATAACTAAACCATAAATTCCTTCGATACTATTAAGTTTTAAATTAAAATCTGTTTGAATTTCTTCTGGTTTCTTATTACTTGATTGAGTGCTCAGACCTATTGTAACAGTTGATGATATAATTAATGTTAAAAGAATTAAAATTGAAATCACTGTTTTTTTGTACATTTTCAACCAATATATAAAATATTATTTATATTAATATATATAATTTGTTATACAAATGATACCAAACCATAAAAACAAAATATAAATTACAGTTAACAAAAACTAATTTATGAACAAAAAAGCTGGTATCGGCCTATCTATTTCAGTTATATCTGTATCCTTTGCAGCTATTTTTATTAAAATATTACTAAAAAGTGATGTACCACCAGTATATATAGCCTTTTACAGACTCCTTTTCACAGTATTGCTTCTTTTACCAGTTTTAATTTTTTATAAAAAATATAGGGTAGAACTCCTTAAAATTGAAAAAAAAACTTTTCTTTTAATGTTAGGGATAGGATTAGTTCTATCAATTCATTTTGCAACATGGATCACTTCTCTAAATTATACATCTGTAGCAAGCTCGGTAATTCTAGTTACAGCACATCCTGTACTTGTTGCACCAGTTGCATACTATGTTTTAAAAGAAAAATTATCGATAATAAATATCGCAGGTATAGTAATATCTCTGACTGGAGTTATAATTCTTGTTTTGGGAAATTATGATCTGGGACCCCTGACAATTGATAGTATCGAAGGAAACATCCTTGCAATAATTGGAGGGGTATTTGCGGGTTTATACATTTTAGGTGGGCGAAAAATAAGAAAAACAGTATCAGTTATTCCCTATGCTTTTATTGTTTACACTATTGCAACAATTGTCTTATTTTTTATGTGTTTATTCACCCAGAGAGATACATATAACATAGAAATCGAAGAATTTGGAATACTAATTTTAATGGCATTTGTCGCAGGAATAATGGGCCACACTCTTTACAACTGGTCTTTAAAATATATAAGAGCCTCAGTTGCATCAGTTGCACTTCTTGGTGAACCTGTTGGTTCTACAATTCTTGCAATAATCGCGTTTAGTGAAGTTCCATCAATCTTTACTTTTATTGGAGGAGCAATAATTTTAACAGGTATATATCTAACTTCTAGAAAAAAGAAATATTAAAAAACATAATATTTAAAAGGGGTATATTTATTGAGAGAAAAACATGGCAAAAGAAGACAAAACAAGTAAGCTGTTAACTATTATACTTGCAATTGTAATATCAATTGCAGCAATAGCTGTATTATACGTTAATCTACCAGAAAATGAAGAAAGTAATGATATAGGGAATATTGATAACGAAGGACCAGAGGATAACGAAACAGAAGAACCTGCGGCTTTATTTTCTATCACATACAACAATACAGATTATAACTATACTCTTGAAAATCTAGTGTCAATTGAAGAATATACAGGAAATATAAGATATATCAAGTTAGGATGGCTCCCGGAGATAGTAATCACTGATCCAATAAATTTCACAGGTGTACAGTGGAGTACTTTAGCCACGGAAATAGGAATTTCAAGTGAAAATTATAGCCTTTTAATTAAGGCAACAGACGGATCTGAGGAATACAACCTGAGCATGATCAATGGACATGTAGATGTATATAACGAATCAGGTAATAAGACAGGTAAAGATAATTTAACATTTCTAATCGCATACAAAGAAGAAGGAGAGTATATTTCAGAAGACGGACCTGTAGTTACAATATTTGTAGATGAAGGAAAAATTATTTCTTCAAAATTAAAAACTAAATATGTAGAATCAATCGAGGTTATCGATAGTTAAATTTTGAACCGCAACCTTTTTTTCTTTTTATTTTATGCTTAGTTTGTAAATGAAGAATATCGAAGAACTAATAAGTAAAAGGAAAAAATACAAAAATGTAATTTTACAAAAAAATTTGAAGAGTAAAAAAAACACTGTAGCATATGTAACAATCGACAAAAAACCCAGAGTTCTAAAATGGTTCGTACCTGGTTTAAAAAGAAACATGGAAAACGAATATAAAATACTAAAAAAAGCCAAATCAGAGATAAATGTTCCAATGATTTACAAAAAGGACGATAAAAACAATGTCCTATACATGAACTATATAATGGGTGAAAACCTTTGTGACATAATAAATGATGAAGATGCATCATATGAAGAAAAGGAAAGACTCATGATGCTGCTATCTGAATGGTTTTACAACTTTCATAATTTTTTTAAAGATAATGATGGATTTCTAATACATGGAGACCCAACCCTTAGAAATTTTATTTTTACAGATAGGATATGGGGCGTAGATTTTGAGGAAGCAAGATCTGGAAAACCTGTCGAGGATATTGCTGGTGCTTGTGCATCAATTCTCTCAACAGATCCTATGTTTACAAAAGAAAAATATAAACTCTGTAACATTTTTGTAGATAATTATCTAAAACTTGCTCCCGGGAGAATATCTGATATAAATAAAGACATAGCCTACTCTCTTTTAGAAAAAATACAGTGGAGACCCGAACAAGAGGAAATACTTAGAAAACATAGTAAAAAAATAAGTCAAAATGGCATTTAAATACCAAAGTATTAAAAACCATTTTTTGATTAGTTAATTGAGGGTTTAAATGGGACTGTATGCCTCGATTGATGATTTAGTAGATGAGATACTTAATAAAACAGATATTGATAAAGATATTAAAAAAAGAAAACCAAAACCATCTTTTAGATATCTAAAAGACGAAGAAGAAATAAAATCAGCATTACTTGATGAAGAAAAACAAATTACTTTTATGAAAAATCCAAATAAGATTATACTATTTAATGAAGAGATATTCAAAGTTGGAATGGGTGACGTTGAGACAATAGAAAATATCATAAAAAAACACGAAGTAAGTAGAAAAATACAATAGAGATATCACCTGTTTTTCTAGTCATAATTTTTATATATAACTGTCTCTATCCGTGCAACAATGTCAACGGGGAAGGAAAAAATAATACCAATTTTAGCAATAACTGTTTTATTAATTGGTTCTTTTTCGACTTTTTATGTCCATGCAAATAAAACTGTTGCGGAAAAAGACACGATAACAATCAATAATCAAAAATTTACCATCCAAGAATTATTTGAATCAGTTGAGGTTAAAACAATCGGATTAGATGAAGGAGATATATCTGGTTTAGCACTTGATAAACTAATTATCTTCTCAAATGTAAATTGTCCATCATGTCATAAGTATACTATAATTGCAGAGGATTCTTATCAGAAGACAGTCGGTTGGGAAGATATGAAAAAGGGCATCATAACTGAATTTAAAAGAACTTATTTTGAAGAGAGAGCACATGCTTTTTGGATTTATAATGTTGTAGAAATCGAGGTGATATAATGAAGGATAAAAAAAGGTTAGTTGCAGGAATTTTGATATTTGGATCTCTCTGGGGTTTTTCAGAGGTAATTATTGGATCAACTTTAAGCGATTTTGGACTGCCATCTGGTGCTTTAATGACTGGTTTTTTTGCAATGTTTTTTCTTTTAATTAGTAGATTAACTTTCAGACAATCAGGTATGCAACTTGGTATGGGTCTTATTGCAGGAACTTTAAGAATGTTTAATCCACTGATGGGATGTCACATCTGTTCTGCGATAGCAATCATGGCTGAAGCAATGGTTTTTGAAATAATATGGCGTTATCTATCATTTGATTTTGAAAAACATAAAAATCTTACAATTCAAGTTAGTCTCGGAATATTCATTGTTTACTCTTTGTATGTCAGTGGATATATTATAACTCAAATCTTAACGCCAGTTGTTGATGGAACTGGTTTTTATTTGGGAAATCTTATAGCAATCCTTCCAAAAATACTTTCTAACGGTCTTTTGCCTGCATTTATTGGTGGTGCAATAACACCAGCTATAGTTATTTTAAGTAAAATAAATCTGACAATAAAAGACAGAATATATTATCCAACAACCTTGTTTACCTCTGCGTTTTGTTGGATTGCTGTTGTTGGAAGTTGGTTGATGGTTGGTTGATAAAATGGAAAAAAAATCAAGCGTTCCAAAAACAGTTAAAGTTTTAAAATTTCATGCTGACAAATGCACCGGATGTAAAGATTGTGAAAAGGCTTGCTCCCAGGTTCATTTTAAAAGTGATGAAGGCGGAGAAAAATCTGCAATTCGTATTTTAAAAGATAAAAACGGCAAATACAAAATGCATGTTTGCGACCAAAGAGGTGTATGTCTTGATATGTGTCCTGTTGGAGCACTTTCAAGAAATAAGAAAGGAACTGTGATTTTAAACAAAAATGTCTGTATCGGCTGTCAAGCATGTGTTGGGTTTTGTCCGATTGGTGCAATGAGAAAATGCGATGAAAGAATTGAGCCATTTAAATGCATAGCATGCGGTGCCTGTGTGAGAGCATGCCCCACTGATGCCCTTGAGCTAGTGGAAGTAAATATAAAAGACATAAAAGAAGTAGTATACTACAAACAAGGAGCTGATAATTAATGGTCGAAGGACAAATACCAATAGAAGAATACGAAACAGGGAATACCAAACACAAATGGAACCTTGATAAAATCAAAAAAGCACATCATAAAGTTTTAGAATATAAGTATAAAAAAGGCAAAGTCGAAAAAGGTTTTGCAAACAGGACTCTTTATATTAACCTTAGCACCGGTGAAATTAAAGAAAAAAAAGTAACAGATGAAATGAAAAAACTATTTACTGGTGGACGTGGTTTTGGACTCAAGCTTTTATGGGATTCAATAAAACCTTCGACTCGATGGGATAGCCCTGAAAATGAGTTACTTATTACAACAGGCCCTCTCTGTGGTACAACACAATACGCAGGATCTGGTAAATCACTTTGTCTTACAATCTCTCCATCTACAGATATTATATGTGATAGCAACGTAGGTGGTTTTTTTGGACCATACTTAAAATTTGCTGGTTTTGATGCAATAGAAATACAGGGCAAAGCAAAACATGATGTAGTAATAACAGTCGATGGTGAACAAGGAAAAATAATAGTTGAAACAGCACCACTTGAAGAGACAAACTCACACGTTTTAAGTGAACAATTAACCTACATGTATGCCTCAGAAGATACTGATAAATCACGTCAGAAAATATCAGTTGTCTCTTCAGGAAAATCAGCAGAGAACAGCTACTGGGGATGTTTGAATTTTAGTTTTTATGATATTCGTAGAAAAGTTTGTAGAATGAAACAGGCAGGACGCGGTGGTCTTGGTTCAGTACTCCGTAATAAAAATATAAAAGCGATAGTTGCAAAAGTCGAAAACTTCGATGGCATGGCAAACAATCCAGATGATGTAAAAAAAATAGTAAAAGTTGGAACAAAACTTCACCGTGAGATTCGTGATCTAGACAGAGAACAATGTAATATGAGAGCGGTTGGTACAGTACACCTAGTTGAAATCATGGATGAATACGACCTCTTACCATGTGAAAACTATAGATTTGGAAGCTTTCCAAAAGCACCAAAGATATATTCACCTAAGTTTTTCGAACATTTCACAAAAATTATTCCAGATGGATGCTGGCACGGCTGCACCCTGGCGTGTGCAAAAACAGTAGATGGTTTTGAAGTAACAACAGGCCCATACAAAGGCCAAAAAGTCACAGTTGACGGACCAGAGTATGAAACATGTGGATGCGGATCTAACATGAGTCTTTGGGATCCAAAAGAAATACTTGAGTTTAATTTTTACTGCGATACCTATGGGCTTGATACCATTTCAACAGGTACTGGAATTGCATATTACATGGAAATGTATGAATACGGAATTTTAAATAAAGAACGTTGCGATGGACTAGAACTATGTTTCGGAAACTTTGAAGCAGTAATGGAATTTATGCACAGAATGGCAAAAGGCGACAAAGGAGAGTTTGTAAAAGTTGCTGCAAAAGGTATACGTCGCGTTAAAGACTGGATTAAAGAAAAAGGCTGGGGAGACCCATACCTTATAGAAGAATGTGGTATGGAGAGCAAAGGACTAGAATACTCAGAGTATGTTACAAAAGAAAGCCTTGCTATGCAGGGTGGATATGGCCTTACGCTAAAAGGACCTCAGCATGATGAAGCATGGCTTATTTTCATGGATATGGTAAACAACCAGATACCTACTTTTGAAGATAAAGCAGAAGCACTCCATTATTTTCCGATGTGGCGTACATGGTTTGGACTCAATGGGCTTTGTAAACTTCCATGGAATGATGTGGAACCTGCCAACAATGCAGAAACAGATGAACCCGCAAAAGTTCCAGAACACATTCAAAACTATGTGGAATACCAAAATGGTGTTACCGGCTGGAATGTTGACAAAGGAGAGCTAATACTTCAAAGCGAGCGTTGTTACAACTGGCAGCGTGCAATGAATGTGTGGATGGGAAGAGGACAAAGAAAAGACGACTGGATACCATATCGCTCGATGGGGCCTGTAACAGAAGTCGAATATATGAGTCGAAAGGATCGCTACGATAAACAACTCGTAGAAAAAGTAGGGCTTAAAGAAAAAGATGTAGAAAAAATGGGCACCAACGAAAAAATTAAAACCCTTTATGAATGGAAACAGGATCAATACCAAAAACTTGCAGATGCAGTATACTACAGGCGTGGTTGGACACCAAATGGTGTACCAACACCACAAAAGATGAAAAAGCTTGGATTTACTGATAAAAAAATGCTTAACATGCTTCAGGAAAAGATAGCTGAAGACAATAAGAAAGGACTAAATAAATGGGGTGGTAAATACACAAAAGGAGAAAAACCACCAAGCATTGACCCAAAATATTGGGAGAAATGGTAAAAGATATGAATATTAAAAAAAGAAGGGAAATTAGAGATAAACTAAAGAAATTTAGTGTTGGTATTGCAGGTGCCGGTGGTCTTGGATCCAACTCGGCTGTATCACTAGCAAGAGCTGGTATTGGAAAACTTGTTATTGTTGATTTTGATATTGTAGAGGAAAGCAATCTTGACAGGCAATACTATTTTCAAGACCAGATAGGAAATGTAAAAGTTGGGGCTCTAAAAAACAATATTTCAAGAATTAATCCAAATGTCAAAGTCGAAACATATAAAAAAAAGCTTAAAAAAGGTAGTATGGATAAACATTTCAGGGATGTAGATGTAGTAATTGAAGCACTTGATAGTGCTAAGATGAAAACCGAATTTATAGAAGAGATAATGTTAAAACTACCAAACAAACCTATTATCGCGGCATCTGGAGTTGCAGGGTATGGCAAATCTGATAGAATTAAAACAAAATACATGGGAAATTTATACATGGTCTATGACGAAAAAGCAGAGTCAAGTGAAAAAGATGTGCTCACAGCCCCTAGAGTTATTTTAATGGCCAATTGGCAAGCAAACTTAGTTTTAGAAATACTTCTTGGTGCTGATTAATGATCGAGGTTAATAAAAGAGAAGTAGAATTTGTAAAAAACGAAACTGTAGATAAATTATTGAAACGTATGAAATATTCTTTTCCACTAGTCATAGTAAAAATCAACAATGAAATAATTCCAAGGAAAAAATTTTCTGAAGTAATCGTTCCAGATAATTCAAAAATATCTGTTATTCATATGATAAGTGGTGGATAAATATTTTTATAGAATTATCTTTCCAGCTATAACTAACATTGAAAAACCAAATGCAAAAACAAAATAAGTAATATACATTAACGCCCAAGATTTTGTATTTTCCAGATGTTTTCCTTTTGAATTATCTTTTATCATTAGATAAAAAATATAACAAGTTGGAATTGCAAGAAATGTCAGTAAAAAGAAATGTGGCTCTAGAATTTTTGTATTTATCAGGATTGGTATAAATAAAAAGGGAAATATCATAAAAGGAAACGCTATTAAAGCTGCTTGTTTTATACCATATGTGTTTATCAGTGTTTTAGTTCCAGTTTTTTTATCAGCATAAGCATCTGTTATATCCTTTGTTATGGAGCCCCCTATCAGATATACCATTGCAATAAGCCCTATTGTTATTGGTAAGGGTTGTATTGGATTTGAAAAAACACTCCAGGATGCAAGTATTCCTAGTAAACCTCGGGGTATTCCTACCCATAGCTGATTGATAAATAATTTATCTTTTAATCTAGGTGGTAATGAGTATGAGACTGTGAAAAAAGCAATTAGAACAATAAAAACAAAGAATGTAATATTTATTGTTAATGCTAATGCTATTGATAATAAATAAAGAATTATAGATATGACCATACTCTCTTTTTCGGTAATTATTTTTTTTGGTAGAGGCCTATATGGTTTAGAAATCTTATCTGTTTTAAGATCTGTAATTTGATTTAGTATGTTTGATGCAGAATTTAAGATAGCAAGTATTATCCCTGCAGGAAGTATTTTAGTTGAAAAAACAAACAATAAAGATTCTGTGTTATTGCTGTAAAAAAAGCTAGCCATCATTATAAAAATTGATACCATTAGAGGTGCAAGTAGCGTGAATGGACGGATAAGTTCAAAGTAAGCTTTTAGTCGCTTATTGATTGTAACTTTGTTCATATATCTCCTCACTTAGGTTATACTTTGTAACTAATGGTTTATAAATATTCCTCTACATTTATTATCGAAAAAACAGAGAGTTTATAGAAAACTTAAACATTAAAAAAATTGGCCAAGGAGAAAGAACTCTATGGGTAAGTTCAGAGCATTTATCGCAATTGATGTTGAACTATCATCACAAATAACAGATATAGTTAATGATCTAAAGAATTCTGGAGCGGACATAAAACTAGTAAAACCGGAAAACATGCATATAACACTAAAATTTTTAGGGGATACTGACGAAAAATTTGTAGGACAAATAAGAGAAATAATGGAAAAATCAGTGGAAAATATAAAATCTTTTGAAATCAAATTAAAAAATACAGGGGTTTTTCCAAATGAAAATTACATAAAAGTGGTCTGGATAGGTATAGATCAATATGAAAAACTAGCTGAAATTGCAAAAAAAATAAATGAAGGATTATCAAAAATAGGATTTAAAAAAGAAAAACGAGATTTTTCACCGCATCTTACTATCGGAAGATTAAAAACGGGAAAAAATAAAGATAAAATTTTACATATAATTACTAGATACGAAAATACTGAATTTAATACATTCAAAATAAAAAAAATAAAATTAATAAAAAGTGAATTAACACCAAAGGGTCCGATTTATACAACCATAGAAGAAGTAAAAATATAACAATAAAAGAGGAGAAGATAATATGTGGCTATTGTTTTTTTTCATAGTAAATATTATTCTTGCCATATTTGGCATAATATTTCTCACACCAAAAGATTTTTTAAAAAAAATACCTTGGGATGTAAAAAAAATAATATTGCTAGGTTTAAAACAATACAAATTACTTTTAATGATAATAATTGCAGTATCTTTTCATTTATTTGAAGTTAATTTTATAGATCCAATTGCAACACAATGGGTCGGATATGATTATGCTAATACAATAGTAAACTTCGAAGATGGGATTGTATACTGGTTTAGCCAACATTGGAACCCGATTCTTTTATATTTTTTTGTTTTGATCTACATAGTTATATACCCTTTTAGTCTTTGGTTTTCACTTCTTTATTTTATCCTTGATGAACAAACAAAAGCCCTGAAAAGTTTAGCTTTTGCATTAGTTATAACTTATATCATTGCACTACCGTTTTATTTGTTTTTACCAGTTACAAATGTTTATACTTACTATGGAGCTGAGTCAGCTTTAGAAACAATTTTACCAACAGTAGAACAATTTTTTTATTCCACAACAACCTGCAATAATTGTCTTCCTTCTCTTCATACAGCTATGGCAATTTTTCTTGCATATTGTGGAACTCTAACAGATAACAAAAAGTTTTCATACTTCACCTATTTTATAATGATTACAGTACTAATATCAGTAGTATACCTATCTATACACTGGATAACAGATGTTATCGCAGGTGCAATTGTAGCACTCGTAACAATATTTTTATTGAAGAGATACATCACTGTTGAAGAAAGAAATGAATCAAATTGAAAAAAAAGTATTACAAAAAATCACACCAACAGTAGAGTACAGAGAAAAAATAAAAAAAATTGTAAAAGAATTAGAAGATAAAATAAAAAAAGAAACTAAAAAAAGAAAGCTACCAGTAGATATAATACTAGTTGGATCAATCGCAAAAGACACATATCTTATGAACAATATGGATATAGATTTTTTTATATGTTTTCCAACCAATTTCAAAAAAGAAAAAATCGCAAAAAATGCTATTTCAATAGGAAAAGTAATACTTACAGATACAGAAGAATCTTATGCAGAACACCCCTATTTACGCGGATATTACAAGGAGTACTATGTAGAACTAGTTCCTTGTTACAAGATAGAAAAATCATCCCAGAAACTCTCGGCAGTCGACAGAACTCCTTTACACACAGAATATGTAAAAAAACATTTGAAAAAAACCCAAAAAAAAGATGTAAGACTATTAAAACAATTTCTAAGAGGAATAAATTGTTATGGTGCAGAAGCGCAAATACAAGGATTTTCTGGTTATCTCTGCGAGATACTCATATTATATTATGGATCTTTTAAAAAACTAATAGAAGAAGCAAAAAACTGGAAACCAGGAATAAAAATATTTTTGAAAAAAGGAAAAAATCCTATTTTCGATACACCATTAATATTTATTGATCCCGTAGATCCAGAGAGAAACGTAGCATCTGCTCTATCAAAAAAGAAATTTGATTTTTTTATAAAAGCATCAAGAGAATATCAAAAAAAACCAGATATAAACTTCTTTTTTCCTAAACCTATAAAACCATGGACCATCAAAAAAATAAAAAATAAGTTAAAAAAACAAGATTGTAGATATGTAGGTATAAAATTCAAAGAACCTAATATCATAGATGAAAACCTATATCCTCAAGTAAGAAAAGCAAAAAGCTCTATTAAGAAAGCATGTGAGAAAAAAGATTTTAAAATATTTGATACCCAGTTTTTTATAGACAAAAAAAGTAATGAAATATACATAATAATTAAGACCACAATAGAAAAACTTTCAGAAACAAAGATACATCAAGGACCTCCTATAAAACTAACTGATAACGTAAATCAATTTAAAGAAAAATGGATGAAGCATAAAAAACTGGTAAGAGGACCATTTGAAAAAAATAAAAGGATAAATGTGGAAATAAAAAGAAATTACAGAGATATTAAAAATTTTCTTGAAGAAAATTTATCCAATTTAAGTCTCGGTAAGCATTTAGATAAAATAATAGAGAAAAACTATGAGATTATTGAATCAGAAAAATTATTAAACGAAAATCTTAGAATCTTTTGGACAGATTATCTGGATGAAAAATACTCATGGGAGAGATAGATTAAAACAAAATATTTGCAAAAATATTAAATCAAAGTTGTTAGATATTTTTTAACAGATGAAAACCATTGGTGTTTACACAAAGAATTTCTCATTATATTACGATATCTTAAAGATACTTAGAAAGAAAAAAATCCCATATGTTTCCCTTACTTCTCTAAAAAATATTCCAAGTAAAATAGGCGTCATTCTAACTTCAAACAATGAGTTACATGATCTAAAAACATCAAAGGTAATAGCAGCAGATGCATATGATACTGTAGAACACGCAGTTGATCTAGCAGAGCAAGTGCTTATCGGAAAAGAGCTTTATAAAAACCTTTACATTGGCATAGATCCCGGGGAAAAACCTGGAATAGCTGTTGTTGGGGATGATTTACTTTTATGTAAAACAATGGTTGATTCCCCATCAAAAGTTGTCATTAAAGTAAAAAGATTCTTAAAAGAATATCCTGCATCTCAAGTTATAATTCGCATAGGTCATGGATCTGTTCTTATTAGAAATAGGATAATAAATTCATTAATGGTTTTAGAAGTCCCAATTGAAATTGTTGATGAAACAAAAACAACTCCAACTCAGGAAGTTAAAAGACACCTGAGAGATAGTGAGGCTGCAGCTGCAATTGCTCTAATACATGGTGGAAAAGTTCAAAGCAAGTTACCTCTAAAACCAACAAAAGGGGAAATCAGAAACATACAAGAAAAAAGTAGAATACATACAAATGGAAGATTTACAATTTCAGAAAAAATAGCAAAGGATGTCCTTGAAGGAAAATTAAGTCTCAATGAAGCAATTGAACTAGAAAAAAATAATAAAAAACCCAAACGTTTATGAATTATATTTCTATGCATCTTAGGTAACAGTAATGAATTTAAAAAGAGCGTTAATAAGTGTATCAGATAAAGACGGTATAGTTAATTTTGCAAGAGAGCTTTCTAAACTAGATATCGAAATAATATCAACTGGCGGGACAGCATCTGTTTTAAAAAAATCAGATATTGAGATTAAAAAAATATCAGAAATTACTGGTTTTCCTGAGATGCTTGAAGGAAGAGTTAAAACTCTTCATCCTAAAATACACGGAGGGATTCTAGCTAAAAGAGAAAACAAAGAACATATGAAGGCCCTAAAAAAACATTCGATAGACACCATCGATATACTGGTATGTAATCTGTATCCTTTTGAACAAACCATAAAAAAACCAAATGTTTCAATAAAAGAAGTAATTGAAAACATAGATATTGGTGGACCTACACTTATCAGGGCCGCTGCCAAAAACTACAAAGATGTGATTGTGGTAACAAATAAAAATCAATACAAAAGAGTTATTGATGCATTAAAAAAGAAAGGCGATCTCAAAATTAACGAACGGGAAAGCCTCGCAATTGATGCATATTCTCACACGGCTCAATATGATACAATTATATCTAATTATCTCAGAAACAGATGGACAAATGATATACTACCTAATATTCAAAGTATTACCATGCGTAAAAAACAGGATATGAGATACGGGGAAAACCCACATTTAAAAGGTGCTTTTTACAAAAACATTCCAGAAACAAATGAACCATGTATTACAAACGCAGTTAAACTACAAGGTAAAGAGCTTTCTTATAATAATATACTTGATGGAAATTGTGCTATTGAAGCGATAAAAGAGTTTTCTGAGCCGACTTGTGTTATAATAAAACATGCCACACCATGTGGAGTAGCTAGTGCAAAAACTCTTATAAGAGCATGGAAAGATGCTTTTTCAACTGATACTTATTCTCCCTTCGGAGGCATTGTAATATTTAACAGAGAAGTAGACAAAGATGTTTCAGAAGAATTATCTAATTTATTTTTAGAATTAGTTATAGCACCTGGTTTCACAGATAAAGCAAGAAGAATATTTGAAAAAAAGAAAAATTTAAGACTTTTAGAATCAAAAGACCTAGATAAAAAAATAGATCGTAAAGGGATGAGATTTAGAAGTGTTGTTGGAGGTTTTTTATCTCAAGAAAGAGACGCTCATCTTACACCTAAAAACAAATGGAAAATTGTAACTAAAAAAAAGCCCACAAAAAAACAATTAAAATCTATGGAATTTGCAGTAAAAGTAGTAAAACATGTAAAATCTAACTCTGTTGTTTTTGTAAAAGACACCCAAACTGTTGGGATAGGTGGAGGACAAACAGCTCGTGTAGATGCTGCTTGGATTGCAACTCATAAAGGAAAAGAAAATATCAAAGGTAGCACTCTAGCATCAGATGCCTTTTTCCCATTCCGTGATGCAGTAGATCTTGCAGCAGAAGCAGGAGTAGATTCAATAATTCAACCAGGCGGAAGTATAAGAGATAAAGAAGTCATAAATGCTGCAGATGAACACGGTATTGCCATGGTTTTTTCAGGTCAAAGATATTTTAGACATTAAAAAAAAACATTTTTTTGAAAATATCTTATAAACTTATAGTACATATCAAAAAACAATGGATTTTAGAATAAACAATAGAGATGGACCAGGCAGAATAGGAGAAATAAAAATTAAAAATCAAAAAATAATTTTTCCAAACATTTTGTTTATACATACAAAGCGTTTTAAATCACCTGATTTTGCAGATCTTATAATTACAAATATCGAAGATAAAACTAAAAAACCTTACTTAAAATCTACAAAAAATATCTTATTAGAAAACAACTTAAAAGACAAAAAAAAGGATTTTTTTAATCTAAATGAAAAAGATATTTTCACTTTAAAATATGCATATCAGATATTTAGAAAACCAAAAAAATTTTTAAAAACAATTATTAAAAATAGAGAAGAAATTGGATCTCAAAAAATAATGTATACTCCATCTATCGCAGAACCTACAAATTTATCTTTGTTAGTATATCTTGGGATTGATCTTTTTGATTCAACAAGAGCGATTATCTCTGCCAGAAAAAAAACTATGTTCTTTGTTGATGGAAATAAAAAAACTCTAGATTTGGAGGAAAATCCATGTGTTTGTCAAACATGTAAAAACAAAAAACCAAAAGATATGAATTTTGAAGAAATATTAGATCATAATTATAGAATTTTACATTCAGAAATAAAAAACATTAGAAACCATATTAAGAAAAAAAATTTGAGAGATTTAGTTGAAAAAAGAGTTAAAACAGATCCTCATTTAACAACTATACTTAGAAATCTAGATAAAGATAATTATAG
>Ga0180433_10003053_pt1 | contig 25015 bp, 48 predicted proteins | sample SS_ome_8_FD_132980 | JGI IMG/M metagenome (GOLD analysis project Ga0180433, IMG submission 132980) | Hypersaline lake sediment archaeal communities from the Salton Sea, California, USA - SS_1_D_1 metaG | ecosystem: Environmental > Aquatic > Non-marine Saline and Alkaline > Hypersaline >... | reverse complement strand
TTGATCGCTCTGGGTCCAGGGGCAATATGGCATGCCGCCTTCCGCCGCCGTGTTGTTACTTTTCAGGCCGTGCTTGAATCCCTCAAAGATCGCTCTCGGGTACATAGTCTTTACGCTCCATTCCAGTCATACAACACACATACACCCCATGATCGTCCAGGGATGCGCCAAAGTCCGCCCACTCTCGGACGTTGATCGTTGGCCAACCATCCGCCGGCCGGTTACCACTGTAGGGATCTTGGCCAGCGAGATAGTAAAAGATGTCATTATCAAACCGGCTCTTGGTAGGCACGTAAGCGCCAGGCCCACGCCAGTGCACAAAAGCCGTCTTCCCTTGGTGCTCCAGGATCAGATCGGCCATGATTTGATCGTTTTCTGCTTGACAGTCCGGGCAATAACCGCCGCCCCGGACCAGCTTCCCACAGTCCATACAATGGGACTTGAGCCACTGGATCGCCTCTTGATCCGGCAAGATATCTTCTGGATCAAAGCAGGTGGGGCATATGTTGGTACCTTCTATCGTGGCCTCAATTGGCCGCTTGCAATGTTTACAGATCATTATCAATACCTCTTCTTCTTTGGCGGACCATCACCGCCAGGAACTGGTAACAGCTTCCATAACGGTGCAGTCCCCTAAGATCCACATCCGCTTCCGGATTCTTTGAAACGATCTTGGCCAGGGCGCAAGCCTTGCAATGCGCACCGATTACTTGTTCTTGTTTGCCGTCTTCACGCTCTACAATGAATCCGCTTCCAATGTCGATCGCCCACCACTTTTTTAGCTCTGGATCGTTACTCATTCCATAAGCCTTTCATCAATCGCCTTGTTGATCGCAACTCGTTGGCACAATTGGCATAATTCCCCATTGGCCCAAGGATCTTCATGTGACAAGTTTACATCCACTGGATAATGCTTCCCAAAGAGGCCACAAAAAGAAGTCCCTTGATCCCAAAGATGATACTTGGTGCCATAGTGCGGAAACCCCCACTTTTTGCCAAGAACATGCGCCGCTTCTCTTGCTCTTTGTGGTGTAACTGTTTTCCCTGTCCGATCTTTCATTGCCATAGTACCGCCCCCAGTACCAAACCGGCCAAAATGCCCCAAAAAACGCCAAGTACACCGGCCAGGGCAAGCCCGACCTGGAGCCGCTTAACCACTTCAGACCTGGAGAACCGGCTTTGGTCGTGGCTCCAGGTACCCATCACCCACGTGATCCACCGGTTTATGGGATCCCCCCGGAGCCGCCGCCGCCGTTCTTCTTGGATCTCGTGATAGGCTTCCTTGGTGCCGTGCTTCCAGAGCCTCATATTATCATTCACTTGATCCGCCGTCCCTTCAATTGGGCGGCCAAGTCTTTAGCCGACATACTGAAGGGCTCAACCCCCACGATCCGAGAAGCCCACGCTATGATCTGACCACTCATAAGGTGGTAGAACTGCCCCCACCCGTGGGCCAGGTGTTGGCCAAGTACCTCTTTCCCGTTCTCGACTTCAACCCGGCAGATCCATCCACCTTCAGCACCGGCAAAGCCGTGGATCTTGCCCCATCGCTTGGCAAGGTACCGTTGTGCTTGACTAGAAGGCTTGTGGGGTTGGTTGCCAGTGTGCACCGTTTTGTGTCCGTAGCTTTCCGGTCTAATTCTAGGCATCGGCTTTCCCTTCCAAAACCGTGACACTTGGCGTATTGCTTCCAACTTTCCATTTACCGGTCACGATGATAGCGGGCGCTTTGCCCTCTTTGGCCGTAACCAAGATCCGGCAAAGTGGCATGCCATGTGTTTCGATCTCGATCAAGTGATCGCCAGTCCCTTTTATGTCCAGCTTGGTGCTTGGTGTTTCTGCCATTTTATCAATCCTCAATTCTAAGGGCTTCTTTTGCCCCATCGTATCCAGTCGCGTTTTTGATGCATCGCTTGCAGGTCACTTGTGAGCCGATCATGCTGTGAACTCGACTTGGCCAACGTTGGCCGGTTGTGCATCGGTTTGCTCCACAAAATACATAGAAGCGGGATCTGTCTTCATCGGTGACCACTTCCGCCGCATGCACCGCCGTGCCCCGGCCAACTCGCACCGGCACATATTTGTGTTTTTCTTCAGGCTCCGGCTCCGGGGGGTTTACAAAGTACATCGGATCCCGTTTTTCCATCTTGTGCCAATGCACGATCTCTTCATATACTTGCAGGGCCGTCCGCTTGGCTAGATCGACAGTTTGATCACCAAAAGACTCAACCATGAACGTGCCCGACGCTACTTTTTTGTTCCCAAAGTGCGCATAAATGGACCAGTTTACATGGTCATCAAAGGGCTGGATGCTTACGCTATAACCATCCGGCTTCTCTACACTATAAACATCGTTATACTTCAGCTTTTGCCACATTATCAATACCTCAATTCTAGAAGGATAATACCTCTTCAGGGCACCCATTCAGGTGCTCAAAGCCAACCAATTCCCAGTCTGACCACGGTTGCCACTGGGGTACCATCCCCTTCATGGTGTAGTACCGCCGTCGCACAAAGTGCGTTCTCAGCATCTGGGGCACCAAAGGTTGCCCGCAAGTCATGCATGTGTGGTGCATAACCGTGGTCCTGACTTCGCTTATGCGCTCTTCGCAGTCTTCCGGGCGGGGTTCGTACCACTCCCGCCCATCCGCCAAGTAGAATTCCCGATCAGCATCCATTATCAATCACCTTCCACTATCGCCACGTCTGAAAAGTGCACGGTTGTGCCGCTTTCCTGAATGACGTAATACTCGATTGAAGCCGGAGCATCGGGGGCCACTCGGAAACGCTCCAAGGTCAGTATATCGCCCTTGCGCACCGTGGGGGCAATGGTCAAGCCCAACAAGCCAAGATCCCGGAGTGCTTTCCCCCTGAAAGTTTCACCCACTGGGGCCACATCGGGCAATTCCGCCCACCCGTGATCGTTGGCAACCCAATACCTGTGATCTTCATCCTGGAGAATGTCCCCAATGCTCATGCTTGTATGGGTCAAGCCCTTGCTCTTGATCAATTCTCGGGCTTCACCTTGTGGGCTCCAATTTTCCCCTTGCATGGCCACCCATGCTTCATCCCGATCCGGAGCATCGATCTCTTTGAGCATCACATGGGTTTTGTCCAGGTCAGTTACTGACAGGCGTTCCCATGTGCCCTTGTAAGCATAGATGCTATACAATGGCGTTTTTGCGTACCAAACCGTGAACTTCATTATCAATCACTCCTATTCCCTAGCTTCCAAACGGTGCAAGATCTCGATCATGCAAAAAAACTTGATGCTTTTGGCTTTTTGTGACTCTTCACTTCCCGGATGTGCCCCCGAGTAATAAAGGCGATTCACTTCTTCTACTGCATTCTCATATGTTGCCAAGAGTACAGAAGCCGTAAGATCTTCATATCCTGTCTTGATACCTCTTCCCATCGTGTTAATCCCTTCTATGGGGAGCCCTTGCCGGGCTCCCCTTTGCTTGTCTAGTCTTCAACCGCTTCAAACTTGGCCCTTGTGACCACTGTTTGCTTGGTGCCCCGGTATTCATCGTGGGCCTTGACCGTGGCCTTGCCACTCACAACCGTTTCCCCATCGTACCAGTCAAAAAAGCTTCCAGTCTTCCACACTAGCACATTGCCATCTTGGTCCTGGAATTTGTACAAGTACACCGGGCCATACATTGAATCAAAGCTTGTGGAAAAAACCAAGGTCAAGTTGTCGAATTCTTGACGCTTCTTGATGGTACCAACCCACTCGAAAGGCTTGGTGTTGGCCTCTTCCGCCTTGCGCTCTATCTCTTTTTTGTATGCAATGATAGCAGAAGCAACGATCCCGGATTGCTTGGTGGTGATGTATTCACCACTGAAGGATGTGGCCAGGTTCCAAAAGTAATCATTGCGATCTTCCCGGTTGGCCACGTCTTCACGCACCCACTCAACCACTTTTGTGACCAATAAGCGATCCGCCCCAATAACTTCCAACTTGGCCGGGCTATGCTTGCTTGCATAGAACGAACTTAGAGCGATATCCGCCGTGGCCGGGCCTTGCTCTTCACCCCGGTACACTGCCCCCCGGCTTGTCCATCCGCACAAACGAACGGCGGCGGCCACGTGGTAAAGGAAGTTTTCCAGGTTCATGTAATCGCTTCCGCCACTGTAGGAAAATGGATCGTACTCAACTTCTCGGGCTTCATCGTAAAGGTCAAGGATGTATTGCGCCCACTTGGCCAATGCTTCCGGGTTGGCGTGACCGGTAAAATCCTTCAAGCAGGTGCTTCCAACTTGGACAAATTCCCCCGCTTCACTCGTAACAACATAGGTATAATTGCGCTCCCGGTTGGTTTTGCAGTGTTCGCACCAAGGATCAACGGTGCGAAACTTGGCCGGAAGGTCAGTTTCCAGAAGCGAGTACATCACATTCCCATTGGGCGTGTGCTCCAGCTTGGCCGCCAGTTTCCAACCGTTCAATACTGGGGCTTCACCGACCACTTCAACATCAAAGACCTTGACCGGCACTTCAATGCTGTGGCCGGTTGCATCGGTCTTGTGCCAAATTTCAAACCGTTCCGCCAGGACCGTCATGGTGATCTCGGGCGTGCCCAACTTGGCCGCTTTTTTGTTCAACTTGGCGATCTTGCTTGCCAGTTTTGCGTAATTGACTTCCGGGATAACTGCCTTCATTGCTTGCGCTCCATTCTAAAAATCGGGTTTGTTTGCCGCTCAACTTCATATCCAGTATACCAGATTCTGGAATAGTTTCCTGACATGAAGCTGACACTTATCCCAAATATATCCCAAAAAGGAGCCCATACCAGGGCTCCCGATTATCAATACCGATTAGTTTGGAAGGCGCATGGCCTCTTGGTGCAGATCCGACATGATCCGCTTCATGATGTACAACTCGGACGGTTTGAGGCATTCATGGGCCGCTCTCATGAGCGTGGACCGGAGCATGGATATTTGATCTATAAAATCGCCCAAGTTGACCGTGTGGACCAGGCACTTGCCGGTTGCATAGTCCAGGAAGCCAATAAAACCGCCGTACTTGTTAGCCGCACCGTCCAGGTCCGCAAACTGCAAGAAGGTGCGATCCGAGACTTTGATCGCATACTTGCCCGAGTTATGGAACTGGACCACGGTGGGGCATACCACATCATTGACATGGATCTCGTGGTTCTCACGGTCCAGGCGCTTGGTGGGCGGCACCCGCCCCACGTTCGTGGGCTTGAAGTCATGTCGGACATACACCCCCAAGATCCCCCTATCCATGTAGAATTCTAGTTGCATTTTATCAATCCTTTCCTTCTGTGTTGGGTTGGGCTCCAGCCGCAACCAATAAACTCATAGCCTTGATCACTTGCTCATGGGCCGTTTGAACGTTTTGCGGGCCGCCAGTGACTTCATACAGCAGATCATAAGCGGTTTGGACGGCTGTTTGGCGCAAGAATTCCCGAGTGTCCGGGCCTTCCATGCCCACGGCACGTTCCAATTCATGATCGGCAATCCACATGCCCAGAGCGTGAAGGGCATCCAAGTGCTCTTCATCCAGATCGAACAGATCGGCCAAGGCCGCCCGGTTGGCACCATTGTGGGCCGGGTGTAGCAGGATCATGCCGTCAAAGATGGCCCGCAACATCAAAACTTGGTACTCTTCCAGCTTGGCCATTATCAATCCCTCTTTTTCTCGGGCAAGTGCCCATAGGTGTGATCCCATACCAACTTGGGGACCATGATCCCGATTTTGCGATCTTGGTCATCGGTGCGCCAAAGTGTGTACTCGTGCACCGGGTTGGCCAACTTGGCATAAGAGCCGCCGATCTTTTGGCGTGCGTGCGTTCTAACTTTGTGCTCTTTGTGCTCCCAAGTGTGGCGCTCCAAGAATTCGCCCAAGGTCATGATCCCGCAATAGTAATGTGACACTTGGCCAAGAGCCTTTTGGAGCCGTCCGGCATCTCGGGCGGATATCGCTTTGATCATTTTCTTATCCTTTTCAGTTTGGCCAGGCACCGGGTGCAGGTCACCGGTTGATCTGGACTTGGCCGCCAGGTGGACCAACCCGCCGATCGTGGACCTGGAGCCGAACCACAAACGGGCTCCCACTCTGGGAAGCACTCATTATCAAGAAGCCGGGCGTGGAAGAGCGTGCCCCCATCCCGTTCCGCACCGTTTGCGCACCGTCCGGCTTTGGCGCTCACCGTGTAGCCACGATCAAAGTCAACTTGGCACCGGGCACAAAGGCCGCTCTCATTCAGATCCGCCCCGTAGGTGCGGCACATTGCGCACTGTGGGCGCTCTGGAGCCGGATCCCGCTCCGGCTCCACGTCTGGGCAACTGTCTAGTATCTTCTGAAACTGCTCTGCAAAGGTCATCTTATACGCTCCGGCTTGCAATCCGCAAGCACTGTTGATAGGCCGCAATTGGGCCGCTTATCCATCGCACATGATACCACTTGCCATTTTCAAGGCTTTGGACCTCTTCAGCCGTACCAAAACCATCGTGGAAGCGGGTGCGCATCCGTGGGCTTGTTCTCGGGTGCTCTTGGCCGCAATTTGCGCAAGTATCGATCGTGGTACTTGACACGTCCGTGGGCCGCTCTTTGATGTTGATACGATGGTATTTTGTGCATCCGCACTTGGCGCATGTTTTCTCGGGTAGCAGTATCATCGTTACTTCTCCGCCATTTCCTGGATCTGCTCTGGAGTAAAGGAAACTCCGGCAACCATATCCAAAAAGTCTTGTTCTGGAATGGCCTTGTAATCTATGCACTTGGCTTCACCAAGGACCAATTCCCCAACTTTCATCAAAACCACCTTGTGCTCTTTGCGGAAAGCGTTGGCGGCTTTTAGCTCTTCCGCCGTGACTGCAAAGGCTTCTTGGGCATTCGCCCACGTGGCCACCGTGTACATTTTGGCCGCTACAACTTGGCCGTTTTCTACTGTTTTGGTCATCGTTACTGCCATCTGGTTAGCTCCTTGTCTGAATCTGGTTTGGTGGGGCGGCCATTTGGCCGCCCCTCAACTTCATATCCAGTATACCAGATTCTGGGCTAGTTTCCTGACATGAAGCTGACATTTTCCCTGACTATCGGAGCCGGGAAAAGGCCCATGTCAATTCGTAATCGTAAAGCTTATCTTCCGGAAGAGGCTCTTCCGTGACGATCCACGTGTGGGGCACCCCTTCATCCCTCTTTTGGTGCTCAAAGATCACCGGTTGATCAAACCGTGCCCACGATGACGACATAGGCCGGGAAAAGGAAGCGTATACGTGCCGTAGGTTCAGATCCGCCGCTTCCGGGTGCTTGTACTCGAATTCCAACGGTGAAAGAAGGTGCCGGGCGTTTTGGCGCAACTTGGCCAAGGGCTCCAGATTGCACAACTTGAACAGCTTCATGATCCTATCGAATTCGTTGGCCGCAAAAGCACCCTTGCCTTTCATCTCTTGCGCACTGGAGCAGTCCAGGATAAAATAGGTGTAGGTGCTTTTATCAAAGGCCAATAGCAAGGCATCGTTGATCTCCCACCCCCGGCGGTTTGCTTCCATAATATCTTGCTCAACTCGGAGTACGATCCCCTTGTCCAGGTGCACATAGTGCTTGGGCTCCAGGACGATCACCGGGGGCCGGACCAACCAACGGCGGCCATTGGCTTCTTGTACCCGCCAATTCTTGGGAAAACTTGGCAGATCGGCCATTGCTTCCAGAAATTCGGCTTCCCGAGTGGGCACAACACAATCAGCATTCATGTAAGGGCGGCCATCCAGGGGCTTCCATATTTCCCCTTGCCATTCCCATACCCCGCCAGTGTGCACGCCATCCGGTAGGCCATCGGGCCGCACCGATGATTCAAGCTTGACAGCATCTTGGTGTGGTGGGATATCCCGTGTTGAAAGTGGAAGTGTAGACATTATCAATCCTTCTAGGGGCGGCACTCGGGCCGCCCCACTACTAGCCGACTATCCGGCGATCTGGTAAGGTCCAACGTGGTGGACGTTAATAATTGGCTTCCCACAAAATAGCTCAAATTCGACTATCCAAGAGCCTTGTGGTACCTCAACCTTGCGGCCAATTTGGTGCGATTGCTTGGGGCCGCCAGCATGTAGACTGGACTGGGATTGCATCCGAAGCGTGAAGGGCTCTGCATTATCCCGGTACCCGTGATAGGTTGTGGCTTCACTAAGCATCAATTGCCAACCGGGTGACTGGATATACAACTCGCACATTCTTGTACGATAACGGGCTTGGTAGGCCAAAATCTTTTCCGCTACTGGAGCCGGAAGCGCCTTGATTTGAGCCTTCTTGAGTTTCTGACCTTGTGCAAACATTGGTTGTCCTTTCCGAGAACAAAAAAATGGGTTTGGGTGTTGCTCAACTTCATATCCAGTATACCAGATCCTGGAATAGTTTCCTGACATGAAGCTGACATTTATCCCAAATTTATCCCAAAAAGTGGGGCAATTTTTGCGCTTTCATCGACTCGTGATATAATAGATTGAACTATAGTATGATTGAAACCCAATACTAGCGTGTGAAAGAGCCTCTACCAGTCAAACGGCGGGGCTCTTTGCTTTTTGGACATATATAAGTACCTATCTAGATACTTGGGCCGCTCTGGGGCGCTTGGGCGTGGATCTCAGTATGTTGATTAGTATGCACTTGGTATTCTTGCTAGTATACTAGCATAGCCGGTTTATCAATCGCTAAGATTGGGGCTTGACCTGGAGCCCGTTTCATGATAGAATAGAAGGCGTAAGATGAACGCAAAAAATTAGGCGCAAGCACAGAAACGCGCCGGGCCTTGTGGAAGGGGCCAATACCCGACAACATGAAGCATCCTTTGGGATGGTTTTATGGTCGTCATGCCTTACTTGTCGGGGGCAATACTTCCATAGGCCATAATACCATCCCAAAGGGTGTTTTTTTATTTCCAACCTAGCCCTTCCTGAAACCCAAAGCCTGTGTGTGAATCATTATGTCATTGAAACCCAAGAAAATCATATGAACCAGGCATGGATTGAAACCCAGTCCCACACTGTGAACCAGTGCAACATTGAAACCCAGAGCGTGATTGTGAACTAGGCCCGAGATGAAGCCCAAAGTCGAGATGTGAGCCAAGAACTTTTTCAAACCCATTAGCACATGCGAAAAGCTAGAATTGGATAGACAAGTGGCAGGAAAACCAAAACAGATCAAACTTGAAACACCCAACGTTTTACCGGTTGGAGAACTGCGTACCATACTCAAAAAGCGCAACGAATTTGAGATCTCATGCCAAAAGTGTGAAAAGCACCGGGCCAATGATGTGCACCATCTGGATGGCCATCACCATAACAGTGAACCGGCTAACTTGGTGGCTTGGTGCAAAAGATGCCACAATGAGCACCATGGCATATCAGACCAGATCACCGATCTTGTATTGGCGGCCAGGCAATTAGACAACATAAAGCGCCAACGTATAGCCATGAACAATCGCTTGGAAGCCTATAAAGGATTGCACTATGAAGCGCCAATGGCCCACACGATCTATGAATCTTTCAAACGGCTGGAAAAAGAAGCAACCACGGTTGTAATTGGCATGCTGAAGCAAGAACCGGTCTACACTCGATATCTGGAGCAGATCAAAGGGATCGGGCCATTGGTGTCCGCCGTGTTGATCTCGGAAATTGGGAGCGTGGAACGGTTTGAAACCATATCCGCTTTGTGGGCCTATTCTGGTTTTGCCGTTTTTGATGGGCAGGTCCAGAAGCGTACCAAAGGCCAAACGGCCAATTGGAACGCCAAGATCCGTTCTTGCTGTTTGGGGGTTATGGTGCCCAACTTTGTCCGTCTCAAAGCTCATGCGGATTGTTTTGGTCGAGTGCTCTATGATCGGTACAAAGCATTTTACACGGGCCGGGACGGCGGCAAATTATCAAAAGGGCACATAGACAATCGGGCTAAACGAAAAGTAGCCAAGATCTTTTTGTCCAGTTTGTGGACTGCATGGCGAATGTTGGATAACTTGCCGGTATCAGAACCATGGATCGCTAGAGATGAACAACACACACACATGATCAAGCCTTTTGACTGGGCTCCGGAATTTGCAGTATAACCAAAGTCCGCTTGAAATCCGAAAAAAAAATGTGAACCAGGATTTTCATGAAACCCACAGCCGCTTTGTGAACCAAAGATCGATTGAAGCCCAAGAAACAAATGTGAACCACCGCCGAAATGAAACCCATAGCCGTTTTGTGAACTATAGAGAGAGTGAAACCCATGTGGCCTCTGTGAACCAAAGATCGATTGAAGCCCAAGAAACAAATGTGAACCACCGCCGAAATGAAACCCATAGAATCGTGCAAAGCACTAGAAAGAGTTTATCAATGCCAGTCTATGCCGTAAACGTAGCCGATTTATCCGCCCAGGTCCAAACCCGTGGCCAGATGTGCCCGCCTATGCTCATGCTCTCGGATCTCTTAACTAAAGAAACCATCAAGTGTGAAGGGGACCGGTTGGACGGTGATGGCCTCTTGCTGAAGCCGGTGAATGAAGAGCGGATGGAAACGATCTTGGACATTCTGAGAAACGGGCTAGGCCATATGCCAGGTATCCCCAAGAACCTATTACGCATCTACACAGCAAAGCAAGCAACCGCCAAGGCCTGGAAGCGGGTGTGATGTGTTTGAGGTGACCGTTACTATTCGAGGGATTCAAGACCACTGCGGCAAGGGTGAACACACAACCATCATAACCCCTATGCAAGTAGCAGAATTGGAGTTTCTTACTATGTCAGCCATAGCGGCCAAGGAAGGCCGGGCGGTGAATAGCTGGACACTGGAAGACATGGCACGGTTATTCTGTGGGTGCTCTTCAGCCGGGATCGATCTGTTTTTGGCTGAATACGGCAAAAAGCGAGTAGAAGAGAAGCGCAAGGAAGCCCGGAAGCTAGTAATAGAAGGGCCATAGCCTTGCGTTTTTTTGGTTTTTGCGCAAAAAGCTAGAAGGGACCAAAGATGTTTGTCAATAAAGATCACCCCATGAGCTATGCAGATGTATGGCCATGGGCCAATACCAAAGAAGAGGCCAGGAACCAGAAGCGGATCACGATCACCGATGAAGGCCAAGTGGTGTATGAAGGTCGAAAGTGGACCAAACAGGAATTCATAGAGTACATGGGGGCGCTCTTCCGGGCTTTTGTAGAAGCCTTTATACTTGCGGCTGAAGCAAAGGCCAAGTTGGAAGCACGGAAGCTTATGGCCAGGGGGAACCGTGAAGCCTAAAAAGTTTCTATTCAAAGCCGAACAATACGAGTATTATCAAGCGGGCAAGTGGGCCAGGGCCGTGGAGATCCCCATATTCGAGCGGATCATACATCGTGAACTAATCAGAACCGATCGACATTACCCGATGATCCTGGAAGTGGGCAATGTGATGCAAAATCATACCGATTTTGGGCCAAATGAGCATTACGATGTGTTGGACCTATACGAGCATGGGCCGGGCGTGGTCAACAAAGATGCAACGTTTTGGCGGACAGGTGCCAACAACTATTCCTTGATCATATCCGTTTCCACCTTTGAACACATCGGCCAGGGCAGGTATGAAGGCGCAGATCAACTATTCAGGCCGATGGCCGCCGCTCTGAATCTCTTCACTTGGTGTTTAGCCTCACATGGCAAGATGATTTTTTCAATCCCCCTAAAATATCGCCGGGCCGGTGATATCATGGTGTGGAACGCTTTCCCTGAAGACTGGACCAGGACCAACTTTTTGCGCAATTGTGGCAATGGGGTTTGGGAGCAGATAGACAGAAAAGAGGCGCGTAAGATCGGGTATTATGGGAAGCCGCACCCCGGTGCTAATGGGTTGGCCATCGTGCAGGTCCAGAAGCCGCCCCTATAATGGAACCTTACGAATTTGACGAAAACAGGCAAATAATGTTTGCCCGATCTCTCCGGTTGGCCATGGTCCAACAACAGTACAATGCCGGGCGGTTGACACTTGAACAGGCATTAGAGCTATTGCGGGGGCCATTGTCTCCGGGAAAGGACAACGTGTATGATGATTCAGATCAACTTGTAACAAAGAGCGGGGCAGGTGCGTGAAGGGCTTCAGTACCCGGATCGGGTGGGTTCGATCCCCACCACTCGCTATTATCAAAGGTCAAAAGCAGGGCACGACAAGGCAATGGTGTGACCTACGGGCTAGATCCAACCACCGTGTAACCTGTACTTGACGCCAGGATATAAACAACTAGGCCAACCTAAAGCGGTGCTAACAAAAAACCTGGAGTGCCGCCATGGTTCAAGGGGAACGTAAGACGCTATGCCGTTTACGGTATTGTGCGATCCCTACCTGACAACGATCCTTGTGGTCGTTACCGTTCCGAGTACCAGACAAGCCCACCACATGGGGCGTGGCTACCGGAAGCCAGGGGTACGGGTTTAGCATCCAAGTTGTGGAAACACAGCCGGTTATCTAGGAACCAGGGCCGGAAGGATGTCTTTTTGGGCGTGGCTGATTGTGGATGTGCCAGGCCATCTAGTTGGGCGTCAAGATCAAGCATTATCAATGCTTGGCCGGGTTTATAGGGAGAGATCCGTCAAGTGCATGAACGATTTTGCCACAATGTGGCAGTTTCCAAGAATGCTTTCAGCATTGTCCTATGGACAGTAGAATGCAAATTAAGATTCTAACTCTTGATCCATCAAAGAGAAAAAAGCCTATCTTGGGCTGAAACTATGAATGGAAACTTGGCCATAATGCAAAAACGGTATATAATAGGCTGGATCGGCTTACTTTCACGATTCAAGGGAAGGATTGCGTAAAATGCGAATAGCGATACATTTCAATTTTGCAGTTGAGATCAATGGCAAAAAAGCCTTCAGTAAAGTTTCTTGGCGGCGATTAGTTAGTAGCATCTCGGGACAATGAAACATGCCAGTATTGCGGAAGACTTGCGCCAGATGGACATGCCGATCACATTATTCCTTTATCAAGGGGCGGCTCTGACAACTTGGAGAACTTGGCGTGGGCTTGCCGTTCGTGCAATACGTCAAAAGGTGACTTGACCTTGCAAGAGTGGCAGGAACGTGAAGATCAAAAAGTGCGTGAAGTATTGGCTCAAGAATTAGAAGCCAGTCAAAAGGCTTTATCTTCTCTCAAGATGCAAAAACGTGAACAGATCGAGCAGTTGTTTGTAGCTGGAAAATCTGAAACCGAGATCCAAGAACTGGTTTTTGGCTATGTCGGGGGCCATGCCTATCGTGAAGTACATGAAGTGATGGCTCTACAAGAAAATAGCCTTACCTGACTTACCCAGAGAAACAAACACGTTTTTTTGTGCAAAAAAGTGTGTGTGAAAGTGCTAGTAAGATAGGTAAGGGATAGCAGTGGCGTGAATTGCGCCTAGATCGGTTTGAGCAAGTGGGCGTTTTGGAGCTATTATCATTCAGCCGGATCAAGAAACAAACGATTGAAGCAATTGTGAGCAAGGCCAAAGCTCTGGGTTACGATCTGGAGCCGGAAGAGATCGGAAGCCGACAGGCGGAAAGTGGCCATTGGCTGATTATGCCCAAAGTTTTGCACAAGTGGTCCATTATCTGGGGGGATGGCTATCCAGTGGATCGGGAGTTGGCAACACTCGAATTCGTTCATGTGCGCCAGAATCACAAGATCTCATTCAGGGCCATGGAATCTCGGGGGCTCTTCAATCCCACAAAACCCAGGCCGGTGCCCGATGGTTACGAAGTCGTTATGCTGGAGTGGTCACTTGTGGCCGTGTTGGCTCCAGATGGAACGGTGACTTGGGGAAAAGAGGCGCTTAACGATCTCTTTACTCGGGTTCTGCATATGAACACAGAAGATCAAAAGTTGAGCCGTGCGCTCCAAAGCCAGGCCAACGATAGATTATCAATCCGTTGGCTATCTGAAGAAGGAAGGAATAGAGAATGAAGGGAATCCCATTTAGTGGTCCGATGGTATTGGCCATCCAGAACACGCAACACGATCATTATCCAGCTTTGCCGTTGGACGATCCAGCAGGTGCGATCAAGTGCCATACTCGCAGAAATCACCAAGATGTACAATACCACGTTGGCCGGGTGTACTTGGTGAAGGAGCCCTTGCGCAAGCTTGGGGAAATGGCCGTGTATGAAGCGGACGGCGCTCCGGTGACCGGTGAAGATGGCCGCCAGGTGGCATGGCAGTGGCAAAGGGACCGGCTCCCGGCCATCTTTATGCCCAACTTTGCCGGGCGTGACTGGGTGCAGATTATCAAAGTCGAAAAGTCTACACTCGGGGCAATGGGACCAATGGATCTTGTCTATGAAGGGCTCTTGGTGACCAATGCCCAGATGGACAAACTATGCCCGGATGGTTGGGGAGCGGCGGAAGAAGAAGCCGAATACCGCCGCCAGTGGAAGATCCTGTGGGAAACTTTGAACGGGCGTGGTACCTGTCAACCGGGGGCCAGGGTCATGGTGTACCACTTTGAACGGACACATGAGCCTAAATAATTGCCCAAAATGTCAGCTTCATGTCAGGAAACTAGTTCAAGATCTGGTATACTGGATATGTAAGACCGAACGGACAAACGAGCAAGATACCAGATAGGAGAACAAACGATGTTACAAGTAGGCTTGAAAGTTACATTTGAATTGGTGGAAGGCAAAACCACGGTTGGTCAGATCGTGAACTTTGCCGGGGCAAAGAAACAAGCGGTTGTGCGCACATCCAACAACCAGATTTGGAATGTACCGGTTGGGCAATTGACCGTGAGTGAAGAGCTAACCCGTTTCACTTACCTGGACGCATTCAGAAGCATGACCATTATGGCCAATTCGATCCGGGATTGGGAGCAGAAGCGAGATCAAGGGCTTCCATACGTTGGGCTTCCAGCATGCAGGGACCGGTACGAGCAAGCCGATGCCTTGACCAGGCGGATCGAAGCGTGGGCCGGGTCGGTGGGCTATGCTTTGCCTGAGTATGAAGAGGTACAACGTTATTGCAACGGTGGTTTTGGCGTTTCCAGCAAGTAGAGCGGGCATACCCCGATAGAACAGGAACAGATCAATGGATAGCTGTGCAGAATGTGGAACACTTTGCAAGACAAAACGCGAACTTTACGCCCACATGGTGGAAGAGCACGGATCGGCGCTTTTGCTTGTCGATCTTGATGGTTACCCCAAAGCAGTTGTAAACCTCAACATCCCCCCGGACAAGATCAAGGCCATGCGCACTATGGCCATGGTTGCGGCCAATTCGATGGGGCTTCAGGCCGATCATATCGCTTACCCGATGGAAGAGAGCGAGATCCAGATCGTCTATTGCGGCGATACGATCAAGCTAAAGGCCCAAGTGTGGGAACACATTTCTATCTTGCCGCCCACTCGTGCGCTCCGGGTAGAAGAGAATGCCCGGCCAGTGGTTTACGCAAGCAAGGACGGCTTCACCGTCCACTTTCACAACATGCCGGAAGGCGTGCGGGTAACGGATATCTATTACTCGGATTACTTGGCGGTGGTAGAATGATCGATTGTCAAGAATACGTCAAAAAGTGTGCGGACGCTTACAAGCAGAATCCGCCCTTTTTGGCGTTTCATTGTCCAGATAGTGCGGCGCTTATGGCGGCCATTCGTTATTTTGTGCGTGGCTGTGGGCACGGGCTGGATGTGTACCCGGAAGATGAAGCCCAAAAGCATCTACATCTTTTATGGAATGCGCACATACAAGCGTTTTTGGGCACATCCCACATGGCCAAGGCCAAAGATCTGACCTTCAAGATGTTCATAAGGTGGGCAATGGAAGCCAGGGAAGAGCAGGTGGCCAAGCAATGAATGTGCAGGTTACCACGCAATGGCGGGATATGCCCCAATTGGCTAGTTTTGATGAACTGTTGACTTGGGGCGGCTTCAAGAACTATGTGGATAACGGGCATTGCTTCCAGATTCTTTTTATTAATGGTGTTTTTTACTCGGGGAACTTGGCTAGTGCGAGTATGACCAAGTGCCCGCCGGAATCTATTCTAGATGTGAGTACACTACAATGAAGATCGCATATAGCAACAAGCGGTTGGGCCGGGGCAAGCGGGCGTTGATCTCGCTTGCCAACCAGATCATAGAAGAGTATCAGGCCCAAGATTTTGATGTGACCTTGCGCCAGTTGTATTATCAAATGGTTGCCCGAGATATGATCCCCAACACGGTGAATTCATACCAACGACTAGGCAAGGCGATCAACGATGGCCGGATGACCGGGCTTGTAGACTGGGAAGCGATCGTGGATCTGACAAGGGAACTCCGGGGCCGGAACCATTGGGATAGTCCATTGGCTTTTATTGATGACGCGGCCACGTGGTTTCACAAGGATCTATGGGTCGATCAATCGACTAGGCCGGAAGTATGGGTGGAAAAGGATGCCTTGCGCAACGTGGTACATCGGGCGTGTACTCGCTTTGATGTGCCATATTTTGTTTGCCGGGGCTATCCTTCAGTTAGTGAGATGTGGCTTGCCGCTCAGAGGATCTTAGAGCGGACCAGGAACGATCAAGACACGATTATCATTCACCTTGGGGACCACGATCCCAGTGGCGTGGACATGAGCCGGGATATCTTTGATCGGCTGGATACGTTCTTGGGCCATGAAGGGGTGGATGAATGGTTGGAAGTGAAGCGGATCGCCCTGAATATGGACCAGATCCAAGAGTATGATCCGCCCCCAAACCCCACCAAGTTGACCGATAGCAGGGCCGGCAAGTACATTCAACAGTACGGGTATGAATCGTGGGAACTTGATGCACTGGAGCCCAACACTTTGATCACCTTGATCCAGAACAAGATCGGAGAAGTGATCGGTGACTTGGATCAAATGAAGGTCCGGATCAAAGAAGAGATCCATGGACAGCAACGGATCAAGAACACTAGAAGCCTTTTGCACTAGGAATTGAGGGACCATGAACGGTTGGAGCAAGTCAGGATTTGCAACCACGGGGCACCGGCTCCAGTACCTGGAGCAATTATTATCAAGGCCGGAAGGGTGCACCCAACAAGAGTACATCACAGCAACCGGGCGGGCGATTGATCGCCAAATCTGGATATCAGACCTATACATCTATGCTCAGTGTGCAGGTATGGCGCTCAAGAGGATGGAAGAGCCGGGCCGGTGGCAGTTGATTAGATCGGATGAAGTATCATGAGTGAACAATTTGCAGATCTGGAAGAGCAGGTCAAAGGTAAAGATATTAAGCCGCTTTCCCCCACTTTGGTGGATGAATTAGTGGCGGAAAAGTACGGTTTTGTTCCCATCTATGGCGGTGGGGGCTCTTCACGGCAACGGCGACAACCACGGCGACAACCACGCCAACGGGGCCGGAAGCGCAAGAAGTGGGGGCGATAATGAGCGATTTTATCAATAACTTGCCCCAGGATGATCGGGTTTGGCCGGGCCGCCAGTCTTACAAGCAGATAGGCAAGCCGGACTTTGACGATCTTTATGCCGTGGGCTATGCCATCAAGGGCGGGAAGCGGCTCCGAGTCAACCATATATGCTTGACCAGGGAGCAGATCGCCGCTTTGGCCGTGGGTGCGGAAGTCGAGTTTTATATGGTCGTTATGCGCCAGGTGGGCCACTCGTGGGAAACGCCCCATAAGTACCTACTTGGGATATTCTCAAGTGAGGCCAAGGCGCATACAGCCGGGCAAGCTGAATCAGATAGCCGGGGCGGCTCCTATCGTTATGCCGTCCAACCGGCTCAAATAGATCAACCATTGAAGTATTGGAGAGAAAAGGAGCAACCATGAAGCTTTACAGATCACACGATGACAAGCGGATGTTGAAGCATCAACCATTCCACATTATCAATCGTGAAACAGCCAAGGCATTTTGTGGGGACGATCCCCAGGCTTGCGGTGAACACTTTGAAGGCATGGTGGGGGATGACTTGCCGGAAGGTGCAAGCTTTTGCCGGGACTGCGTGCACGCCGGGAATGGCTACAAGGTGGAAAATGTGCAATATGGCCAGGTGCGGCGCTATGGACCATCGGTGTACAAGTGGCACATTACTGACTTGACAGGCGAACGGACGGCGGAAGAGATCAAAGCCTATTGCCGGGAGCACGTGCGCCAGGTGCCGGGCAAGGGGGACAAGGGCTATCATCCGCTTAATGAGCACTATCAGGGCTTTGGCCAGGTGTATGGACGTAACCACACCTATTATTATCAAACCGGACACGAGTGGACAGGATAGGAGCAGATCATGGACAAAGATGGGTTGGAACTAATGTTGGAAGGAAAAACGGCGCTAGATGCCAAGATGGAAGCCCAAGTGGTCAAGGAAAAGGCCCAAGAAGAAGAAGAGTTGCGTACTTGGCTTGTGAGCGTGCTAGATTCTGACTTTGAGGCCGTGGGCGGCTTCCCGTGGCACTACTTGGCAGAAGACGATCCAGGCACTGGCATGATCAAACTGCGTTGCAAGGGGGCGGTGCACTTTACGATCTGGGGCAGTAAGCGCACAAGTGAAGTGGTGGTCAAGGTCCAGGGCCGGGAACATCGGTGCAGACACGGGCAAGATGTTGGAAGCTTTTGGGCTGGAGTATCCAGGACACTGAATGCCAAGCTGGAAGAGCATAAAGCGGCGGCGGAAGGGCGCAAGCGGAAGTTTGCGGCCGGCGTGAATTATCAATCTTGGGGCATTGCAAACTTGGCGGGCGTTGGCCGGGATTACGAGCAAGCCAAAGCGTTGCTTCCAAAGCTGAAAAACGATGTAACGGCGGAAGAGTATGCCAATATGGAGCGTGAACTAGAGATCGCCGGGACAAAGCTGGAAAACTTGGGCCGCCGTGCCCGAGAAAAACGGCATAACGATCGTGTAGAATTGGAGCGGATCCGGCGCACCAAAGAACGGCAATCCACATGGAAGGAAGCCCGCAAGGAACGGCTCAAGATCGCATTGTTCTATCCGTTCGCTTATTATCAAGTCTTCTATGGTACGGGGGAAGATGACTATGTGACTTCTCGCTATCCCGATCCGATTGAAGCCGATTGGTACGATGATCTGAATTCGAGCGGTGGGCGTACCATGATCCCCACGGTGGTCAAAGTGGAACGGGTTGTGGTGGATGACTTGAACCAATGCGAATACAATTCTTGGTGCCGGTACCAAACCCAAGTTGGTCCTATCTATACGGCTCCGCCCAAAGAACGGGACTTTGAGCAGATAGAGGCGGCATATCCGGACGGCTACGAGCGGGTGCAAGTTGTTATTCCTACGGGGTATCTATTGCAAGGTGACGACATTGCGGCCAAGGTGAACTTTGAGCCGGTGCCTTTGATACCTGGAGAGTGGCATGCGCCGTGGTCGTGGCTGGAACAACAGGAAAACGAGCGGGAATTGATGACCGATCTTGATAGCATTGCGGAGCAATCGGGCTTCTTTATCCCGGAAACACTCCAGGAATGGGCGGCCATTATCATTCACCAAGAAGACAAGGAAGCTTTTGTGGGGCTGTGCAACTTTCCTTTGTCAGAAGCACAGTTTCCGCCCAAGATGGAAGGATGGGATGGCTAAACTTTGCGCTCCAGAAGAGGCATGGCGAATTCACAAAGATGGGGCGTGGCATCTTTTGCGCCCCAACTATATCGATCGGCAAACTGGCAAGCAAGTGACTGTTTGCGGCGTGCCGGTTTGAAAGCGGTGCGAAAGTCGGCAGTTAGCCGACATAAACGCCAGGCGGGAGCGGTTTTGTAAGGTTTGTTTGGGACCAATGACCATCAAGTGAAAGGATTATCAAAGATGGCAGATCGACGTAAAGACTTTATTGTTTTCCCTAATGCTGAATCAGGGATCCGGATAGATCGTCTTGTGGCGTGGCTTCCGGCTGAGAATGAAGATCCCGAGAATGACCAGAACGGCAACCCGGTGCGGCCATTGGCTTTTCACGTGCAGGGTATACAAGATGATTACACGATCTTGGTGCGGGATCCTGAAGACGTGAAGGCGTTCTTGTTGGGGGCGTGGAACGAGATCGAGATCGTGCAAATTCTCCGGGACGCTTGTGTGGATGCGCTCCAGTGGCTGGATACTTCATATAATGACGGCTCCCCCGATGATAGCCGGCCATATTGGGGGGAAGAACAAGAGATGGACGATCTACATAACCGTTTGGGGCGGCTGATTGCCCTTGTGGACGGTAAACCGTTCGTGCTCAGGTCGTGAAGGGGGATTATCAATGGTTGCGCTTTTGACGGCTGGAAAGAAGCGTGAAGTCTTCCTTCCAAAGGCCAAGTGGCGGCGCTCTTATCTTGTCACTGACCGGTATATACCACGCAAAGACAAGAACGAAGTCTTGACCTTTTTGCAGGACAAGGATGGCCGGGACTGCCATGCTTTGGTGGATGAAGCCTTATACAATGAATTTGAAGTGGGCGACGTGATCCGCTTCCCACGGGTCAACCCACGGGAGCCAGATCGGGAAGGTTGGTTGGTTATACAACCGCCGTTTGATGTGGTCCGGGCCGTGATGCCATTGGAGAGATTATCAATCCGAGTTGCCTATATCTCCAAGCCGGTACAGATCTGTGAAGCGGTGTACTTTGTGACTGCCATAGGCCCACAAAAGTGGCTCAAGATCCCCTATGATTTGGCCAAGTCGTACTTTGAGCGTGGTCATGCGGGCGGCTCCGGCAAAGACTTTTACCAGATCTTGGGCGTGGCCAGGGATGCAGAGTTACAGGATATCCGGGCCGCTTACCGGCTCCTGGTTAGGCAATATCACCACGATGCAGGTCAAAGGCCGGATGATCAAACCATGCGGCGGATCAATGAAGCCTATGATGTGTTGAGCGATGCAGAAGAGCGGGCAAAGTATGACCGGATGATCATGGGCAATGGCCCTTCTTTGATGGGTTGGCCCGGCTCCGGGGCCGGTGAACTGGAGATCTTGGGGGAAGATCGGGGCTCTTTGATCTCTGCATTCGAGATATTATCATTCAAGCGAGATCAACGGTTTGATCAAGTGACCTTCTTTGCAGGAGAGCACTTCCGGCTAGATAGGCCCAATGCTTCCGTGGCCGCCCACCACACGAGTATCCGCTTTGGGTGGACCTATGAAGGCGAAAAGTACAATTTTGACGTACCCAACACATTGCCAGGTGTTAGATATGCGTTCTCCGGAACGTTTGATGTACAGATAGAATATAGGAAACGTGCGCACTGGAACCCAGACAAGGGCGATTATAGGTATACTTGGGACGTGCGCGATCTCACAATTTTGGGCCATAGTGCCCAGTGAAAGGGGTTTTATCAATGGAGATCAAAGGCATGACCATCGGTGATCCGGTGGAATCGGGGCGGCTCACTGCGTGGCCGCTATATGGCCAGGACTATCCAGGGTATGGCTTTGTGGATGAAGTGCAACTTGTGGACGATCAAAGCTATGGCCGGATGGGATTCAAGGGCGGTGATGATCCGGACGGCGGGATCGCTCCCATGGGGATGATGTTCTTTATTCCCACGGGCCAGGATCGAGCTATCCGGGTGCCGTTTTTTATCCCGGTGGGTGAAACGGTCTATGCAGATACGGTATGTCTGGAGCCCGCCAAATGTGGACTTTGGATGCCCGGCGAAGGCATGACCACTCGGGCGTTGCCGATCTCGCTTCAAGCGGCGTTACCGGATGGCCGGGGCTTCTCCGATCTATGGCCGGATATCCGCAAGCGACATGCGGCCAACGGCGGCCAGGGGACCACGGTGGCCGGTCTAATTGAGCCGGGCCAGTACACATTATCAAAAGACATGATCGATCCGGATGCCAGGGGCGCTATGTTGGCGATTGATGGCCGGGTTGTGGCGATCCAGGTTGCCCCCACAAAGAGCCAATTCCGCCAGTGGTGGGTAGAATACGGCTTGTCTGAAGCCTTTGCTTTTGAGGCTCAGACACTGCCAGCACTGCCTTTACCCATTGGCCAGGTGGCCGGGGGATCGGTTGAGCCGGAAGCGGACGGTATGCACAAGATCACGGCTTTGCACATCCTGAAAGGGTGGGTGTATGCAGTGAGTGGCCAGATCGTGTATGCTTCCCTACTCGAAAAGGAAGGGCTGACCATCTTTAAGAAGCATGGCCAGGAACGAACCGGGCCGGATTATCAATCAGAGCCGGACACGCCATGCGGTGGGGACGGTGCGCCCCTGGAATGGGTGGACTAGATGCCCGAGAAACAAGCAGAGTACAACATAACGGCGGGGCCACGGGTCAAACCACTTGACGATTACGATTTTTTCAATCTTCCGGCTGATTTGGTGGATGATTGGCGGTGGGACCGGGTGCGCCACTTGGGGATCTTGTGGCTGGACGCTCAACTTGTCGAAAAACAGGCGGCGCTTGTTTTGGCCCAACGTGAATTAGATGATGCCGTGGCCCATGCTAGGGACTGCAAGCGGCGGCTGGAGAGCAGGGAAGGCCGGGTGCGCAAGGGGATCGATGAAAAGGAGATCTTTGGCACTGCCAGGACAAACAAAGATGAACGGGAAACCAAGCGGGTGAACATTGTCCGGGCGGACCAGGATTATCAAACCCGGCTAGATGCCTACAACCAGGCCGTGGCTATCAAGGATCGAGCGGAAGCGGATCGGGACTTTGCAGAGCAAGCGGTTAAGAATGTCCGCATGCGGCTCAATGCCCGGATGTGGTTGATCCAATTCATCACAAGCATAAAGCCGATCCCATTGGCCAGTGTGCCCGATGAAGAAGGCAAGATCCCGGCGCTCCAGGCCAAGCCCAAACCCAAAGAAGAGCCGGTGCCCATGAACGAGCAAACACGGGATTGGTTGGCGGCCATGCAGAATAAAGATGCCCGCCACGGTATGGTTGGCAAGTTGGCGCTCCAGGTCTTGCCGGAAGGCGTGGATCCGGATCATCCCCGAGTGCAAGAGGTCCGGGCGGATATCCGGAAGCACTTTGGTGAAGGGCCAAAACTATGAAGCCAGGATGGCACGAGATACGGGAATCGGGGCCGTTAGCAGGTGGATCGCTTTTGGCGGCGCTTGTTGCCCAAAGGTGTGAACATGTGGTGTGGGTGCTATCATCACAAGCCCACGTGGGCATTTTCAATCTGCTTGACTGGAGCCCGGAATACATTTTTGCGGCGGAACGGATCGATCAACTTTTCGTGATGTTGGCAGAAGTGCATGATGTGGCCGATCTTGTGGTCGTGGACAACTTTGCGGAAATGGCTCCGGTACATCCCCAAAACGTGCAGATCGCCGGTGACGTGAAGCGGCATTGGTTTAGGCCCAAGTGCCCGGTGATCGTCCTGAATCAGATCCGAGTACCACATGCGCCAGGTGGAGAGTTTTGGCGCTCCAGGCTCCAGACCAAACAAACATTATCAAACCTGGAACACTATCCAGACCTGTATAGCCAGTTGTGCCCAGATGGCCGGTGGTTGGTTTGGGAGCGTTCCAGGTGCATCCGGTGCGGTTATTTAGCACAAGAAGACAACCTTTTGGCGTGCCCCCAGTGCAACCTTGCGCCGTGGACCGGCAAAGATCCGTACTTTGGGGCGTGGGATTATCAACAGAGGGAGCGAGTACCATGTAAAGGGCAGATGCGAGATTGGCCGTTTTTGCGGAAAGGGAATCAAGTATGCCTAAAAAGCAAGTAGTGTTTCATGCTCTTCCAGATTGGCGGTTGTCAGGCCGCCCGGAAGATGACATTTTACTGACAATTGGGACCAATGGCGTGCGGGTGGATGCTTATGTGGAAGAGATCGAGAGTGACACGGATGGACCGGTGACCACGGCGGACGTTGTAAAGGCGTTGGGCCAGGTGTGGGAGCAGGTCCGGAAGGCAACCCTTGCCGAGATCAAGGCCAGTGGGCAAGAGATCCGTAAGAAGCCAAAGGCCCAAAGAAAACCCAAGTTGGGATAGAATAGGAGAATTTACGATGGAAGGCTTTGAAATTTCAGCAGGTAAGCAAAAGTTGCGTCAAGGGGATACCGGCGTGCGGGGATCTTTGGCTGTGCAATTCTTGGGCGTGTCCAAGAACAAGAGCGGGAACATGGTGATCAAGATCAAGCTGAATCCGTTCAAGTATGATGTTGTCCAGGAAGAGGATCCCGAGAGTGAACTAACCGTGCCCGTGGTATATCAGAAGGCCAGGGATATAGATGCGCAAGAAACGGACAAGGGCGCATTTCTTAACGAGAAGGGCCAATGGAAGGTCCGGCTAGAGCGGAAGCGGCTGGAGCCGGATTATCCGGAAGCCACGGACGTGGAAACACGGTACAAGCGGCTCATGGATCATGAAGTGTATTTTCAATGTAAGGTGATTTGGCCGGAAGCGCATTATGGCCAGATCGTACCGTGCTCTACACCGATCGGGGGGATCGAATTCCCAAAGGGGGCGGGCCACATGGCCCTTAACTTTATCACGGAAGGCCAGTATGTGCAAAAAATGATGAAGTTGGCCGTGGCCTTTGGTTTCCAACCGGCGGCAATGGATCCGAGTAAACCGATCTACAGTCCGGAATACATCCAACCCTATGCCCGAGATCTTGAACTGCCATTGACTGAAGCCCAAGTGGTGGAAAGGTTTTTGGTGCCGATCTTGGTGCGCCACGGTGCGCAAGGCCATCTTGCCATGGCGGATACGAGCGACAACAGCCACTTTATCCTTGCCAGTACGGTCAAGGCCATGAGCGAAGCGGAAGCAAAGGCCACGTGGGAATTGGCCAAAGAGTACGAAGCCAAAGACCAGGAGCCGGAAGAGGACAAAGCGCCCTTCTTTGACGATGAAGAGCCAGAAGCGGCGGCGGAAGCGCCCACGGATCCCGGCAAGATGAAGACAGGCCCGGAAGCGGAACAGTTGCGGGCACAAGTGCGCAAGTTGGCGGCGGGCAAGGAGCGATTTGCGTGGGATCTATCCGAGTTTTTGGATACTCAAGGTATCCAGTATGAAGATGAAAGCTTGTTGGCCAGTCTGGACGTGGACGGCTTGAAGAAGGTAGTGGCGCACTTTACGCCCAAAGAGCCCAAAACGCCCACACTGTAGGCACGTGTGACC
>Ga0180433_10003052_pt1 | contig 25018 bp, 27 predicted proteins | sample SS_ome_8_FD_132980 | JGI IMG/M metagenome (GOLD analysis project Ga0180433, IMG submission 132980) | Hypersaline lake sediment archaeal communities from the Salton Sea, California, USA - SS_1_D_1 metaG | ecosystem: Environmental > Aquatic > Non-marine Saline and Alkaline > Hypersaline >... | reverse complement strand
GCGAGCGGAATGTTTTTGCCGGCCGTTTTGGCCAATGTTGGAGCGCCGTGGTTTGCCGTTTTTGCGACAGCACCTGCACCGACGAGACTCAAGGCTGCTTCGATCAGGCCTTGTTTCCGCCTCTCCTCAGAAACTTTGTTTCCAAACATGTCCTTGCCCGTGACGGCTTCTGAGAACCCATTTGAAGCGACAAGGCCGTAGGCGCCCATTTCCGTCATTTTCAAGACGTTCAACGTTTTTGAGGCTTTGTAAGCGTCAAGCGCGTGTTCAGCGGCGATGAGTCCTTTTCCTGTTTTATAAATGGCTTTGCCGCCTTTGAAGGCGCGGCCTGCCCACCCTACGATCGGAATAAATCCTGCTGCCGCCATTGCTCCGGCGGCGACACGCTGGCCGTCTGTCAGCTTTTCTCCTGTGACCGGGTCGACGCCGTCAGCGGCTCTCTTATAATCATAATACCCGCTGACTTCTCCGACAAATGTTCCGGCTGCGTCAAGCGCTTTTAAATACCAAGGCTTGTTCGCTTCTTCTTCTTGTTTTTCCTGAAGCCTGCGCGCTTCTGCCTGTTCGTTTTTGAATTCAATATAATTGGCGGCTTGAGTCTCAACTTCTATCGTATTTTTATAGATCTCGCTTGAATGGAACGATTTCAAGCTAAAATACATCGGCGAGGCGGTTTTTCCGTGGCTTGTAGCTTCCATCAGCCCGGAATATTTGCCGAGCACGGCGCTGTCGAGCGCTTGTAAATTCGTGTATTCGGTCTTGAGCGATTCATCCAGCTCATCAACGGCGTCGATGGTGTTTTGCCGGGTTGTTTGCGCTTTAGACATTTTATCAATATAATCGTCGAGCGTCCAATTGTCCAAGTCAACGATATCGCTGATGCTTGCGATGATTTTATCCATTTCCAACTTGAGCCCCGAGACGATTTCTGTCGCTTTCAAATCAGCGTTTTTCAGTTCATGATCCAAAAAAGAGATTTCCACATAAGAATCGGACAGCTTTTTGTCCTTTATATCACCCGATATACCTTTAAAAAAAGCAATCTGCGCTTCAACAAGCTTTAACCAGCTGTCTACGATCTCTGCCTGTCCTTTGTAGAAGTCTTTAATGTTGTCGGCACCTTTCCCCTGAAAATCTTCACCTAAATCAGCGACGCCAAGAAACGCTTTTTTGAGCGTCTGCAGTTGATCCTCAAAGGTTTCGTATTGTTTCTTGCGGTTATTCGCTGCTTCAATTAAAGAATGCGCTTCAAATACTTTCATTGAATTGTCCTCTCTAACCTAAGGGCTATTTTCTGGCGATTGCTTTGTCCTGCTCTTTCAGCAAATCGACATTTTCCTTCGTATCCTTTATGTTTTTGTGTACGGCTTTTTTGTAATCGGCCACCATCTGATGAATGTTCTGCTCGCGTTCGTGGCACTTTGTCACATATGTCAATTTATTTTTCCCCGCAGCTTTCGGAGGATTTGGCAGGTCTAGGGCATCGAGCGCCTCTCTTACGGCCTCCAGCTTTTTGATGACCGCTTCATGTTTCAGCTTGATTGTCGTCATTAAAACCAGCTCCAACTGTTTTTGATTGAGCGGAGTTTATCGCTCAACTGATCAACCGCTTTTTCTCCGAGAGAAAGCAAATGATCCGCCTCTTTAGCTGCCGCTCCCGCCAATTCAAGGCTGTGTTTTTCAATTTCCAGCGCGAAAATTTTTCTCTCCAGCTGTGAAATATAGCCTTCGTACTTTCCGTTCACGATGTTGTACATTGATGTATGAGCTTCATCCCGTTCGTCATCAAAATCATTGGCGAAGTCCCCCGTCCAGTGGCTGTTCAGGTGAGGGTGCAAGATTTGTCTGATCTCGACAATCCCGGTTTCGTGTTCTTTCTCAATCTCCTTTTTTGCTGTTTTGACTCGTTCAATCCGGCTTTCTACATCAGCCAGCTTTTGGTTAATCGTGCTGTGGATATGATTCAATGTGCTCTCATGACTCATATGATTCACCTCAAGAAATACTCAAATAGACGGATGGCACCAGTGCATCCGCTGCATTTTCTCCATTTATATAATAGTAAAATAGATGCAATCTTACTTAAATAGGGTGGAATGCTTATTTTTTCCCTTGCAAAGATGAGTGCAGTCTTCAGAAAAAGTAATAAAGACCTATTCCCAATAGACGCCGCACCGTCATAAAGGACGAAATCACGGATGCTGAAACAGTTCAAATCACCCTTTCGAGGTGACTCCTCGTCAAGCAAGATCACCCATTTACCGAAAACAGAAAAAGGATTCGCACAAAAGCTCTTATCAAAGCTTTCATTGCGAATCCTTTTGGTGATGAAACGGTTTTAACCTATTTAATCTCTGACACCCATTTTGCCATATCATCAAGCTTTTCCGCCGGAACCAGTCCTCCCGGCATTCCGTTACCGCCTTTTTCAATCTTTTCTTTAATCGCACCTGTATCCATCCGGTCTCCGACGCCCTTCAGTTTAGGTCCTGATACACCTTCATAATTCTCGCCGTGGCAGGTTACACAGTTCGCTTTGTAAATTTCTTCAGGCGAGGCATCCGCTTTGTCTTCTTGAGCTGTTTTATTCCCTTCGCCTGCAATTTCTTTTTCGTCATAAAGGCCTTTTATGGATAAGATAAAAACCAGTCCTATGCCCATAATGGCGATTAATAAAAATGGTATCAATGGATTGCGGTTCATTTTACATCCCCCTTTTTAATTTACCCCTGCCCCTTATGTAAACAATTCTAATTCTACTTTAATTTTACAAAAAGTAAACCAATTATGAAACAAAAGCTGATGAAGTTCACATTTTAGACAAAATAACGGATGATGAAGCAATTGTTCATTTTCCATTTAAAGACCAGTTTTTGAATACGGTTACAACAATAATTATAAAGGGCTTTTCCTTCGATCTCAAGGTTATAATGACTCAAAATGCACTTTTGGATATTTGCAAATTCGAAAGAAATTAAGTAAAATATAATCGGGTTACCAATAATAGCGCTTTCATTCTGTCGTGAAAAAAAGAACGGATCTCCTGACCCGTTCAAGTTTATTCGAGAAAATCTTTCAAGCGTTTGCTTCTGCTTGGATGTCTTAATTTACGAAGTGCTTTAGCTTCTATTTGACGAATTCGTTCTCTTGTTACCCCAAATACCTTACCAACTTCTTCTAATGTTCTTGTACGACCATCATCAAGGCCGAAGCGAAGGCGGAGCACATTTTCTTCACGGTCTGTCAATGTATCCAGTACATCTTCAAGCTGTTCTTTCAGCAATTCATATGCTGCATGATCTGACGGAGAAGTCGCTTCCTGATCCTCAATGAAGTCTCCCAGATGTGAATCGTCCTCTTCACCGATCGGAGTCTCGAGTGAAACCGGTTCCTGGGCGATCTTTAGAATTTCACGGACTTTTTCAGGCGTCAGATCCATATCTTCCGCAATCTCTTCAGGCGTTGGCTCGCGGCCGAGATCCTGAAGAAGCTGCCTTTGAACACGAATCAGTTTGTTGATGGTTTCAACCATATGAACAGGAATCCTGATCGTTCTCGCCTGGTCGGCAATCGCTCTTGTAATCGCCTGTCTGATCCACCATGTCGCGTATGTGCTGAATTTGTATCCTTTGCGGTAGTCAAACTTTTCTACCGCCTTCATCAGGCCCATGTTTCCTTCCTGAATAAGGTCAAGGAAAAGCATTCCGCGGCCGACATACCGTTTTGCGATGCTGACGACAAGTCTCAAGTTGGCTTCAGCCAGACGGCGCTTCGACTCTTCGTCGCCTTCTTCGATTTTTTTCGCGTATTCGATTTCTTCTTTTGCAGACAAAAGGTTTACCCGTCCGATTTCTTTCAGATACATGCGGACAGGGTCGTTTATCTTAACGCCCGGAGGCACGCTTAAATCGTTAAGGTCAAATTCTTCTTCGGCCTTGGCCAGCTGTTGAATATTAGGATCCTCATTTTCTTCGTTCTCGCTAATTAATTCAACGCCTTGTTCTCCTAAAAATTCATAATACTCATCCATTTGGTCTGATTCGATCTCGAAGCTGGACATGCGCTCTGCAATTTCTTCATATGTGAGCACTCCGCGCTTTTTTCCGGCTTCTGTTAATTGATCCCTCACCTGTTCAAATGTGAATTCAGTTTCGGTCTCGTGTGCTTGTTTATCAGCCATTCATGGATCCCTCCTTCCAAAACTTACAGACGAATTCTAAAAGCATCCCGCTTTTTTTGTTCCTATTTCACGAATAAAGCCTTCTCTCTCATCTAGGGCTTCACGGGAAAGCAAATCATAAATTGACAATATATGATTAGGACAAGCAGCTTTTGCTCCTCCGTTAGGATTCATTGCCAAAAGCTTTTCCTATTATATATAACGGTTTATTTCAGCGAACGGTTCAGCTTAACAATTTCCTGTGCCAAAGTTGCCGCTTTGATGAAGTCTTTTTGCCTCTCGGCTTCCGCCCTTGCAGCTTCTTTTTCTTTTATCATTGACCAATTTCGATAATTCAACACTTTTTTTACATAATCAGATAATTCCGCTTCACTTAATTCTTCGTTCACCTGAAGCATTAAGATATCTGTCAGAAGCTGACCGAGTTCCTGATCCTCAACTCTCTTAAAGAGCTCCTGGATGGAAATGTCCGCTCCTTCTTCATACATGGCGTACAAATAAGCGGCAATCGCGCGGTGCTGATCAAGGTTGAATTCAAAGCCCACCCGGTCTAAAACCTTTCGAATGACGTCCCGGTCATGAATCATGTGAGCCAGGAGCATCCGCTCCGCGTTCTCATGAGCCGGCCGAAGACCTGTCTTTCTCCGCGGGGCGCGCGAAACGGCCGCCTGCCGCTCTTTTGAGTCCTGACGGCTGCTTTCCCTGCTGCGGCTTACAGCCTGCTTTTCAAATACGGAAAGCTGATCCTTCAAGGATTCAAATGAGATTGAAAATTCATTTGCCAGCTGTTTGACGTATATTTCCTGTTCCAAAGGTCCGCTGAGAAGGCTGACTTCCTTCAGTACATCGTTGATATAAGCTAAACGGTCTCCTTCATCAGACAGGTTTCTGCCCTTGCGGAAATAGTTCATTTTAAACGTCATCATCGTAACGCTGGCCCCTATTACATCATTCTTAAATTTCTCGCTTCCGAATTTTTTGATGTAGTCATCGGGATCCAGCCCGTCAGGTATCATGGCCACCTTGACGTCGCAGCCTTTTTTCTGAAGAATCTCCGCCGCTTTCAGCGTGGCTTCATAACCGGCATGATCCGAGTCATAGCACAGTATGACCTCTCCGACATTTCGCCTGATGATTTTCGCATGCTCTTCTGTCAGCGATGTGCCCATCGTGGCGATCGATTCTTTCACACCGGAACTGACGGCTGAGATGACGTCGGCAAATCCTTCAAAAAGGACGGCCCTCTCTTCTTTTCGAATGTGAAGGCGGGCCTGATGGAAATGATAGAGAAGCTTGCTTTTTCGAAAAAGCGGCGTTTCCGGGCTGTTCATATATTTTGGCTGCTCCCCGGTGAACGTCCTTCCGGAAAAAGCGACCGTTGCGCCGTGATGATCATGAATCGGAAACATAATCCTGTTTCTGAAACGGTCAAAATAGCCGTCACCGTTCTCGCGTCTGATGATGAGTCCAGCTCTTTCCATCAGCGCAAGATCAAAACCTCTCCGTTCCAAAAACTTTGTGATGAAATCCCATGAATCAAGGGCGCATCCGATTTCAAACTGCTCGATCTGCTCCATCTCAAAGCCTCTTTCGAGCAAATAATCGAGCGCTTCCTGGCCTTCCTTTGTATTGACCAGCAAATGATGATAAAATTTCTTTAACAGATCATGAGCTTCCGCCATTTTCTGTTCATCCGAACTGCCTGTGCTGTATGCTGATACAGCCGCTACCTGCTCCGGCAGATCTATTTGATATTTGTCCGCCAGGTGAGAGACGGCCTCCGTAAATGAATAACCTTCCATTTGTCTTAAAAATGAAAAAACATTCCCTCCCGCTCCGCATCCAAAACAATGAAAAATCTGTTTTTCTCCGGAAACGGAAAAAGATGGCGTATTCTCACCATGAAAAGGACAAAGCCCAAAATAATTACGCCCCTGTTTTCTCAACTGGACGTACTCTCCGATAACTTCTACGATATCAGCTGATTTTTGCACCTGTTCTACAATTTCGTCTGGTATACGATTGCCCATGTTCCAACACTCCGTCGTACATAATTCGCTGCTTAGTACGTAAATCCTTCAATTTTCGACAAGATTTTTTGCAGCTCTTTGACAAATCGCTCTCGGTCTTCCTTGACCAGTTTTTTCGGGCCTTTCGTGTAACGTCCGCTTCTTCTCAATTTTTGTGCGACGTGACGTCGGAAAAGAGCATGATCGATGGAGTCCTCTTCGAAAAGATAGCCTCTCTCCGACATCACATAGACCTTTTTGCCAAGCAAAAGTGATGCCAGCCCGATATCTTGTGTGACGACGACATCACCTGGTCGAACATGGTTGGCAATGTACAGATCGGCTGCTTCTTTATGCGGATCGACATATGTCCAATTCTCTTCTTCTTTCCTTGTGACTTGAAAATGCTCGAATGAAGCCACGAATATGACCTTTACGTCGAAATCCGCCGCTGTTTTGAGCACTTCATCTTTCACCGGGCATGCGTCTGCATCGACAAAAATCGTCCTTTCTTTTTCAAGAAGACTAATTCTCCATCCCTCCATCAATCTCCTGCTATAAATACAGGCAAAATCACACAGGTTTCAAAAATAATCGATCTATAAGAATTTGTCGAAAGTTTTTTTCGGGAAATTCTTGACACGATACCCATAATAGTTTATTCGTTCTGTACTAAGCTTAAACCTAAAAGTTAATTATTTTATCACAATTTTTTATTATAATACAAATGGGTTAAAGATGCTAACATTTTCACTTTTCCCAAAACCATCAAAGCAAAAACCCAGGATGGGGTGTCCTGAGTTTTATTCTTAGACCCTTTTTGTCATCATGTTGTGAATAATGTTGGCCGTTTCCTCTACAGCTTTATTTGATACGTCTACGACATTGCAGCCGATGCGGCCGACGATCTTTTCAAAGAACTCCAGCTCTTCTTTGATGCGGTTGATATTAGCGTAAATCGCTTTGTCGTTGAGGCCGAGCGATTTCAGGCGCTCCTTGCGAATATGGTTCAGCTTATCCGGGCTGATTTTTAACCCGATGCATTTAGCCGGATCAACGGTAAAGAGCTCTTCGGGAGGATCCACCTCAGGAACGATCGGTACGTTTGCCACTTTTAACCGTTTGTGCGCCAAGTATTGGGATAACGGAGTTTTGGACGTTCTCGACACACCGATCAGCACGATATCCGCTTTTAAGATGCCCCTTGGGTCTCTGCCGTCGTCATATTTTACGGCAAATTCGATGGCCTCTACCTTCTTAAAATAATCTTCGTCCAGCTGCCGGACTCTGCCCGGCTCGTATTTCGCGCTGAAGCCGTAGACCGTCTCCATTTTCTCAATCAGCGGGCCGATGATATCGTAATACACGACATTCGCCTTTTCCGCTTCGGCGATTAAAAAATCACGAATCTCCGGGACAACAAGCGTAAAACAGATGATGCCTCCGTCCGCTTCTGCCAGCGAGATCACTTCTTTTATTGTTCCGCGGTCTTCGACATAAGGAATCCGCCTGATGTTTGTCTGCTCGGATGAACCGTTAAACTGGCTGATAGCCGCCTTGACTACGAGCTCAGCGGTCTCGCCGACAGAGTCTGATACAACATAAATCGTCCGATTACTCATGATATCCCTCCATTTGAAGTTCACTCTACATGATTTCATTTTCAGATAAGCCGACTAAAATTTTTGTCATGTTCGTTTTCGTAATTCTTCCCACAACTTCATAGCCTTTTTCTGTATCTTTTACAACAGGCAGTGCGTCAATTTGTTTTTCGATAAGCATCTTGGCAATGTCCAAAATGAAATCGTCGCGCCTGCAAAGCGTAATGTTCGGCATTCTCGTCATAATGATATGGACGGGTATTGAAGGGAGCTCCTGTTTGCCGATGCTGGCTCTGAGCAAGTCTTTTCGTGAAAGTACACCGACTAAGATGGCATTATCATCAACGACAAAAAGCGTTCCTACGTCCTCTAAAAACATCGTGCAAATCGCATCATAAACGGAGACATTTTCATGAATGACCACCGGAATGGACTGGAAGTCTTTCACCTGCAGCTTTTTCAGCTTATCAGCCAAGAGCTGCGTGCCCGTCTTTCCCGTGTAGAAATAACCGACCCGCGGCCTTGCTTCCAAAAATCCTGACATCGTCAATATCGCCAAGTCCGGACGAAGCGTAGCCCTTGTCAGATTCAGCTTTTCCGCGATATGTTCTCCGGTAATCGGTCCGTTCTCTTTGACAATCTGCAAAATATGCTCCTGACGTTTATTTAGTTCGATCGTACTCACCACCTTTAAGCCGAAGCTCACAATTCGTTCGTTATGTATAAAAGTCGATAACATATTATAACGCATATGAAGACTAAAATAACAGCAATTACAATTGAATTCTATGAAAAAGACAGGCACAATTTGACAAGGATGTGAAAAATCAATTTGAGCAAAAAGACGATTGCCAGCTTGTCAGCAACCGTCTTCTGCGGTGTTTATTTTACAATGATGGCATTGATGTTTGCAAAAGATCGGATCAGCTCCGCCAGGCTTGCCATTTGCGCCAGGCGGTTCGCTTTTAATCTTTCATCTTCGGCATGGACCATCGTGTGATCAAAATAAGCTTCGATCGGCTCTTTCAGCTTGGACAGCTCACTGAAGGCTCCCTCATAATCTTTTGCTTGGTAAAGGGTCTCTAATTGCTGTCTGCACGCCTCATAAGCTTTGAAAAGCTCCTCTTCTTGAGGGTTTTCAAACAGTGACGCATCAATGGCGTTCGTTTCGCTCTTTTTGCTGATCGAAATAACCCTTGCCAGCGCTTCAGCCGTTTCTTTAAATTCCGGTTTTGCTGCAGCCGATTCAAGAACAGCGGCTTTTTTGACAGCCGAATACGGCTCAAGGTTCGAGCTTTCGAGCACGGCATCCACCACATCGTAGCGGATGTTTTCCGCTGTTAATACGTATTTGAGGCGCTGTTTAAAGAATTCGAGCAGTTCGCTGTTTGCTTCCTGTCCGGCAAACGCAGCCAGTTCTTTGAATGAAATGCCCCAGTTCCGGTCAAGCAAGATTTGGACGATGCCGCTCGCCTGTCTTCTTAGTCCATACGGATCCTGAGATCCTGTCGGAATAACGCCGATTTTAAAGAATGAAGCGACCGTATCAAGTTTATCCGCTAATGCGACGACGGCGCCGACGATTGATGAAGGTGTTTCCCCTCCGGCTTGTCTCGGCATATAGTGCTCATTGACAGCGAGCGCCACTTCTTCTTTCTCCCCGAGCATCCGCGCATATTTTTCACCCATGATGCCCTGCAGCTCAGGAAATTCGTAAACCATGTGTGTCACAAGGTCGAATTTTGAAATGTGCGAAGCGCGCTTGATCAGCTGCACCGTCTCTTGATCCGCACCGATGATTTCAGCGATCCGTTCAGCAACCGCCTCAGTGCGTCTTACTTTGTCTCCAAGCGATCCCAGTTCTTCGTGGAAAACGATCTTTTCGAGTTTTTTCACATTCTCGTCAATGTTTAATTTTTGATCTTCTTTATAGAAGAAGGCGGCGTCTGAAAGCCTCGCTCTCAGTACTTTTTCGTTCCCTCTCGCCACGTTTTCAAGGGCGCGGCTGTCTCCGTTGCGGACGGTCACAAAGTAAGGAAGCAAGCCGCCGTTTTCATCTTTGACAGGGAAATAGCGCTGATGCTCTTTCATCGTTGTCACGAGCACCTCTTCAGGAATTGCGAGAAATTCCTCTTCGTAAGAACCGGACAGAACCGTTGGATATTCAACCAGATGGGTAACCTCATCCAGCAGATCCTCGTCTCTCGGAATGTCCCAGGACTTTTCAGCCGCCAGTTCGTCAAGCTGCTTAACGATCAGCTGCTTCCGTTTGTCCGGATCGGCAATCACAAACTGGCTTTCCAGTGCCGCTTCGTATTCAGAAGGTGCGCTCAAGCTGGCTGCTTTTCCGAGGAAGCGGTGTCCCTGTGTTGTGCGGCCGGTTTCGACATGAGCGACTGAAAACGGAACGACTTCACTGCCGAACAGCGCGACGATCCATTTAATCGGCCTGATGTATTTCAAATCTTCGCTGCCCCAGCGCATGTTTTTTGGAAAGTGGAGGCTTGTCACCAAGTCGCCGAGCTCAGGAAGTAATGAAAACGTATCCTGACCTTTTTGGAATTTTTGCACAAAAACATATTCCGTTCCTTTGATGTCTTTAAAATACAAATCTTCCGGACTTGCTCCTTGCCCCCGTGAAAAGCCGATGGCCGCCTTTGTCCATTCGCCGTTTTCGTCAAGGGCGATTTTCTTTGCCGGTCCTTTCGCTTCTTCTGTCACATCGTCCTGCTTCTCCGCCACGTTCTCGACAAGAACGGCCAGTCTTCTAGGGGAGTTATAGAGCTTGACGGAACCGAAGGCAATATTTTTTTCCTTGAGCCAGCTTTCCAGTTTTTCACCAAGCTGAGTCATGCTGTCATGCATGAAGCGCGCCGGCATTTCTTCTAATCCGATTTCTAAAAGCAAATCTTGATTACTCATGTGAAGCCTCTTCCTCCTTCAGCATTGGGAAACCCAACTTTTCGCGTTCATCATAATACGTTTTCGCCACTTTTCTGGCCAGATTTCTCACCCTTGCAATATATCCTGTGCGCTCCGTGACGGAAATCGCTCCTTTTGCGTCAAGCAAGTTGAACGTATGCGAGCATTTCAGTACATAATCATAAGCAGGATGGACAAGTCCCTGATCCATCTGACGGTTCGCTTCTTTTTCGTACGTGGCAAACAATTCGAACAGCATGTCGACGTCAGATGTCTCGAACGTATAGACGGAATGCTCGTATTCAGCCATCTTGAACAGGTCTTTTATCGTATAGCCTTTCGTCCATTCGAGGTCAAAGACGTTTTCTTTGTCTTGAATATAAGAAGCAAGGCGTTCAATACCGTATGTGATTTCCACAGAAACCGGTTTGCACTCAAGCCCGCCGACCTGCTGAAAATAGGTAAACTGGGTGATTTCCATGCCGTCAAGCCACACTTCCCAGCCAAGCCCGGCGCAGCCGAGCGACGGATTTTCCCAGTTATCCTCGACAAAACGGATATCATGCTCCAGAGGGTCGATTCCAAGAGCTTTTAATGAATCTAAATAAAGCTCTTGAATATTGTCGGGAGACGGCTTAATGATCACCTGGAATTGATGGTGCTGATAAAGCCTGTTCGGGTTGTCCCCGTATCTTCCGTCCGCAGGACGTCTTGACGGCTCCACATAAGCGACTTTCCAAGGTTCAGGTCCAAGGCTCCGCAAAAATGTATATGGACTCATCGTTCCTGCACCCTTCTCTACATCATACGACTGCAAAAGTACGCATCCTTCATTGGACCAGTGCTTTTGCAGGGTCAAAATCATTTCTTGAATATTCAAATGAAGCACCTCCATAAAACGTGTTTTCAAGTTTAATTTTTGGCATAGGGCTGGTTTGGGCAGAAAAAAACTCCCGTCCCTATGCTTGTTTGCCCACAAACATAGGGACGAGAGTTCTCCCGCGGTTCCACCCTAATTGCTGAGAGGAAATGTCTCAGCCTCTTTTTTAAAAGTTGCTCAGGGAATGCCTTTCATTACGCTCTCATCCCCGGCTTTCACCGCCCCGGAGTCGCTTCAATGAGGCCGTGCGCAATTACTTCTTTCCGTCAACGCAACGTCATTATTGAATCCAATCTTCATGACATGATCTTATAAAAAGATGAAGAGGTTGTCAACTTTTGTTTTCATCGCCCAGCATCTTTTTCATATTGTCCATTTGTTCCATGAAGCGCCGCGATTTCAGGTAGATCCCTGAGTACTCGTCATAGTACGTCTGTATGACCCTTTTCAGCTCATCCTTCGTCTCCTGTTTGACCGAGACATTGCCGAGCCTTGACAAGTCAAAATAAAAAAACAGCCTCAACAGCCTAGCGGATGCGGGAGACAGCGGTATCCTGTATGGATCTTTCGCAAAACAGCGGTGGCAGATAAAGCCGTTGTCGCGGATCGAAAAATGAAATGTGCCGTCTTTGCTTTTGCAATGTACACATTCATCCAGCTCCGGATACAGCCCCATCACGCTGAGCATTTTAACTTCGATAAGGTTGGCGATAATGTCGGGATCTGTACCGTCATCGAGCCTCCTCATCGACTGAAGAAGCAGCTCAAATAAAAACGGATTCGGTTTCTTTTCCTCCGTTCCCTTGTCGATTAATTCAGTGATGTAGGCCGCGTATGCTGTTAAAAACAGATCCTCGCGTATATGCCTCATGCTTTCGATCATCTCGCCCTGCTCCAATGTGCCGAGACCGGATGATTTGCGGAATAAAAAAGAAGCATAAAGGAACGGCTGGGAAATCGCTGACAAGCGGCTGTTCGGCTTTTTGGCGCCCCTTGCCAGCACACCGATTTTCCCGTGTTCTCTCGTCAACAGCGTAATGATTTTATTTGTTTCACCATAGTCGTTTGTACGAAGGACGATACCTTCACATTTCGTCAGCATATGTGCACCATCCAAAAATTGGAGGGGTCAAGCATGATCACAAAATTGGAAAGTCAATTTGCGCTAGCTCTTCTTCAAGTACTTCGGGTCTTTCCAGGTTCTCCTTTTCCAATTCTTTAAAAAGGAGGTACGTGTCTACGCTTCCTGTTTGTGAAAATACATTCCAAGTAAAATTCAACATAAAAAGCCCCACCTTTCTGTTTATAACTAGCTTTTTAAACATCCAAATTCTTAAGATTATCTTGACCTTGTATCCTCCATTTCATGTTAAACAATTTTTTCTAATATATCTTTGATTTCGAGAGATTTTGTCACGACTAAACCGCGGTCAAGCTCTGTTCGTTAATACTCGTCTTCTCTAAATCCAAAATCACGAAGCTGAGACATCTTGTTGCGCCAGTCTTTCTGCACTTTAACCCACAGCTCTAAAAACACCGATGATCCGAGCAGCGCCTCGATATCAGTTCTTGCCCGCTTGCCGATTTCTTTAAGCAGGCTGCCTCTTTTTCCGATGACGATCCCTTTTTGTGAATCGCGTTCGACGACGATGGTCGCGCTCACATACACAGAACCGTTTTCCCGTTCTTGAATGGACTCGATCGAGACCGCAATGCTGTGAGGGATCTCTTCCCTTGTCAGATGCAGCACTTTTTCCCGAATCAGCTCAGAAATGATAAATCGCTCCGGATGATCGGTCACCTGGTCACTCGGGTAAAACTGCGGACCTTCCGGCAAATAATCTTCAATTTGCTTTAAAAGCGTATCGATATTATTTCCCTCAAGGGCGGAGATCGGAACGATTTCCTGAAACGGATACCTGGTTCTGTACTCATCGATAAGCACAAGAAGCTCATCCGGATGAATCCGGTCGATTTTGTTGACGATCAAAAATACCGGCGTCTTGACTCCTTTTAAGCGCTCGATGATAAATTCGTCGCCTTTTCCGTAGCCTTCCTCCGCATTGATCATAAACAAGATCAAGTCGACTTCCTTTAAAGTGTTCTGCGCCACCTTCATCATAAAATCGCCCAATTTATGCTTCGGTTTATGAATGCCCGGCGTATCGATAAAAATCGTCTGGGATGTATCGGTTGTCAGCACACCTTGCACTTTGTTTCTTGTTGTTTGCGGTTTGTCGCTCATGATGGCGATTTTTTGGCCGATCACGCGATTCAAAAATGTAGATTTTCCTACGTTTGGTCGTCCGATAATGGAGACAAATCCTGATTTAAAGCTTTCCTGTGTCATGTAAGTCCTCCGATGAAAATGCTCCTGGCAGTAATTCTTGAACCGTCATTTCTTTGATTTGGCCATTCAGATTGGTTAAGATGACAGGCATGTTTGGTGAACAAAGTTCAGAAATCACCTGTCTGCACGCTCCGCACGGCGACACCGGACCCGGCGTATCCGCAGCGACGGCAAGCATCTTAAACGATTTTTCCCCTTCCGAGTAAGCCTTGAACAACGCTGTCCGCTCGGCGCAGTTGCACAGGCTGTATGCAGCATTTTCAATGTTGCAGCCTTTGTACACCTTCCCGTCCTCAGTCAAAAGGGCAGCGCCGACTTTGAATTTCGAATACGGAACATATGCAAATTCCCTTGCTTTTAAAGCTTCTGCAATCAATTCTTGTTTAGTCAATGTGTGTATTCCTTCCTATAGCGGTTATGGTACCGCTAACACTTTTATTTTACATAAAAATGGCTTCTTTTTCACGCCCAAATCACAAATGTAAAATTTTTGTAAGAATTGCGCACAATGAAAGGCACGGCATCAAAACAATTTTGACAAAAAGATGAGTAACCCAATCATACACGAAACGGCCGCAAACACGCAAACCGCCCCGGCCGCCGCGTCCTTTGCCGCCTTTGCAAGCGGGTGGTTCTCTTTTGTGAAAAGATCGATCGTATGCTCCACAGCCGTATTCATCAGCTCCAAGGCAAGCATTCCGCCGATCAGGATCAAGATGATGGACCATTCGATCAGAGTCAGCCTGAAGAAAAAGCCGCAGACGATCACAAGGATGGCGGCCCCGGAATGAATTCTAAAATTGCGCTCCGACATGAACGTCTTGACTATTCCTGTAAAGGCGTTTGAAAAACTCCATTTCAGACGGCGCCATTCATTTTGTTTATGAGGATCTTGAGAGCCCATATCGATTCAAAATGTCCTTTTGCTTAGTGAACATCTCTTTTTCCTCTTCTTCTGTCATATGGTCATAGCCGAGGAGGTGCAAGAAGCCGTGAACCGTCAGAAAACCCAGCTCCCTCATCAGTGAATGCCCGTATTCTTCGGCCTGTTCCCGTGCTTTATCAGCGCTGATGATGATATCTCCGAGAACGGGCGGCATGTCAGCGCCGATAATTTCAATCTCTCCTTCGCCGTCTTCTTCAAGGGCAAATGAAATGACATCAGTCGGATAATCTTTGCCTCTGTACTCTTTGTTGATTTTTTGGATCTCTTCATTGTTGACGATCGTAACCGAAACTTCGGCGCCGTCTGCGACGCCTTCCTCTGCCGCTGCGAATTGAAGAATTTTCTCAATTTCAGCAAGCTGGTCTTCAGGGACCCGTCCGGTCTCGTCTGTGATATCTAGAATTAAACTCATGTATGTTTCACCTTCTGTTTAGGATTAGCTTCCGGATATTCGATCCGGGAATGAAAAATGCCTTTCAGCGTTTCGCAGAGCGTCTTCGCGATAATATTGAGCTCTTTTAAAGTCAAATCACATTCGTCAAACTGCCCGTCCTGCAGCTTATCTGATATGATCCCGCGCACCAGCTTTTCAATCCTTTCGGGATTCGGGTTATGCATTGAGCGGACGGCTGCTTCGACACTGTCGGCCACCGAGATGATCGCCGCCTCTTTTGTCTGGGGCTTAGGGCCAGGATAGCGGAACTCTTCTTCAGTCGTCTGATCGCCTTTTTCTTTCGCCTTATAGTAAAAAAACTTGAGCAGCGATGTGCCGTGATGCTGTTCGGCGATGTCGACAAGCTCCTTCGGCATTTTATGATCCCTCAGCATATCGGCGCCGTCTGTCGCATGGGCAATGATGATGTTTTTGCTCAGCTGCGGAGAAAGCTTGTCATGCGGATTATCAATATTCATTTGGTTTTCTATAAAGTATTGGGGCCGCTTTGTCTTGCCGATATCATGGTAATAGGCTCCGACTCTTGCCAAAAGCCCGTTTGCTCCGACAGCTTCACATGCCGCCTCCGATAAGTTCGCGACCATAACGCTGTGATGGTATGTGCCGGGTGTTTCCGTCAGAATTTTGCGGAGCAGCGGATGATTCGGGTTTGAAAGCTCGAGAAGCTTCATCGTGGACAGAATCCCAAAGCCGCTTTCAAAAAACGGCATGAGCCCGAGAACAAGAACTGACGATCCGATGCCGGACACCGCTCCCATGACAAGGTATGTCCCCATCTCAAGTCCGGTTTGCGCCGTGTTTTGAATCAGCTGCAGGGTAAACAGGACGACGATGTTGATCAGGGAGACAAACAAGCCGGCCTGGAGGATTTTCGCCCTCGCATTATGCTTCCCTAAAAATAGTATACCCGCCATCGAGCTGATCAAGAAATACGTTCCGATTCCATAGTTAAACGTGCCTGTCACACCCTGGTTAAACATCATGCTTCCGCAAATGGAAAGGATCATGCTTGACAGGATCGCCAGCCTTTCATTGATCAGCAGTTTAATGAGCATCACGCCCATCGCAATCGGTACGAGATAGCCGATATGGCCGATTTCAAGCTGCTGAAACAGGCTGATCACTTCCATGACGATTAAAACGATCGCTGTAATCAATGAAAACAGCATGAGCGACTTATTTTTCGGAATCCGGCTGCTGTACTGCTTTTCGAAATAGTAAACCAAAGCTGAGATGAAAAGCGCGATTAAAAGCAGCAGTCCGCCGACAGGCTTGAAGATGTTGGCTCCGCTTAAAAGTCCTGTCAGTTCAAGCTTTCGATAGACTTCCCTGTCGATCAGCTGATTTTCCTCAACAAGTATCTGCCCCTGCTTGATCTGCACCTGCTGCACGCTGTCAGCCGCTTCCTGACGCTTCTGCTCCGTCTTGTCAGGATCGTATACATAGTTGGGAATGATTGCAAAGCGTCCGATTTCATCGGCGGCGTTTTTTAATTTTGAAGGTATCGAATTACCCTTCAGCTCTTTCGTTACATGCTCTTTCGCTTCATCAAGCTTGCCGGCGCGGATTTCTTTGCTCATCACGTCATTGACGGCGGTGATGACCGAATCCTGTGTCATGGAAAGCTCTCCGTCGCTGGCCTTCAGCAGGTGTTTGATTGAATCCTGCGACAGCGAGTCCGTCACATCTGAAGTCAGCTTTTCTTCGACAGATTTGATCTGGTCTTTTTCAGATAGAGCCTGCTTGTCTTTTTTCTCTTGTTCTGCGCTTTCTTTTTTCACTTCTTTAATGATGTCGAAAATTGATGAGACAAGGTCGACCCTGTTGTCAGAGTACTCTTTTTTCAAGGTGTACTGGTCGGGAACTTCCTCTCTCGCTTCCTGCTTTTTATTAGCCGTTGCCTTTTGATCTTCGACTGTTGCCGGCGCATAGATCGTATTCTCGCTGATCGAAAATAAATCGAGGTCGAGGGACTCGGGCCTCACATGGAAAAACAGCAGGATGAACATTAGCGCGGATAAAGCCGCATAAAGAATGACGGGGAGGAAGCGGCCGTTTTCCAAGCGGATGGGCCGAAACTTTCCGTCTCTTTTTTTCTTTTTCAACAAAAGCACCTCTTTTCCCGCGGGAAACTAAAAAATGACCCGATAACGGGCGATCGGGCCATTCGGAATTATTTTGACTTTTCGTATGCTTCAATAATACGGGCGACAAGCGGATGTCTGACCACGTCCGTCTGATCCAGTTCAACAATTGAAATGCCTTCGATATCAAGGAGCATCTTTTTTGCAACAGCAAGCCCCGATGTGACGCCCTTCGGCAAATCGATTTGTGTAATGTCGCCTGTAATGACCATTTTAGAACCAAAACCCAATCTCGTCAAAAACATTTTCATTTGTGCCGGTGTCGTATTCTGCGCTTCATCCAAAATCACAAATGCGTCGTCGAGCGTCCGCCCCCTCATGTAAGCAAGCGGCGCGATTTCGATCGTTCCTCTTTCAAGCAGCCGTGCCGTATGGTCCGTTCCGAGCACGTCATGGAGCGCGTCATATAGCGGTCTTAAATAAGGGTCGACTTTCTCCTTTAAATCCCCCGGCAAAAACCCGAGGCTTTCCCCTGCTTCAACAGCTGGTCTTGTCAAAATGATTTTTTTGATGCGTCCGTTTTTCAGTTCATGAACGGCCTTTACGACAGCCAAATAGGTTTTCCCCGTTCCTGCAGGGCCGATGCCGAAGATTAAGTCGTGCCTTTTCATGGCGGCGATATATTCTCTTTGACCGATAGTTTTGACTCTGATCGGTTTTCCTTTGGCGTTTTTCGTAATTTCCTCTTCATACATGCTTTCAAAAAACTCAAGCTTCTGCTTTTTCGCCATCTTGATCGCATACAAAACATCGCGTTCTGATATCTCGATTCCTTTGCGGATGAGATTCAAGAGGGATGCAAGCAGGCTGTCCACGATTTCAAACGTTTCTTCGTCTCCGGTCACATAGACGGTTTCACCGCGCGTGACAATCGAAATGTTCAGCTCTTCCTCCATTAACTTCAAATGGGAATCCTGGTTCCCAAACAGCGCTTGAGCCTCGTTCGGACTTTCCAGTTGCTGATGAATCGCAAGTAAGTGTTCTGTCATTCTTTAGTCTCCTGAACAATTGGTGTTGTTTGAACAATGTCTTCAATAACCTGGTAAAGGATGATCAATTTAACTTTACCATTCTCACTCGTTTCGTGCAAAACTTTTTCACTAATAATGTTCCCGTCGCTCCCGATTTTTTTCCTGATGTCTCTTTTTCCCATTTCGATCCCTTCAAGGACCGCTTCTTTTTTCGAGTACACCCTTTTGATTTGTTCGCTCTCTCTCGTATGTTCCTTTTCATATGCGACAGGAAGCGTAAAATTCATAAAATGCAGCGAGTGTTTTTCGGTTTCTGTCTTCGGACGCGAGAACTCTTCTTTTTTAAAAGAAAAGCCCCAGACAGGCACAGAAAAAGAACCGAAGGATAGCTTGTGACTTGTCCTTACTTTACCCGTAAAAACGTCAAATGATGTCTCAAGAGGAACCGTTACCTTTGACTTGTACCAGATTTCACCGTAGATTTTCCCTTTGGCTCCGACTTTTTGCTTTTCCTCTTCGCTCCCGATCAGTCCGGAAACAAGCATTTGCCCTTTTTCAACGTGCTGGTTTACGGTGACGAGCGGCTCGCCTTTTTCCACGAACATTTTCGAGATGGTCGCCCCTTTTTTAGCGACGATGTGCCTCGGACCAATATATTTTTCTTTGTCAGGTTCATTTTTTTCAACCACTTTCATGTGAAGGGCCGTGCCGTTTAATTCAATGCCCACCCAGGTGATGTTTTCGACGCGCTTTGTAAGCGCCTGCTGAATTTTTTCCGGGGTCAGCATCGTAAACTGAAGGCGCCCTTTTTTGACGCCGATTTGATTCAAGTGCTGTCTGATTTGATGTTCTGTCTCCGGATTGGCTCCTGTTATGTCAATTTTCCAGAGCATATTGGACAATAAAAACATGATGATAAAAAAAGCAGCAATTCCAATAGTGAAGCCGCTATTCCGTTTAGACTTCTGCACAAGGAAAGGGAAACCTTTTCGTCTGACGAAGCGGCACTTGCAGTCAAAATCCCTTATGACCCTCCGGAAGGCATGTACATCAGAAAGCGGAATATAAAGAAAGACAGCGTCTTTCTTTTTCTTAACATTAAACATCGGGATGCTGCGCCTGGTGCATTCATTTAATAATCGCTCGATCCCCTTTCCCGTTATTTCAAGCTGGATCTTTCCTGAAAAAAAAGAAAGCCATTTATTCTTCACGATTCTTTCCCCCCGACTTATGAATCGATATAGCGTACGAGCTCAATCGTGCCTTCAAGCAGAATTTCCTCAGGCAAAATCGTTTTGATGACAAAGTTTTTGCCTTGAATGATGCACTGCCCCTGTTTGAGCATCAGCCTTACTTCCGTATCGCTGAAAAGCAAAAGCCCTCTGTGGTTTTCAATATATATGTGAAGTCTTCCTATCATCGTGATCCTCGGAAGATCCATCATGACATCAGGGGGAATTTCCAATGTTCTTGTCAGCCACGCTTTGATGCGGTTTTTTCTTTGCGCCATAAAAAAAGAACCCCCTTTCATCTCATATGTATGAGTGATATGGGGGTTCTAATACTTAAATTTTAGGCCGGCGCCTCATTGTGTAATGCGGCTTTCTCGACCGCGGAGGGCCGAATACTTCGCTGAGTACAACGCCTTGGACAATCGTGTTTTTATTCATATCGAGCAGCTCTTGTTTCCGGTTGATCACCCGGCTGCTCTGCTTTTTAATGGCCCGTTCAACGGCCGGCATGGACCGCTCGGCATCCGCTTGTATTCTGCGGAGTTCTGCGGCCATATCTTCGCTTTTTGCAGCAGCCGCTGCTGCTACAGGCCGTTGTTTTTTGTTTTCTGCCGGCTGGCGCTGTGCCGTCTGCTTCGGCGTCGTCTGCGTTTTCGGCCGTTCAGGCACCGGTTTTCGCTTGGTTTCTTCATTTTCATCATTTTTTCCGAGCTTGTTGAATATGAAGGAGATGGCTGCGATGATGGCCGCCATGATAATCGGATTGTCGAACAGGATATCAAGCAATGAGCTCCCTCCTTTTTACAGGGGCTTGTTTATTTATGATCCTCTTCATTTTGGTCTTTCGTCATCTTTCCGAAAGAATCGCGCATGTCTGTGTCGGCGTCGATGTTTTTCATATTGAGGTAGTCCATGACTCCGATCTTTCCGCTGCGGAGAGCTTCAGACATCGCAAGCGGCACTTCGGCTTCTGCCTCGACGACTTTAGCACGCATTTCTTCGACGCGGGCGCGCATTTCCTGTTCTTGCGCAACCGCCATGGCGCGGCGTTCTTCTGCTTTCGCCTGGGCGATGTTTTTATCGGCTTCAGCCTGGTCGGTCTGCAGAATCGCTCCGATGTTTTTGCCAATGTCAACGTCAGCGATATCGATCGATAGAATTTCAAACGCTGTGCCTGAATCCAATCCTTTGCTCAAGACGGTTTGTGAAATCATATCCGGGTTCTCAAGCACTTTTTTATGATTATCGGAGGAACCGATTGTCGAAACGATCCCTTCGCCGACACGGGCAATGATTGTTTCTTCTCCCGCTCCCCCGACAAGGCGGTCGATGTTTGCGCGAACCGTGATTCTCGCTTTTGCTTTCACCTCGATACCATCCATTGCTACACCGGCAATAAACGGCGTTTCGATGACTTTCGGATTAACGCTCATTTGAACGGCTTCAAGCACGTCACGGCCCGCTAAATCGATGGCCGCACATCTGGCGAATGTGAGTTCAATGTTTGCACGCTGGGCAGCGATAAGCGCGTTGACAACCCGGTCAACATTACCCCCTGCAAGATAGTGGCTTTCAAGCTGATTGATTGTAACATCAAGTCCCGCTTTATGCGCTTTGATCAGCGGGTTCACCACGCGGTTTGGAATGACGCGGCGGAGCCTCATTCCGATCAGTGTGAAAATGCTGATTTTAACACCAGCGGCCAAAGCCGAGATCCACAGCATGACCGGGACGAATGTAAAGAAGACAGCTAGTAAGATGATTCCGGCTGCTATAATAAGCAAAAGAAACAGTGTTGACGGATCCATAATATTCCTCCTAATAATATAATTTATAATTCTCTCACAACAATGCGTGAGCCTTCCACTTTAACTACTTTCACTTTCTTGTCCTTCGCGGTGAACGAGCCTTCAGATACGACATCAAGCCGTTCATCGCCGATAATGACCGTTCCGGACGGTCTGAGCGGTGTAAACGTGACGCCGGTTTTACCAATTAAATCGCGCCGGCTTTCATTTGACACATATCCGCTTTCCGTGCTTGTCGAGTCGGTTAAGATCAATTTTTTAAAAAATTTCATACGCTTCCCCAACACCCTTGTTAATAGAATGGATGCCGCTATAGAAACAGCAGTTGCAATCAAAATGGAGACGGCCATGACCTTAAAGCTTCCCGATGCTAAAAAGAGGCTCGCAACAATCGCGATCAGGCCGGCAATCCCTGCTATTCCGCCCGGCAAAAAAATTTCTAAAATGATTAAAATAATGCCTGCTGCAAACAGAAGGATCGTTTCCATTCCGGCAAGCCCGGCGACGAGATGACCGTAGAAAAAGAGCAGCAGCGCGGAGAGTCCCATAAAGCCGGGGATCCCAAAACCAGGCGAATAAAGCTCGACAATCAGCCCGAGACTTCCGATTGAAAGGAGAATCGGAATCACGACCGGATGCGTGATGAACCGGGCCACCTTTTCGGCGAAGCTCACCTCGGAACGCTCGATTTTGGCATCCTTCAAGTTCAGCTTTTTCAAAAGATCATCAAGGCTCGAAACTGTGCCTTCGGAATAGCCGACTTCCAGCGCTTTGTCAGGGCTTAATGTGAGCAGCTCGCCCTTCGGCGCCCCAACTTCTTTAGCATCGACATCCGCATCGGCCATCGCGAGAGCGTATTTCGGATCACGTCCGTTTTTTTTGGCTGCGTCTTCCATTTCAGCGAGCCACAGAGATTCCGACTTTTTATCAGCGGCATTTCCCTGCGTGTCAATGATCGCGGCAGCTCCCATTTTCCCGCCGGGCGCCATATAAATATCGTCTGCATTCAAGGCGAGGTAAGCGCCTGCGGACAGAGCCCTTCTATTCACATAAGCGGTCACCGGAATGTCGGAGTTATGTATCGTATCAGCCATGTCAAGGACTGCATCGACCGCTCCGCCGGGGGTATTGATATCGAGTATGATATGTTTGGCATTCATATCTTCCGCTTCTTGAAAAGAACGCTCAAGAAATTTTGAAAGCCCTTTTTCAACCGTTTCTTCGATCGGAATGACATACACTGTATCTCCATCCGCTTTCACGGTCAAATGAACGCCTAGTAATAAGAATAAAACAAAACCGCTGGCCAGAGCAACAAAAATTCTAAATTTTTTCAGCAGCAACGATGTCTGAGACCTCCTTCCCCTATTATCATTAACATTACATACGTTATAAATGTAGCAAAGGTTTCATCTTTCTACTACTTTTCTATTGTATGAACACGCACAAAAAAAGACGCCTTTAATTGCTTAAAGGCGTCTTTTTCTTAAGACAGTTGTTTGCTGACAAGCTTATTGACGAGACCGCCGTCCGCCTTGCCTTTGACTTTCGGCATGATAGCGCTCATCACTTTGCCCATATCCGCTTTTGAAGAGGCGCCGACTTCGGCGATCGTCTCATTGACGATGCCGAGCAGCTCTTCTTCCGTCAGCTGTTCAGGCATATAAGCTTCCAGAATGTCTAACTCTTTTTGAACTTTATCTACTAAATCTGAACGATTAGCGTTTGAAAATTCATGGAGGGAGTCTTTACGCTGTTTTAATTCACGAGAAAGAACAGTCAGTTCTTCATCATCGGTCAGCCTGTCTTTCTTAAGCTTGATTGCTTCGTTTTGAAGCGAAGCTTTGACCATGCGAATGACAGTCAGTTTGTCTTTCTCACGGTTTTTCATATAGAGCTTCATATCTTGATTCAGCCGCTCAAGAAGACTCATAAATCCACCCTCTTTTAGTATTTGCGCTTTCTTGCAGCTTCAGACTTTTTCTTGCGTCTTACGCTAGGTTTTTCATAAAATTCACGCTTTCTTGCTTCCTGCAAAGTACCTGTCTTTGATACACTGCGTTTGAAGCGACGAAGAGCATCTTCAAGCGATTCGTTTTTTCTAACGACCGTTTTTGACATTCTCTTTCCCTCCCTCCGAATACACCAATCGACTGCTTTAAAAAAAGACATACATATAAACATGTACTTTGACATTATAATATAAGCCTCCGGTAAGGTCAACCAAGGAGAATCGTTTTATTGTTCAGTCATGATTTCGGCAGCTTGTCTGTATATATTTATAAAGGAGGCTGTTCGAAAAACTGATGATAATCTTGATCTTATTTATATTATTGATCGTTCTTTTTCTCAAAGGCATGAGCATGCTGAGAAAAGGCTTGATTTCACTGACATTTGAAAAAATCGAAAAGCGGCTGCTGTTTTTCACGGATCATCCGGTGAAAGCTTTTTTGGTCAGCATTGTATTTACGGGGGTTTTGCAAAGCAGCTCGGCATTTATGGTGATCGTCATTGGCTTTGTCTCGGTAGGCGCCCTTTCATTTAAACGTTCGATTCCGCTCATTTTGGGAACAAACATCGGGTCCACCTTCACAACGGAATTTTTGGCGGTGAAGCTGGAATTTTTGATTTTTGCCCTCTTTGCCGCAGGTGCGGTTCTTTTCATGGCCGGAAAATCCCCTTTTCGGCAAGTGGGGGTAAGCATGATCGGCTTGGGTGTTATTTTTTTCTGTATCAGCGGCTTCAGCCGGCTTGCCGTGCCGTTGTCACAGCTAGACTCAGGCGCTTATATTGTGCAGCTTGCTGAAAATTCACCGCTTTACGCCTTAATCATCGGCACGGTGTTGACCGCGATGATTCATTCCAGTTCGGCGTGTGTCGGCATCCTGATGAGCTTTATGGATCAAGGTGTCGTCGGTTTGACCGAAGCGATGAGCGTTGTTCTCGGCTCCAATATCGGGACATGCATCACAGCCGTGATGGCGTCCTTCAAAGGCGGAGCTGCAGCCAGGCAAACGGCTTATGCCCATGTTCTGTTTAATGTCATCGGTGTAGCAGCTGTATACCCCCTGCTCTCATCAATAACAGGCTTTATCTCCGGACTGTCTGAAAGCCCCGCTCAGCAGATTGCCCATTTCAGCCTGCTCTTCAACGTCGTCACGTCCCTATTGTTTCTGCCGCTCTCAAATCTGTTTCATTCGCTGATCATGTTTCTCATTCCAAACAAAAACCAGGCCCGGTAAACGCCTGGTTTTTGTTGGATTAGTAGTCTTCATCCGCTGTTATGCCTTTGACTATCGACACGCCCGCGCTTGCTCCGATTCTCGTCGCTCCGGCTTCAACCATGGCAAGGGCGCTTTCCTTATCGCGGACGCCACCTGAAGCTTTAACGCCGATAACAGGTCCGACAGCTTCCCGCATCAGTTTTATATCCTGAACTGTCGCACCGCCGCCGGAAAAACCGGTCGATGTTTTGACAAAGTCGGCGCCTGCTTTGACGGCCAGTTCACAAGCGTGCCTTT
>Ga0180433_10003050_pt1 | contig 25029 bp, 33 predicted proteins | sample SS_ome_8_FD_132980 | JGI IMG/M metagenome (GOLD analysis project Ga0180433, IMG submission 132980) | Hypersaline lake sediment archaeal communities from the Salton Sea, California, USA - SS_1_D_1 metaG | ecosystem: Environmental > Aquatic > Non-marine Saline and Alkaline > Hypersaline >... | reverse complement strand
CTTAAAACCTCTTAAAACCTCTTATTCGTCAAAAATGGCTCATAAAGTAACTCCAATAGTGGAGATTAACGAAAATGAATAAAAAAAGAGGAAAACTAGAAAACAATAAAGGAATTCTCACAACTTTTTCAGAACTACTCCACTGTAATCAAAAAGTGGAGAACGGAAAATGTCGAGCCATAAGGAATTCACTAACAGTTTCAATAAAGGTCTGGAGGTAGAAAGAGTGTTGTTTGATGTATTAATCGAGAAAGAGGATGTATTGGTAAAACCTATGTTTCAATTAGGTATGTTACCAAACTCACCAAAGTATTTCTCAAAAACAAGTCAATATTCTATTCCAGACTTCGAAGTAAAACGTGGAGGACGTACATATCACGTAGATAGTAAGCAAAAGAAAAAGTGGGTAGATTGGAATGGAATTATCCAAACAGGATATGATTACCACCATTATCAAGAATATAAAGAACTCGCATACCAAGGTGGTAATAGGTTCTATATCTTCTTTGTTCATACCACAAATAAAACAACTACTCATAGAACATTCCAAAAAGGAGTATATGTAGTAGATATCACCAGAACTCCACCAGATAGAGTAGATGATGTCAATGACGATATCCTAGCCTTCTGGTTCGTAGATCACCTGAGAAAATACAAATACAGTGACGAAATCATAAAAAGACTGCAATGTATGGAGGATCTAAAATGAAATCAGCTATCCTAGACATAACTACTCATATCGAACCTATAATCGGACCTACAGTTGTTCACAATAATATAGGAATCATCTTCCGAGGAGACACCCTATACAATAATCAGATAAGAATAGCTGACGAAATTTACGATTTGGTAAACTATCGAACAATAAATGTGACAACTACAATGCATACTCACAATATTCACTCTGGATATGAGCAAACAAGAGTTATTGTGGAGATTAAACTGAAAAAGAACTCAATGAGGGAGTCGGTTATGTTCGTTAGAGGCGCTCTTGTTACTTTCTCCATAATGTTGGATGACGATATAATTACATTCTGTGGATATATAATGTCCTCAATGTATGATTGTGGAGACACCATGGAACTGGAATTGGTGATAAAAAATGAAACAATCGAAAGTAATATAATTAACGAATTTTTCTAAAAAGGAGAGGAACACTAATGGCTAAAAGAGTGAGACAATTACTCGAAGAGAATGAGGAACTGTATGACCAATTATATGAGAAACAGGCACTCATTAACGAACTTATGAGAGACCTGGATGAAGCTAACGAGGAAATCCACAATCTCAAACTACAATTAATGAATCAACAACCTCAAGAACCTCAAGAAGCTAATAAAGCTGTGGATCTAATTAAGAGAGTTATCGACAAACCACCAATACATTATATCATGATTCCAGAGCATGATTTCCACGAAGAAGTGAAAAACTTTGATCTGGACAAAGAACGAGAAGAGTATATGAGAGAAATCCTGAAACAGGAAATACAGGGAGTGTAACCTCGGAAATACCGAAAGGAGTACAAAATGAGAACATCACATATTACCCGCAAACTACGCACAGAGGCTCAGAAACTAAATATAACAGTCAATAGAGCCTCATTCGACCAAGAGACTGGAATAGCTGTATACGACTTCATACAAGAAACTGACGTATTTTATCAACTGAAAGTCTCATATGATGTAGATGTCAGACACTATCAACCAGAATTCGCTCAACCATTAGTGAATATCGCAAACGAACTGCTCAAAAAACAATTAGAACGACTCAGAGAGCAGTGTGAAGAACAAGGAGTCGGAGAAGTTGAGGTTATGGAGTCTTAATTTGGCAGAGCCAAATCAAACACCAAGGAGGTTATGTAATATGACGTTAGAAGAGAAAAAAGAACTCATATTTAAAGAGTGGAAAAAGAAAATCAAAGGGAAGAAGAATACATCTGCATATTGGGATGTCAATCACCACTCTTTCACAAAATGGTCAATCAAAAAAGTAAGAAGTGAAAAAAGTAGACTCGTTCAAATCACAAAAGGAGATGATTGGAGTCATACAAATCTAAAATGGGAGGAGATAGGTCGTGTCAGAACTAGTAAAACAAATAAGTGAGGATTTAGCACTCATTAAAGAACAGTGCGACAAACTAATGGAGGAGAACAGGAGATATAGGTTTTTACTTGGTTTGGATGAAACTCCATTCAAAAATACACCTAATTTTCTTACAAAAATGGAAACGAAGAATGGCAGAGGAGAGTGAGTACTATAAATACGCACTGACTCAGTCATACTATGAACCAAATATTTACAACGACGAAGAAAAACAAGAACAAGAAAATGGTGATGTCAGATTAATCATATCAAGACTCATAGAGTCTTCAAAGGGAGACATGAGAAGACTACAGGCATATATGTGCTTAATGGCGGGAATGACACTTAGAGAAGTAGGTCACCAATGTCATACATCTCATGAGATTATAAGAATATGGAGGGAAAAAATCAGATACAGCTATCCAGACCTGTATCATATTATGAGGACACAAAAGAATAAAGTGAAGTCACTAGTTCCAGAATGTAAATCAAAAAAGTGGATGATCCTAAATATCGAAACACAAAAACTACAATACTATGATACTCTTAAGGAGTGGAGTACAGAGCAGGATCTAAATTACGAAACAGTAAAAAAAGCGGTACAGAGAAAGAAAATAATTGGAAAATATCAGATTTTCAAGTTATAATAGTTGTAGCTCAAAGCTCCTATTGGTTATGTTTTGGTATGAGCTACAAATGTCGGGCACTCCAAGTTAGCACTCATAACCCGACATATTGAGAGGTTTCGACATTTCCTCTCAACTAGCAAAGGGCCGAAACCTTCGGTTGAGAAACCTTGGTTTAGGTTTGCCATTTTACTCCTTTGCTTGACATATAGGCGAGTCTAGGATGCATGCACACTTACTAGGCTCGCCTTTTTTCCTTCTTGACAAATCCCCTATAGGTAAGAAAAAACAACTAGAGGTGTATTATGGCCTACAAATTTTCTAAAACGCAAATAAAGGAAGCGGTACTTGATTCAGACGGTACATATACTTCCGTTGCTAAATTATTGAAAGTTAGATCCTCGGTAACTGCTAAGAAATTCGTTCACAAATACCCAGATGTACTGGAGGAGTTCAATAAAATAGCAGATGAGCTATGTGATAAAGCACAGCATAGACTAATAGAATTAATGAATTCTCATGACCAAAATGTTGCCGCAAGAGTTAGTGAATTTATCCTCAAACATTCTCCTAGAAGCCCATTTAAGGAACAACAGGGAGAGGACGTTCAATCACAACTCATTAACCTACTCGATAAGATGATAGACTCAGCAGAGTCTTAATATATTGAAATATTAAAACGAGAAGGGGTTTATGAAGACCTGGACACTTTCAGACAAGCAGAAATCTGCCCTCAAATTAGTTGAATATAACAAATACACTTGTCTCATTGGACAGGGGAGAAGTGGTAAGACGATTGCCATTATGTATTTGCTTTTCAAACGAGCTATCCTATATCCAAATACTAATCATGCTGTATTTCGTAACACTCTTCAATCAGCAGTAGATGGTATCTGGAAAATCACAATACCAGAGGTTATATCCAACTTCTTTCCTGCTCTTCCGTTTGTAGAAGGCTTCTCTCTCAATAAATCAACATATGAGATAACATTCCATAATGGTTCGAGGATCGTAATAAAAGGCTTAGACGATAAAACACGCCGAAATAAGATCCTCAGTACCCAATGGGCCACAATATTCGTAGATGAAGCTCATTTAGTTGATTATGAGTATATAGGACTTCTTCTAACAAGAACTCCACAACCTGTTGGTGTTGATTATCGAATCAAAATAATAACAGCGGCTAACTGGGCACCTAAAACAAGTTGGTTAAAACACTTCTTCGTTGATGAAGTGAACCCAGAAACTAAAGCAAAACATAATCAGAAATGTGGATTACTTGAATTCCTAACTGAAGATAACAAGCATATCGACCATGAAGAATATATCTCCACTCTAATGAATGCTGGAGATAGACGAAGTAAGCTGATGTGTGGCGGAAAAACATTTTATGACGAAATACATGGAGCACTATGGGAACAAGATGATATCCAAAGAGCAGAACCACTCGAATTAGATGAATATGACTATATAGTTGTTGCCTTTGATCCTGCTGTCACTAATAAAAAGAAATCTGACGCTCATGGAATATGTGTAGCCGCAAAACTCTATGATGATTATCATATCCTAAGGTGTTATGAAAAGAAAGAGGATATTAATGTTATCGCACAGGAAGTGGCAGAACTCTATCATGAGTATAACTGTGCAAAACTAATATTTGAAACAAATCAAGGGGCTGATTGGGTAAGTAACCTGATAAACAATCACGATCCTTCTGTGTATATAAGCGGAGTCAGAGCCACTAAAGGCAAGCTTTTACGTGCAGAGCCAGTAGCTGGACTCTATAAAAATAAATTGGTCAAACACTGTGGAAACTTTTCTGATTTAGAGGACCAAATGGTAACCTATTCAGGTGTTGGTGATTCGCCTAACGCACTTGACGCAATGGTATATGCGATACAGTACCTAAAAAATGAAGTTAACTTCGTTAATCCAGATGACTATGCTTTGACGTAGTTGACACAAAACACTTATTAAGTAATAATAAATGAGGTATTACATGAAGATTTTTGATTTTCTCAAAAAGAAGAGTGTGAATGACGCAACAGTGGTCAGAAAGCTTTGCGAAATTGTACGACCTGAGATAGGTTCCCCATACTCTGATAGTACTTCCACTCAAAAATACAGAGGTTGGATTTATACTTGCTCAAACTATAATGCACAAAACGTTGCAGACGCAAACTTTAGGTTATTTACCACTAAACAAAATCCTCAAACAAGAGTGAGAAAGGTAAATCAGAAAGAGTTGAAGTCAATGAACATAGAAACTAACGCAAGTGAAGTAATGAGTCACCCTATTCTCGACCTACTTGCTAAACCAAATGAGGATGATTCATTCTACTCTTTCCTTTACAAAATCCAAACCTACTTAGAGTTGACTGGGGATAGCTACGTATATATATCCAGAGCACCTAATGGTATCCCAATTGAGCTAACTGTACTATACTCACAAGCAGTTACCATTGTTCAAGATGGTTATGGTGAAATCGACTATTATGGCTATGGTAAATACTTGAATGGTAAATATCAACACCAATTGAATAAACAAGATGTCATTCACTTCAAGTTTTTCGACCCAGATAACACTCAGCACTATGGTATTTCTCCATTACAAGCATGTGCAACAGCTAATGGACTCATTGAGAGTGCAGATATCTACGAACAAGCTATTAACAGAAATATGGGAGTACCTACTGGTGTTCTCAAAATGCAAGAATCTCAAATTAGAGAGAAAGACAGAGAAGCTGTTGAAGGCTATTGGAATCGTAAGTTCTCAAGTGTTGGACGTAGTGGAAAAACTTTGGTACTAGGCAAGGACATGGAATATGATATCTTAGGTATTTCACCTAAGGAGATGCAGTGGTTAGAGGGTAGGAAATATTCTCAAAACCAAATCTTCAGTTGTTTTGGTATTAATCCAGCACTCATTCTTACTGAAAATGTGAATAGGAGTAATATGGTAGCCGCTCAAGTAAATTATCATCAAAACACTCTAAAGCCTAGACTCAAACTAATCGCACAAACACTGACCAACCAACTTATCAAACCTAACAGTATTGACGGTAAAGAAGTGTTTGTTATATTGCACAAAGACGCTCCAGTTGATATTGACCAGAAGCAAAAAGAAACTGAATTCCTGGCTAATTCTGGAGCACTTAGTTTGAATGAGTTAAGAACTGCATATGGTTATTCCAGAATTGAATCACCAGAAGCTGATGAGCTTATGAAGCCTAAACAATCTGAACCTAAAGAGGTGTCAAATGAAGAATAAAATTAAAGCGAATAGAATACACTTGAAGAAGCTTGGTCTTGACTTCACTGACAAAGAGTGGAATCAGATTGAGGGGAAAGTTATTGAAAGAAAACAGGTGTTCTATGATGATGAATATGAGAATCCTGTACCTCATGATGATAACCAGTACAGTATTGGAAAAATTACAACTTTAGACGTTGATTCCGATGGAGATATTGTGATCCCCGCTGGTATCTCACTTGAACGTTACAAAAAGAACCCTGTTGTTCTCTTTAACCATTCACTTGATAATCCAATTGGTAGAGCCGAGAAAATAAAAGTGAATGACGTTGATATCCTGGCTAAAACTCGTTATGGGAAGACTCCAGAAGCTCAGAAAATCCACCAATTATTAGTTGATAAGGTACTTAGGACCCATTCAGTTGGATTTATTACACTTGAGGCAATTACTAAGCAGGATCGTGGATTCGCAGAAGTATTGCAGAAACTTGCTAATATGTATCCAGATAGGTTCAATGTCACTAATGTTGCTGATGTTAATAGAATTATCACAAAGTCACTTCTTGTAGAATACTCAGTGGTAACTCTGCCTGCCAATGAGCATGCAGTTATCGAAGAAATTAAGTCACTGAAGAAAGAAAACCCTGAAGTAAAGTTGGAAGAGTGGAAGAGTATTACGGAAGAACCTACTGACGAAGATGGTTGGATTCCACTTGAAGAAACTATCTTCAATGAAGAGGCTCAAGAAGAGGCTCAAGAAGAGGCTCAAGAAGAGGCTCAAGATGCTATTGAAGAGGCTATAGAGGAAGTAATGGCAGAAGACGAACCTAAAGCCATAGAGACTAAAGAAGAGCCTAAAGAAGAGCCTATAGAGGAAGTTGAGGAGCTTTTCTTTGAGGAAGAGGTTGAAGAAGAGACTGACTTTGTTGAAGTGAAAGAAGATAAGCAGATTGACATTAGGATAGTAAAGAGAGCACCTACTATCAAGAGACTTTCCACTGAAGAGGAAAGAAAGAAGAAGATGCAACTCGAATTAAGGAAGATTTTGCATTGGGGAGTATGATACACTCCAATGAAAGAAGAAGATAACTACTCAAGAAGTGGTAAATATGGAATAGGCAACCCCTACACCCCAAATACCCCACGAATGAGATGAAAACCAAAAAGGTTTAAAAATGAAAATTAAGTACACTTATGAAGCGCAAAAAATGTTTGCGATTGGTGAAGAAATTTACCAAAAAGGAGATATTTTGGAACTCACTCATCAAGATGCTGAATCTCATATTCAGAAGGGTAGGATTTTACCTCATCTTGAGAAAGAAATCCACAACCAGGTAATCGACACTAAAGGTATCGAAGATGTCCTTAGAAACAGTTTGGATAAATATGCTCCAAAGAACGAAGAGAAAGCCACTTTCCCTGAATTCTTGAAAGCTATTTCAACCAATAGTGTTGATAAATTAGTAGAACAGAAAGCAATAACGGTAGGAACAGACGCTCAAGGCGGCTTCTGTGCAACTTCTCTCACTGACAGTGACGTAGACGTTGATCTAATTGCATCCAGTGGATTGGCTCAGTTAGCTACTACAATTACATTGAGTGGTACGAACAATACCTATAAATTCAATTTATTGGATTCACTCGACACTGGCGGAACTGTAATTAGTTATGTAGCTGAGTCAGGAGCAATTTCTGTTAAACAACCTAGACTTGTTCAGTTTGAAATCTCACTTATTAAGGCAACTTTCGCAATGTATGTGAGTTCTGAAGCCGCAGAAGATACGGCAAGCTTGGTACAAGAAATCGTAGCTCAATTACCTGAAGAGGTAGAGAAGCTTATTGAAAACGGTATGATTAATGGCGATAGTGCTTTTACTGGTATCGTAGGTAGTAGTGCAACTTTGGTTGTTAGTCCTGAAACTTCTCAGACTGACTCAACAATTCAGAGTGAAAATATCGACAAGATGATGGCCGCTATCAAGAATATGAGAACTGCTGTTTGGGTATGTTCCAGAAGTGCATTTGAGCAACTTATTTACCTCAAGAATGAAGAGGGAGATAAGATGTGGGAAATGGACGGAACTCGTTTTGGTCGTCTCAGAGGTATCCCAGTATTGGTATCCAATGCTTCACCTCAGGTAGGCCAGGTAGGAGACCTCATCCTCTGCTCACCTAACCGTTACAGAATCGCATCCAAGGGTATGAAAGTTGCATCTAGCACTCATTACCGTTACTTGAATGACGAGGAAACGTTGAAGATGACTTGGAGATTAGGTGGAAAGCCTTGCTCAGTTAAGTTAACTACTTCTGATTCAGAAACACTTGCTGACTTTGTTGTCTTGGCTGATAGAGGCGATGCTGAATTTGGATCTAGCTCATCTAGCTCATCTAGTTCAGTAGACTCTAGCTCATCTAGCTCTAGCTCATCTAGCTCAGACTCGACATCCAGTTCTAGCTCAGAAGATTATTCAGAAAGTTCTAGTTCTGCGTAGTGAATTAAGTTAAATTTAGGGGAGAATTGGGGTTAGATCTAACCCCAATTTAGGGCAGTAAACCTCCCCTTCATTTGACAATTAAAAATAATTAAGAAGTGGAAATCGGAAAGTAGGCAACCCCTAAACATCCAGAACACCACAAAAAGAAAAACCTAAGATAAACATAGAGGTTTACAAAATGGAAGTTAAATATACTTATATTGTTAAGAAGCAGTTTGCACTTAACAGTGAAATCTACAATAAGGGTGACCTTGTTGAACTCGATGAAAATGACGCTAAGTCATTGGTCGAAGATGGCAAAATTGAAGCTCATGTTGAAGAAGACAATGACGTTATTGTCGCTGTCGATACGAAGGGCATTCAAGAAGCTATCAGAGAGTCATTCTCTCAGTTCGCTCCAAAAGCGAATGCTGAAAAGAAAGGTGTTTCCTTTGGTGAATTCCTGAAGGCTGTTGCCACTAAGTCAGTTGAAAAATTGGTCGAAGAGAAGGCAATTACCGTAGGAACAGACTCACAGGGTGGATACGCTACTACTGAACTCACTGACCCTCAAATCGACGTTGATTTGCTTGGCGATAGTGGTATTGCTCAGCTTGCTAGACAGGTTGTTCTTAATGGCACCGACAATGTCTATAAGTACAATACCGTAACAGCTATGAACAGTTCAAGCACTGTCGTTAATTATGAGAACGAAAGTGCTAGTATCGACGTTAAACAGCCTACTGTTACTCAGTACAGCATTTCACTCGTTAAAGCAACTTACATGTTCTACGCTAGTGAAGAAGCCCTTGCTGATACTGGATTGCTCGTTTCGGAGATTTTGAATCAAGCCCCCGTCGAATTCAGCAAGAAATTCGAGGCGGGAATTATCAACGGTGATACCGCTTTTACTGGTATTATCGGAAGTGCTGGAACTGTTCAGATTACTCCTAAGAGTACTGCAACTCCTAACATCGACGTTGAAGACATCGACAATATGATGGTTGCCGCTAAGGACTTGAACAAGTCCGTTTTCATCTGCGGACGCGAAGCGTGGGCCGCTCTCAGAAATCTAGAAGATAGTGCAGGGAACAGACTGTGGATGTCGCCTAGCAAGGACATGGGTGGAAGCCCTTATGGAACCCTTTTGGGTCTTCCTATTTATGTTTCCAACCACTGCCCAACTTTGGGTGAAGATGGGGACGTAATTCTCGCAAATATGCAGGATGGTTACAGAATCGCCTCTAAGGGTGGTTTGAAGCTTGCTACTTCTTCACATGTTCGTTTCTTGAACGACGAAGTTGCTTACAAGTTCACTGCAAAAGTTGGTGGAAAAGTTTGTTCTCAGAAAATCACAGTTGATGGTGGTACAGTTACGGCTGACTTTATTACTATCGCACCTCGTGGATCTGAAAACGAATCCTCAAGCTCAAGCGCATAAGCTTACATTGACTATAGAGGGAAGTAGAGAAATCTACTTCCCTTTTTTTATTGACTTTACACATGATTGAGGTTTTTCCTCAGTCTGTACCTAACCTAATATAACATATGGTTTTATTTTGTCAAGTATACTATATTAGGAAGATATAAAAAACAACAAGAGGCAAATCATGTCTTGGATTACAGTAAATGACGTTTCGGCTTATACTGGAGTTACATACACTCCATCAGAGGAAGCAGTCCTTTCAGACATCATAGACGCAGTATGCAAACATATTGAGAATTACTGCGATACCACTTTCACTGAAGCTGATTATGCTCAAAGAGTTAGTGTAGTTGATAATACTTACTTTTTAGATAATCCTCTTCAATACATTTATACCAGTCTTTATGGTAGAGAAGATGTTCTTGAGGTAACCCCTCCAAATGCATTATCAAGTATTAGAATTAATGACACTATCAGCACCCTTTCTTTAATTAACACTTACACAAAAACAGACATAGACATTACTGCTTTGGATCTAAATGGAGTTGTTAGTGCAATTACAGCAGAATCTGGATGGAGTGCAAGTCTTTCATCCAGTGTTAATAACACATATGGACGTACTTTGTATCCTGGTTCATATTTAGCAAACATCAACAGTTCCAATTTGATTCAAGTGGTTGGAGCTAATGACTACATGGACTCAGCCCAAAAGGGTGTATATGTTCATGAGACCACTGTAAGTTGTAATGAAGGTGTCGTAATTTATAAGGGAGGCTATGCTACTGCTTCATTTCCTGCGGATCTAAAACACGCAACAATCAAAATCACGATATCGGCATATAACAATAGAGCATCGACTATTTCTGGAAATATCAAATCAGAGAAAGTTGGTGATTACAGTTATACACTTTATACCGCATCTGAAGAAACTCTAAGTTCGAATATTTCGGTTGAGAGTTATGCAGTTCTCGATTCCTACAAAAGGTACACAATTTAATAAAAATCTTGTCCCCTCACTTGACACTCAGGGGACAACATAAGGAGAAAATATGAGTTTTAACAGTTTACTCACAGAAACAGCAACATTATGGGTTCCATCATCGAATGACGGTTATGGCAACTTATCTTATAGCACTCCTTCTCAGATTTTAGTTCGTTGGCAGGACGTTGTTGATAATTTTCAAGATGAACAAGGTGAAGAATTCATTTCTGATGCTGTTGTTTATTCTTCCACTCCATTAGTGCAAAACAGTTTCTTATATCGAGGGACTTCAACTGAAGCGAATCCGCAAGATCAAGAAGGTGCTTATAGACTTAGAAGAAATCAAAGGAGTCAAACTCCTAATGGTTCGATAGTGGTTTATAAAAATATCTTGGGGGACTAACGTGAGTGTAAATGGAGTAAATGAAGTTCAAAAGTTCTTTAAGCAATATGCTAAGGACGCAAATCTTCAAGCTGAAATGGGAACCAAGGAAGGTGCAGTTGAGATTCTTGATTATTCAAAGAGACTTGCACCTAGAGAAACTGGTAGGATGATTAAGGAGACTGACATAATCAGGTCAGGTGAAGATGAATTCAAAATTCGTTATAATCAGGACTACTCACTTTATGTTCACGAAGATCTTGAGAACTCTCACCCTAATGGTGGTCAAGCCAAGTTTTTAGAAGTTGCTACATATGAGAAAGCGAACACTGTATTTAAGAAGGTTGCCGAAAAAATAGGAAAAATCAAATGAGTTATGATACACCAATACCATTCCTTATTGCTAAAATACTCGAAGCTGATGGCTTAGGCACTTTCGGAACCAGTATTTTTGTAGGGAAAGAGCCAGACAGGTCTTCGACTCAAAGTATCGGAGATAATACAATCACCATTTATGATACTGGTGGATTAGCAGATACAACTGTCAATACATCAAATAATACAAACTACAGAAGTGGCGAAATAGGAAATTACCAAGTCAGAGTTAGAAATAATTCTTACACTGCTGGTCATAGTGTAATGAGTTCAATTAGATCCTCACTGGAAAAGAGAGGAAGAGACGTAACTGTTGATGGAAGTAATCATACAGTGACATCTTGGTTGAACAACTTACCAAATAACATAGCTAGAGACTCTCATAACAGAGCAATCTTCACTGCAAATTTTTCTTCAATTAGATTTGTTGATGAAACTGGAGAAGCCGAGACGAGTTCTAGCACTAGTTCAGAAGGTGATTCGTCATCTTCCTCATCTGAGGACTATAGCTCCAGTTCGTCTTCAGTTTAGTATGGTCAAAGACGATTTGACACTTACTTAATAAGTAAAACCTTACAAAAGAGGTAATATAATGGAAGTAATTAATGCTTTAGGTATCAACGTGACTGTTGGGTCTTGTACCTTGAATTTAGTTTCTGTAGGTGCTCCTGGTGTAGAAAGTCTTGGAATGTTGGATGCAACTGTTCTTGCAAATAACACTCATACAACTGGTTTGCCAACCACGTTGAAGAGAGTTCCTGATATTTCTTTCACTGCTAAGTTTGTACCATCAGATATGGCAGGAATTATCGCAGAAATCAACACTAACCAAGCTATCACATTTGATTATAGTGGAATTGGCGCAGGAACTTATGGAACTGACACTGTTTGGGGATTCTTATCTTCATTCGTGCCAAATGAAGCAAGTTTTGGCGAAGACGTATGGGAAGCAACTGGTACGATTATGGTAACGAATCAGAACGGTTCATTTGTTGAGACACCGCCCAGTTATTCGTAATTTTAACTAACTAACTAACAAAGGGAGATACAGTTATGTTGATCAAAGACCTTATTGGGATTCAGACGACAAAAGTTGTTGTTGATGAAGTGGAATTGTGGTTGAAGAAGCTCAATTGGAAAGAACTCAATGAGTTTCAAGAGCACTCAAAGAAGTTTGAAGAAGGTGAAGATGTAGATGAAGCTAAAGTCATCTTCGAAACAGCCAAATACATTCTTCTGAATTTCACTTTTGATAAAAACAACGAAAAAGTCATTGAGGAAGAAGACATTGAAAAATTACCAGTTAGATTCTGTGCCATGGTGGTAGAACAGTTCTTCAAGTTGGTTTATTCAAACACTGAAGACGATATCAAAAAAAAATAACAGAAGATAGCTGGAAGCTCTCGCTGGCATGCATGCTTGGAAAGTCTCTTGCTGAGATAGACCAAATGGAAGCCAGCGAGATTTTTTTGTGGAAATATTATATCCAATCTGAACCTCGTGGTGAAAAGCGTTTTGATTACCAGTTTGCCACAGTTTGTCAAGCTATATATACGATACTTTCTGCTTTTGCTAAACACCCAAAACCAATTTCACTGGAGAATTGTATCCTGAAATTCCAAGAAGTGGATGAGATAGCTTTAAAGAAGAAACAATTGAGTGCTATAGTTGGTATTTCTGCGGCTATGGGCGGAAATAGTAAAAAACATAAGCAGATGATTGAGGATCTAAATAAGGAACTGAAGAAGAGTGGAGTGAATGTTGGTGACTAACATTGACATTTACCCATATTTAAGATAATCATGAGAATCAGAGAGGTATACACATGCCTACCGTAATAGCTGGAAGAGTGGTTACCATTCTCTCTATAGACGACAGAGACTTCAACAAGAAGCTTAACCAATCGTCCAAGAGTCTTGGCAAGATGCCTAAAGGCTTTGATAAAGTGAAAAAATCAGGCGTTGCAACCTTTGCGGCGATTGGTGCTTCTGTTGTAGCAGTAAAGAAAGCTTTTGATTTTGCTAAAGAGTCACTTGAAGCATTCAATAAACAACAAAAAGCAGTTGCGAAACTGAACGCAGTACTTAAGGCGACTGGAAGAGCCGCAGGATTCACTTCAAAACAACTTCAAGAACAAGCTAGAGACTTACAACAAATCACAACCTTTGGTGATGAGACTATCATCAACATGCAGGCTCTTCTTGCAACTTTCAAACAAATCAACGGCGTTAACTTCCAAAGAGCACAGAAGGCCATATTAGACATGTCAGCCGTCTTGGATCAAGACCTGAAGTCAGGTGCGATTCAGGTTGGAAAGGCCCTTAACGACCCTGTAAAGGGCATTACAGCCCTATCTAGGGTTGGAGTTTCCTTCACGCAGGTACAAAAGGACATGATTAAGTCCTTTATGGAGGGAAACAACATAGCTCAAGCTCAGGCAGTCATTCTAAAAGAATTGGAAGGTGAGTTTGGTGGAGCCTCTGAAGCCATGGCTAAGACCTTTGGTGGTCAAATGAGTCAAATGAAGAATGCTTGGGGTGACTTCAAGGAAGAACTTGGTGGAGCTATCGCAATTACACTTAAGGAAACTGGTTTTGCTGATGCACTTAAGAACATTATTGAACAACTCACTCAGTCTCTTAAAAACTTCAAACAATTTGTACAAACACCTGGAGGAAGGGCTGTAGCCGCAGGAGGAGTGGGTGCAGGTGGAATTATAGGGAGTATATTAGCGGCAAGAGGATTGGAAAAAGCGGCAGGGAAAATAGCTCCAAAATTCATGACTAAGCAAATATCTAAGAATGTCTCTGTGATCCTCCCAGCAGAAATGAGTAGACTTGCTACAGTTATGGCTGGATTAAAGGTTGGTGTTGGTAATTTAGCTTCGATGTTCACTAAGCTTGGTAATTTAATCATGTCTGGTGGTCCAGTTACTCTGGCATTGGCTGGTTTAGTTGCTATCTTCGCTGGTTTAGCCGCTCTAAACAAAGAAGCAAAAGACATGGGTATGGACCAGTCTCTTGTCAATACTTTTAAAGAGGTTCTTGAGAACATTCCACTTATTGGTATTGCATTTGAGAAATTGTTTGATGGCATTGGTGCTTCAATCGGATTACTAACAGGTTTGATGTCTGATTTTAACAATGAAGTAATCAAACCTATCGCAAAAAGTGAAACTGCTCAAAATGTTAAGAAATTTGGCACAGCAGTTCAAGACCACTTTTTAAATATTCTAACTGGTGGTCAAATGAGGGACTTAATTTTCCAAGAGAACGTTGAGAATAAGGGACTTTCTCAACAACAACGTGAGTCAATGAGAAAGACAAAGGCCAATAAGAAAATCAGGCGCAAGAGGATCTTCGAGCAAAGCCAAAACATTGTTTATGGTGGAGAAGACCTTGATGTGATTCTTAATCGTACTCTTGAGAAATCAAAGAGAATCAAGAGAGAACGTGAACTTAAAGAACAAAGGGAACTCACAAGAGAGTTTAATAGGTTGCCTTCTAGACCATCCTCTGATTTTGGAACAATTGGATTTGGAGATGTGGGGCCAACAATTAGAAAAATGGAAAAAAAGGAAAGGGTTTCTGGTCTCTCTAAGACACTTAAAGAGCTTCTGAAGGAAAGGAAGGAATTGAAGAGGAATCGTAGAGAGGAACGTCAAGCAGAAAATAGAGAAAGAGCACACTGGTTAGCACCTGCTATGAAGAAAGGTTCATTAGAGGCTCATAAGTCTCTGGTACAGAAACCACCTGCCCAAAATCCTCAAAAAGCAATTGAGAAAAACACTAAAAATATTGAGATGATCATGCGTAAGCTCCAGAAGAATGGAGTGAAAACTGACATCCAATTAGCAAACATTTAAGGAGTAAATATGGCTATCACCTTTTTACAACAAAATTTTCAGAGAGAATATGTAAATGACGTAAATGGTCAGCAAACTGGTGTAAAAGCTTATTTTGTTTATTCCAATACCAGTTATACTGACCTAGATTCATTGGTCTCTGACGCTGTTACAGCGGGTCTTCCTGACGTTGGATCAGCTTATTCGGGTACAAGTACGGACTTGATACTGTTTGAGCATACAGTCGAAGTATTCGAAGCAGAGAAGGAACTGAAATTCTATCAAATCAGATGTGATTATGAAAGCGACAAGTTTTGGTATGGCTTACCAACTTCAAGACCTTGGAATATTACATTCTCATCTGCTGTTGTTCAGCAGTTTCCACAATATTCAAGAACAGCTACTGCTGGTATCGACAGTGGATTACCTGCTGGTAAATTTATCGACACTGCGGCAAACAGACTTGTCTTCAATTCTGCTGGATACCCATTCGACCCAACTCCACCACAATATCTTAATAAAGTGAGGATCAACCTGCAAAAGAACTTCGCTAACATAACAGACATTGGCACTATTTCAAATATAAAAGAGCTTCAGAGTTATGTGACTGTCTGTAATGACGATTCTGTTACTATAGCTGGATTGGATGGTGACAAATATGAATTCTATATTGAGGATATTCGAGTAACAAAGACTGAGAACAATGGTGAAGAGTATTATGACACTAACTTCCAAATCCTCTGGGACCCTCATTCTCACTTAGCTAAGATATTGGATGCTGGATGGCAGAGAGCAAATGGAAAAGTAATTCGTTGGAAGAATGGTGCTTTACCTAACCAGCCAGTACCACTTGATGGAGCAGGTGATCCAGTTGCAGGTAATGACCCTGCTACAAGAATAGCGAATTCTCGTTGGATGTTGTTTGGTTTACAAGCGGCAAGTGACTATGATGTTTTGGGACTTCCAACAACATTCTAATAAAGGGAGAAAATTATGGGAAAGAATGCACTAACAGACCAGAGTATTCAGAAACTTAGAAATTTACTTGAAGATAGTGAATTTTCAAACAAAAGGCTTCATTTAGAGTTTCACCAAGGAGAAGAACATTTCTACCCATTCTTTGCGAGGATCATCGGGAAATACACTGGTTCTGACTGGCCTGACTATCCTGAGGAAGCTTCATATGTTGGTATTCAAGTTGTATTTGATAGTAATGCGGACTGGCAAGATGCGGATTCTCCTATTTATTGGGGTTTAGAGACTAGTTCTTCTACTTCTGAAGAAGATTATTATGAACCAATCATCGACTTGTCTTCACTAACTGCTCCATATTATGATGGTGATACCGTTCTTCAAAGAATTCCTAATGACACAATCGTAATGACTTTTCAGATGTCAGATGAGGATGGTAATCTTAGGTGGTATTGTATGCCAGCTAACCAAGTATTTCCAGAGTCATTCTCTCACCAACTAATAGACGATGGTGGCGTTCAGAAGCTCAGAATGCATGAAGGAGATGTTTATGGCATTAACCTTTCAGAAACAGCCTCAGAGACAATATTTAATCTTGTTAACCCTCTGTGGATCTACTGTGAAATAACTCTTGATGTAATAAATAGAACATTCACTGTTGATGGAATGGACTCAGCAACCTCTAGACCTACTGAGGTTGAAGATACCTCTTGTTCAGAACGTAAAATTAAGGTTCCACTTGTTTCAGTTGAAACAGACAACTTGATAACTGTCTGGCATACTGGAGATATCCACGCAGACCAATATTTTAACGACTTAATGGCTGATGATGGTTCGACTTGCTCTTATACTGACTTCACTTATACTGGAGAGCATCAAGAGGCCGCATATACTGACTCAGGTTGGAATAGAGACTCCACAGAAGCCGTAAAAGTCACTTTACAGACTGGAACAAGTTATTATCACACTGGAGATAAGAAGATTTACGCATATTTCAGAGACTTTCACTTCGATAATTTAGGGAATTTAATTTCAATAAGTAGTGAAGTAAGGTCGGAAGTTGATGCGGCTGAGCCTTGCTAATTAAAGGGAGAACTAGTTAATGGCGGATCATCTAAAATATGATTCAAGTACTGGGCATTTGTTACACAATACACCTGGACACTTAACCTATACTTGTGATGAATCGTCAAGTTCTTCGTCTTCTTTTGGATTATCATCATCTTCTTCAACTGAACTCCATGAACGTTATGCTCAGTGTTTGATTTCATCATCATCTTCATCAGAAGGAAATAGTGAATCTAGCTCTTCTGGTGGATTTACTTCTGAGTCATCCTCATCCTCTCAAGAGAATCATGGTTATGTACTGTGTGAGAGCAGTTCTAGCTCATCTGATGGTAACTCTGAATCCAGCAGTACCTCTGAGGGTATATCATCATCATCGCAGTCTGACAGCAGTTCCTCTGGGGGATATTCGGAATCTAGCACTTCAGAATCTGATTCATCGACATCTGATTCCAGTTCTTCCGATGACTATAGTGAAAGTTCATCTTCTGTATCGGAATCATCAAGTTCTGAAGTTGTTGATTCAAGCTCTTCGAGCACTGACCCTGGAGTATTAGAATGTCCAGACTGCTCTGGCAATACCAATCCTAGAGTCCATGTCACTATTACTGGTATCAACGCAAGCAACAGAACGGGTACTGCTAGTGGAGTAGATTACTTTACTTTCCTTGGTTGTGATTTCACTAACGGAGTAACGCAAGCGGTATGTACTAGTAGATACTCCTATGATACATACAATACTTTCACATACAACGAATGGTGGAGAGCACCTAGTTCTGCTGGTACTGACTTCTTATATCTAAGAGCAACAGTTTCACAAACTGACCAAGTCGGTAGAGCTAGAGTAGGAGCGGGGATAGCTGGATGGAGTTCTTATGGACAGTGGTCAAGAAACAAATTCACTGACACTAGAGAGTTCTTCCAACGTTCAACTTCCAATTTAAGCACTTATAATATTAATCCGACCACTTTCGATGTAACGAGTGACCCTGGTGATGTACCTGATGAGTTATTTGGACAAATGACATGTGACAATGGACTCACTGTTAAGTGGGAAAGAGGCTCTGGTAGCTGGGGAGGTCCATAATGGCTGATATAGTATTTTCAAATTACGAAGGCGATGTTGTTCGGGTCGATGGAAAGTGTTACTATTATATCGGACTTGTAAAAGAACCAGTTACTACAGACCCTAGTGAAATAGAGGGAGTCTTTTCAGACTGTGAAGAATGCGCAGTTGTTTCCAGTTCCAGCTCTGGCTCATCAAGTTCTGGAGGATTCTCTGAATCTAGTTCTTCTGGAGGAAATAGTGAAAGTTCATCTTCTGGAGGAAACTCAGAATCATCATCTTCTGGAGGGTTTAGCGAAAGTTCATCTTCAGGTGGTGTTAGTGAGTCTTCAAGTTCAGAAGGTTTTAGTGAGTCATCATCCAGTTCTTCTGAAGGCTTTAGTGAGAGTTCTTCAAGCTCAGGTGGAAATGAACTTGATAAGCTCAATTGTTCTGGAAACACTTTCCCAAGATGTAAGATAACTATTTGCTGGACAGGTAGTGGAACTAGTTACCCATTCATGGGTGGTGATTGGAGCAATGGTGAGAGCAAGATAGTTTGTCCAGATACTTATCGAGATGGTTCTGGTGGGACACTTGGAACTGACACACAAGAAGAGTTCTGGCAAAAAGTCTATAGTGCAACAGCATCATACGATATGTATCTCCATGCAAACAGTAATGGCGGTAGACAGGGTGTAGGTATAGACACTCATGTTTCGACTGGTAATTATGCTAACCTTTTGATTTTTAAGAACCACTCAGTAAGTCAAAATTACACTAGTTACAATAGTAACACAGTTTCGAAGGACGTTAGTGCTGGAGGACTAAGCACTGGGAATTCAATTAATATGACTCAATTTGGTTATTGTACTTTCAATACTGGTGGAAATTTTGGCAATGTAACTATTAAGTGGAGTCCTATTGCTGGTCAGGCTTCTGGTGACGAAACTTGGTCGAACTGGAAAGCAACTGGTCTAACCTATACTGGTGGAACAACAACAGCGGCTTGTCCGTAGAGAGTGAATTATGGCAGATAAAATATTAAGAGAATTTCAAGGAGCGGTTATACAAATCGACGGTGTATGTTATGAGCATATTGGGAAGACGACTGACCCAGTAAATACTGACCCTAGTGAAGTACAAGGAGTATATCCTGATTGTACTACATGTTTACAGGAGTCATCATCCAGTTCATTTGGGGAATCATCATCCAGTTCTAAGGACTCTAGCTCTAGTTCTAGTGCTCCGAACTCATCTAGCTCATCATCATCGTCATCTGGAGACTTCTCAGAGTCTAGTTCAAGCTCAGAAGGTTACTCAGAAAGCTCCTCAAGCTCAGATGGAGAGTCATCCTCATCTTCAAGTGAACCTTTTGAGAGAGTTAATTGTGATGGTAATACTAATCCTCAGATTAAGGTAACAGTTTGTTGGAGTGGACCTAGCTCCACTGAATACGCATTCCTTGGATCAACTTGGAAGAATGGTGAGAGTAAAATTTACTGTCCAATGAGTTATGATGATGCTGGTGCAAATGAATACTGGAGGTTTTATTCACTAAGCAATACTTTGGACCTCCGTGGATCTACAGGGGCCAAACAGGAAATTAAAGTGAAAAACACTTATGGGTCTTGGAACCCATGGTTGAATCATACAATTTTGAATAAAGCTGGTACGATATCATCAGGAACAGTAGTTGGTGGAATCGACGCTTCTGATATGTTCAAATTAACGTATATTTCAATTAACCAGTTTACTAATGTTACAATAACTGCTGGAGTTGATTATGGTAATGTCACAATTAAGTGGCAGGCAGTAGAAGGTGGTTGGAAAGCTTCACTTATGAGCTATGCGACTACGGAGAACTGGGGAACATGCTAAATGGGTTGTCGATGCAAAAGCAAGAAAGCTAAGTTTAAGAAAGAGTTGGCTAAACGTAGGAATGAGGTTCTAGAGGCTCCAAAACAGCCTCAAAAGCTCTCTAAAAGAAAACAGAGGATACAGAAGCGCAAGGAGCGCATCAGAATACGTCAGGAGAGACAGAAGCGGAGGCTTCAGAGAGGACTTGACAAATGAATACTATTAGTGAAAGTTTTTTGAGGAAATAAAAATGACGAAAAACCAAAACGTAGATCCAACCTCAATGGGAGACAACAAATTTCTTAAGTATGTACTTAACACTCTCTTAACAATAGCTGTTGGTTTGAGTGGATTTGCTATGAACCAGGGTTATGAGACTAAGATGCAAGTGGTTGGTATGCAATCTAAAATTGAAATAATTGAAAAGAAACTTGAAAAAACTGAGGATCTACCGACTCAGATAGCTGTATTAACTGACCAGTTAGACCACTTGAAGGTGGATCTACAAGAAATTAAAGCAGATTTGAAGATCTTGCTTAAGGAAAAATCAAAATAAGGGAGCCATTATGTCTTTAGCAAAGAAAATCTCAGTTACTGACTCAACAGGCAATACTGCAAGTATCACAAAGCTATACTCCAGACAGCAGGTTCTACTGAAGAATATAAATAGTGGATCTGATGTCTTTTTAGGTTTCGATTCAGAAGCTGTGTATGATCTAGGATATTTTATGTCACCAGGAGAAGCAGTCGTATTGGATGGTACATTTGCGATATCTGACATATATTTTGTTTGTGATTCTGGTGAAACATCGACTATATATGCTCAGTTATCAACCTAAGGAGATTAGATATGTCAAATTTAACAACAGGCAGTAAATTTATAATTAATGGTATTGCTGGTGATAATGTAGTTGATCTTGGGGTCGATAGGTCCACTAACACTTTACAGACAATCGACTATTCGCACCACGAAATACACTCTGGTTCAACTTTCCGAGTTCAAGCAAATGCTGATCCAGTTTCTTCACTAGTTATTGCTTTTAAAGTTGGTAACCAAACTAAGCTACCACACATTATATGGGAAGTGTCCCACGAATCATCTGGTTATATACAGTTGCTTGAGGGACCAACATGGACAACTAACACTGGAACAGACAGAGCGCCAAAAAACAGCCGAAGAGACTCAACAAATACAAGTATTTTGGAAGGTGATGCAACAGGTGCGTTTCTTGCGGATAATATCGTAATCGACCCTACTGGTTTAGCTGGTGGGACTGTAATTTCGGACAAAAGGTGGTATGGTACAAGGGAGTCAGAGACTACTGCTAGGAGAGCAGAGTTAATTTTGAAATCAAATGAGACATATGCTTTTGTTTGGACAAGTACGGACGGGGCGAAGGGTGTCCAAATCAGATTAGAGTGGTATGAGCATGCCGACAAGTATGCTTGATTTGACAAATAACATAATTAAAACAAGATGTTGCTCTTGCCTTAGCAGGAGCCAAAACCAGAGAGGTTTAGAAAAATGAGTCTAAGAGGATCATATTCAATCGACGACAGTACTGGTAGCACAGTGCAAATCGCAAAATATTACGCAAGAAACCAGTTAATTCTTCAGAATGCAAGTGGAGATAATGTATATATCGCATTTAATGAAGATGCTACTACTGGTGGTATTTTCTTGGCAGAGGGAGATAGCTGGGTATTAGTTGATGAGCTTGCAAAAGCTGATGTATATATGGTTTGTGCAACAGGTGAAAGCGCAACAGTTGTTTCGCAAGCATCTAACTAACCAAAATAAGGAGGCAAAAAAAATGCCAGAATATAAGTACGGCCCTAATGGTCGAGAAGAAATCACAGGGGCAGAATTGGAAGCTCTTATTGCCTCTCGTGTTAAAACACTTCCAGTAAGAAAAGCAGAAATTGAGGAAAGGACTCAGGAACTTCTACAACAAGGTTTGGAATATCCAGCAGACTCTGGTATCATGCATTCCCTGACAGAGGAACGCCTGAGCGTCTATAACGCCGCAAAAGCTCGTCAGGAGGGCTTGAGTTACCCTAGAAGGTTCAAAAGCTCTAATGGCCATATTCTGTCGTTAGCATCTGAGGAGGCTTTTGTAGCCTTTGACAATGCTTTAACTGTTCGCTACCTTCAAATCATGGAAGGCGAATTGGATCTACTGGAAGCACTTTACAATGCCGAAACACAAGAAGAGTTGGATGCTATTGAAGATAATAGGTAGTGGAGGTATACTATGATTACTCACAGAAGTTCTCCTCAATATGTAATTGGCATATCTTCTTGCAGTAGCTACATAAAAAGAGCTTTGGGTGGTGGAGATGATGAATCTAGTTCAAGTTCTGAAGGTTTCACTTCAGAATCTAGTTCGAGTTCTGGACCTCCTGCTACCAGGACAATTGTAGATGTTACTCAGTCTGGAGGATCTACTTCAGTTTTAAGTTCAGGGGCAATTTCCCTTACTGAAGGTTCTCCTTATATGTTTAGTGCCTGTCGATATAACACAACAAGCCAAAACACTGTAACATTCTATATGAACGGGAATACAACAGCGGCTAATTACAATTATGGCTTCATTCAGGCAAAAAGTGACAGTACTTATCAGAGTGGTATTAGTGCTACAGCACCAATTATGAGAACAACTTCTGGAGATGTTTTTGTATATCAAGGAATGTGCGGTTTGCAAAATGGAAACCCATATATAGTTGGAGCCGCAACTCTACAGGATAGCAATAATAGAGGTAGATTCCTTGGTGGGATGCTTGAGACAGAGAGTACATTTACACAGTTACAATTCAATGGTGGAGCAAATACCATTTTGAATAACTCATATTTAAAAATATGGGAAATGCAATCTACTCCAGTTGCTTCTGTCTCGGTATCAGGGGCAAGTGTCACTACGTTGTCATCTGGAAGTATTTCTCTAACTGAGGGAAAAACATATATGTTCGCTGTAGGGGTAACTCCAGATTCATCTGGTGGTACATATTCAATTAGAATAAATGGAGACGGAACGTCAGGAAATTACAGTCTTGGAGACCTAGATATTGGAGGATCATCTGATTCATCTGGTATACTTACCACCAATTCGGTTGTAGGAAGTACTGGATTTGCTGTTTTATATGGTTATTGTGGTTTGTTGAATGGAGTTCCTTATACATCAACGACTACTCTTGAAAGAACTGCGGCAACGACTGTACATATGCGTTTTGGAGCAAATTGGAATAATAACGAAAGTACATTTACACAATTAGATATCACAAGTAATACAGCATCACAAGTGGCTGATGGTTCGTTCTTGACGATATGGGAGCTTGAATAATGGGTGGTAGAAATTTAGAATATTTGGTTGAGGTTGTTAACCAGTTTCCAGCAGTAACAACAATAACCACTGGAACTCTTACAGGCATTAGTGCAGATACAGTTTATAAATTTCAAGCTGGAATTAAATTGGTTAGCACTGCTACATTCTTTAGGTGGTATAACAATTCAGATACAACGTTATCAAATTATAGGCTTGGATTAATTACTTCACAAAACACAGCAAATTATTCAAACGAAACTTCAATTGCTTATGCATATGATGATATTTGCGTAATGAGTGGTCACTTCTCAATAGAGGATGGTAGACCATCAACATATATTCAGATTCTCCAGCAGAATGGAAGTCTTGGAGCAGATTATGGTAGAGTTTGTTTTGTTTACAATAATAGCGAAACAACAATAACAGAAATACAATTCACTGGATCAAATGGTTTACAAATCGGGGCAGGATCTTACATTCGACTGTGGGAAGCTATACAAAGTGAATAACTTTTTTAGTAAAAATTACTAATCTGGCTCAGTGCATTCATTTTTCCCTGTTCTCCCTTTGGGTGAATGTACTGAGTCTTTCTTATCATGAAATGGAATAAGGAAATTTGGGATTTATACAGAGACTTCTTCGTCTTCTTCTTCATTGTGATCCTCCTATTCCAGTTTGAATCCTGCGCAAATAACAACAATACACAAAAAAAGGCTGATCAACAAAAAATCGACCAGCCAGTCCCCTAGATGAGAGTTCGATTCCGAACTTGAAATCTTCTCTCTAACTTCCCGTCACCCCTATTTCTCCTTAATAGCTTTCCTTTTTTTGGAATGTTTCTTGTCTCTCTCTTCCGCCAATTTCTTATCACGTTCAATCATCTGCTGAACAGTGAGCTTTTGGTCTTTCCTCTTTGTCCTCTTTGTCCTTTTTTTCTTTATGTTCATAAGTTTTTTATATGTTGCATTCCACTTGGCTTTCTGACGATTGGATGGTTCCTTGTGCTTGTAACCAGACTTTGGTGAATTGTCATAAATATCATGATAGTTGTAATCGAAATTTGGTGAATTGTCATAAATATGATGATAGTCATACTTTGAGTGTAACTTCCCATTCACAAAAGTATAAAGTGTCCCATTGCTATCATAAGTGTTGGAAATATACCCATCTGATTCATATGAGCTTCTGAGTTCAGATCCTACTGAGTAATTGAAATTTTCTTCGCTCATCCCAATTTCCTGAGAAAAGGCTGAGATTGAGATGAGCATGATGATGATTGAGATTTTAGTCATTGTTCTTTCCTTTTTTTTGAATGTTTCT
>Ga0180433_10003049_pt1 | contig 25031 bp, 28 predicted proteins | sample SS_ome_8_FD_132980 | JGI IMG/M metagenome (GOLD analysis project Ga0180433, IMG submission 132980) | Hypersaline lake sediment archaeal communities from the Salton Sea, California, USA - SS_1_D_1 metaG | ecosystem: Environmental > Aquatic > Non-marine Saline and Alkaline > Hypersaline >... | reverse complement strand
TGACGAGCAACTCCCCGGAGTCGTCGGGCGAGGTCGCCAGGAAGCGCGTCTTGGCCAGGTTCCACGCCCCGCCGCTGGCGGTGAACGTGACGTCCTTGGTGGTGACCTTGTAGCCGTTGGTCCCGTAGGCCGCGGCGGTGAGATCCACCGCGCCGCTGGCCACCGCCTGGCGGCTGTAGCCGTTGCCGCTCAGCTCGGTCAGATCGGCCAGGTCGGCGTTGTCGGCGATGGCGTCCTCGGCCTCCTCGCACCAACCGATATAGAAGTTGGCCGGGACGGACTGTTCTTTAGTAAAACCGACCTGCCAGAGATACTTGATGCCGCCGGTGCAAATTCCCATTAGTATGGCCCCGTTTCTGTGCCGGTCGTCGTGATGACGACGGTCGTTGTGCTGGCGTCGATTTCGGACTCTTCGTGGTCGGGCCTCGGCTCGGTCCAGGTGCTGGCTGGCGTGGCGGCGACGACGGTGTAGGCCTGGCTGTAGACGTCCTCGACGACGGTGAGCGTCATCCGCTCGTCGTCGCTGGAGCCGTAGTTGACGGACACCACGCGGACGACCATCGAGGTGATCGGCAAGAGGGGATCGGCATAGGTCAGATAAAAGACCGAGCCCTTGCGCATCGCCGCGACGGTGCGCTTGGCGGCCAGGGTGAAGGCGTGCGGCACCGCGGTGGCCGCCCGGCCCTTGCGGTTGACCACGGCGGCGGCGAAGTCGGCGTCGGCGATCATCTGGTAGTCCAGCACCTTCTCGGCGACCCGGCCGCCCTGTTTGGCGATCACCGCCGGATCGATGTACTCGACCGAGGCGCCCTGTTGGGCGTAGAGCCGGTCGGTGTACTTGAGCAGCAGCCGGCCGGGCACATCCCGCCATTGCGACCGGCCGCGCGCGGTGATCGTGAAATCGTCTTCGCTGTAGTGCGGCAGGTCGGCGACCTCGTAGTCGTCGCGGATCAGGGCGATCTGGAGCTGGCCGGTGACCGGGTCGTCGTAGAACACCGCGTCGATGACGGCGAGCAGATCGTTAACGAACGTTCTGAGGTTGCCCGGCTCGGGGCAGTAATAGCAGGAGACGCCCGCGCCCTCGTCATAGAGTGTGTCGGCGACAGCCTCCCAGGTGTCGCCCAGGTCGGCGGCGGCCAAGCGCTCGCCCCAGCGCGTGTTGGTGAGGCATTCGTGCAGGACGTGGGCGACGTTTAAGTCGTGGGTGTTGACGGCGGCCTTGGCCAGGTACCAGCGTTCGGCGCCGTCGTCTTCGATCGTGATCCGCTTCCAGACGGCGCCGAGGACCTGGGGGAACGACTGGCAGCCCCAGTTGATCCGCTTGCAGACGATCGAGGCCAGGCCGCGATAGGCCGGGACATCGCTGTCGATCTGGGCGGCCAGATAGGCGTTCTGCCCTTGCGCTGCGGTGCCCAAGAGGATGTCCACGTCGCCCTTGACGCCGCCGGTGCCGCCATCGTAGGGCGAGCCGAACAGTTGGACCGCGTCGATCTCCCCGGAGGTCAAACCGTCGGCGGCAAACACGGTCGGATCGTCGGCGGTCGGCCAGGCGCACTTGCCGCCGCCGGCGTCCCCGTACCAGAGCTGCTTGCATCCGTCGACGGGGCCCTGGCAGTAGATCAGGTGCGCCCCGGCGTAGAAGTACCGGTACGCCACGGCGTCGGACCTCTCTTTCTCATAGATCTTGGTGTCGCCGCTCCAGGCCGTGTCGTACCCGTCCTGTCGTTTGGTCCCGAACAGGACCGAATACGGCTTGCCCTCCTCGATTGAGGGGAAGCGCGAGGTGTCCAGGGGCGTGCTGCCCTGGCCGGGCGGGCGCGGGGCCAGCATACGCGAGACGGCGTACGCGCCGGCGGCCATGGCCGCGTAGGCGATGTACGGCACGTAGGGCATCAGCCAGGCCGGCAGGGTGATCACGATCGTCCAGAAGGCCAGCATGTCACTCATACCAACCCTCCGGTAAAGACGTTGCGGGTCGGCCGCTCGTGCTGGCCGCCGAAGTTCAGGGTGTTGCTGTAGCGATCTTTGCAGTCGCTGGCGTACACGCGATCGCAGCCCGGCGTAACGGTGAAACCGTCGCCGACGGTCAGGCTGCTGAGCGTGTGGCTCAGGACGGCCGTGGCGCCGCTGTGCGAGACGATCATGCGGGTGCGGCCGGCGCTGTCGGTCAGGACGCCGCCGGTGTAGTAGTCGTCGGCCTGGGCGCTGAAGACGGCCGCGGTGATCGTGTCGCCGTCGACGGTCAGGATCTCACCGGTCGAGGTAAAGGGCGCCAGGTCGACGTGGCAGCCGTCGCCGCCGAGGATGTGGGGGCATTTCCGGCCCGTGCGGCGGCAGGTTCCGGCCTTGCCGAGGTCGCTGTACCAGGGCGTGCAATGCAGGATCGCCGTCTCGGCGCTGCGGATCTCGTAGCTGAGGTACCAGCCGTACCAGCGGCGCAGCCAGGCGTGGCCGCCGTAGAGGCCGGCTCCGTAGACGCCGGAGCCGTAGGTCTGGTAGTCCTCGCTCTGGTCGAGATGGCCCCGGCGGATGGTCAGCGAGATCGGGGACTCGGGCGGATCGGACCAGAGCCGCTGCAGCAGCACATTGGTGGTCGGCACGGTGATTTTCATCTCGGACCGGGCCTCGTTGTCGGACAGTTCCAGCGTGCCGATCTTCAGACCCGGCTGGTGCGTGAAGAGCGCGCCGTCGTAGTGGATGTCGTACGGCGCCGTCGTGTAGCGCCAGTGCTCGGTCCCGCAGGCGAAGTCGGCCAGCCAGGCGGGCATCGCATTTTCGACGGAGGTCTCGCTGTAGAGGTAACTACTCATCCGGCCAACACCCCCATCCCGTAGACACCGTCACCGTAGGCGACGGGCGTCTGCCAGATCCGCGTCAGGGCCGTGGCGACCTGGGCCCGGTGTCGCGCCGGCCACTGCAGGCTGACGGCGTCTTTGGCCAGCCGGCAGCGATCGACCCAGCAGATCCGGGCGCGATCGCCGGCGGGAACCGCCCGACCGAGCGTAGTGTCCAGGGCCAATCGTTCGACGGTGGCGCTGACGGCGGTGAGGTCGGTGATCTTGCGGACGGTGAGCGTGCCATCCAGCCAGATCCCCACGTACTGGCGCAAGTCGTCGGGGCCGTAGTTGCCCACGCGGCCGGCGGCGACGACGTCGAGGGTGTCATCGCTGGCGCCGGCGGCGGTGGACGGGACGAAATCCCGCTTCCAGGTCGGAACGAAAAAACTCTTCTGGCGGCCGGCGAGGCGGTGCAGCCATTGTTTGAAGTCCCAGGCTTCTTTCGGGCCCCGCAGCGTGCGGTGGTACGGCTGGTTCGTCTGGGCGTAGTCGGCGGCCGCCGCGGCGGCCAGGCGGCCGATGCCGTTGTCGATCATCGTCAGTTGCGGCGTGGTCTCGACGGACCACTGGCTCGCGGCGGCCAGGGGCCAGGGCTCGGCGAGGACCTCGATATCGTCGTAGGTCACCAGCGGATCGGCCAGGTCCGACGGGCGCGGGTTGTCGGTCAGGGTCCAGGCCAGCGCGACCGATCCGGCGCCGGTGCGCCGGTGCGACCAACTGCTCGTCAGGGTCGCCCAGGCCGTGAAGGTCGGCACGATCAGGACGCGGCCGCTGTAGCTGCTGGCCAGGCCGGCGGACAGGGTCAGGGACCCGTCGGTGACCGCATCGAGCGTGGCGGTCTCGCAATGCTCCGGAGACGACCAGATCGTGACGTCACTGCCTTCGACGAACCGGCCGTAGCGCGTGTCACAGACGATCTCGGTTTCGGTCGCGGCGAGTGGCCCGAAGTGTTCAACCGACTCGGTCCAGACCGGCAGCGACCACGCGTCCTGGCCGCCGGCGTGCCAGAGCGCCTCGGCGGCGCGCATCCGGTCGGCGCTGAGCGAGTAGGTCGCGTCGAATTCCCATCGCGGCACGCCGCAGGTCTTGGCGATCCGCTGCTCGGTGCCGCTACGGCCGCGCAGGATCTGGGAACCGAATGTGAAGGTCTCGATCAGACCGACCTGGGCAGGGTACGGGAACAACGCCATCAGCCCCCCCTCCTGTTCGCCTCAGAGACCGCGCGGACGCCGGAATCGCTGGCCAGGTAGTTCTCGATCGCCGACTCGGGCAGGACCGGCAGGAGCTTCTGCGTGCGGACCGCCACGATCAGTTCACGCAGCAGGGCCTCGGTCTGTCCGGAGCCCGCCCGACCTCCCTTTGCGATAACCTCTTCGCCCCGCTGCAAAATGGCTGGAAATTCATCGGACCTCAACCCGTTGTGCAGTCGCGGCGCGCCTGCGAATACATCGGTGGACACCGCGCGCACCGGGGCGCTACCCTGTCCAACGATGCCGCCGGCGTGCATGACCGGCGCGGGGAAGAAGGTGTTGAGCAGGCCGGTGAAGGCCCGCCGGGACGCCCACTCGATCCCCATACGAGCCCAGTCCGTGGCCAGGCCCTGGACAATATCACGCAACTTACGCCCTTCGAGCACCGCGTCGGCCAGGCCCGAAGACATCTCATTGATGCCGGTCTGGGCTATGTCGAAGCCGAGGCCGCCGACCGTCTGGAGGTCCCGCTGCAGATCGGCGATCCCGGCGGCGAATCCTTCTTTGAAGTTGCCGCCGTATTGGGCCTTCTCGATCGCCATCTCCTCGAGCTGGGCGTGGTACCAGCGATCGACGAGCAGCGTGTCCCTAACGTAGTCCTCATGCGCCACGCCTCTCTTTTCGAGGTCGCTCAGGTATTGGTCCCGTTCCCGCGTAAGGAGTTCGTCGCGCAGGCGCCAAGAGTCACTGCTCCGCTTATCGATGTCCTCATACATCCGACGCCAGGCGGCGGTCATGTCGGTGCTGGTCTCATCGGTGGTGGACTTGAAGCTGTCCATGACGGTTTTGTAGGCGGCGGCGTGGTCGATCTCGGAGGCGGCCGGGCCGTGTTCGGCCAGCCCGCTGGAAGGCGCGGGTGTCATCCAGTCGGGATGCGTCCGAAGAAATACCTGACGATTGATCCCCTCGCTGACATTGCCCTGGATTCTGTCGCTTCGCGCATACGCTGCCGCCCTGCGCTTTTCCTGTGCGGCAATCTCGGCGGCCGAGAAGCCGCTGGGGGCCGGGGCGTACGGGTGGAGTTGCACGATCGGGCTTCTATCGCGGCCTAGATTCAGTTGCGGCCGGGCTTGGCCGATGGCCGACGGCATGGGCAATCCGGATGCCCTGATGTCCTTGAAGGTTTCAGCGGCACTCGCGGCGCTGTATTTGAACGCGCCGGGTGTTTCGTGGATCGCGTAGTTCAGGGCCTCGAGCGAGAACGTCAGTGCTTCGACGCCAACAATGACAGGCGTGAGAATCGGTTTGCCAAGCTCGCGGCCGAGGTCCTTCCATCGTTCGGTGAGTTTGGCGGTCTTCGTACCCGTCGTGTCCATGGCCTTATTGAGTGCCTCTTGGACACTGCCGGCGCTGTCGGCCATGGCCTTGTAGTCTTCGCCGAGACTGGTGGCGTTGGCCAGCATGCCGGCGAAACCGACCATGCCGCGGACGTTGGGCATCAGGGCCTCGAGTTGCGCCGCGTTGGCCTTGCGGAGCTTGCCGACGATCTTGATCAGACCGGCGCCCTTGATCGAGGTCTCGTCGAGCGCAAAGCCCAGTTCGGCCGCCGCCGCGCGGGCCTCCTCGGTTGGGTTCATGAAGCTGACGAAGATGTTCTTTAGCGCTGTGAAGGTCTGGTCGACCGACAGGCCCGCCTTGGTCATGCTGGCGGCGCTGGCCATGACGGCCTTGAACTCGACGTCGAGGTTGGCCGCCAGGCCGATGACGTCGCCGACGTTGGAGGCCAGGCCCTCGAAGGTGAGGATGCCGCGCTGGACCGCCATCTGCATGTCGTCGAGGACCGCCGCCGTGCGCGAGGCCTCCCAGCCGTAGGCCTTGAGCACGCGGGCCGAGGTGTTGGTCACCAGCGCCGTCGAGGTGAAGCCCGCCTTGGCGGCGCGGGTGTTGGCCTCGAGGACCTTCATCGCCTCGGCCGGAGCGATCGTCGCCGAGAGGATGTCGTAGGAGGCGCTCTGCAGGGACTGGGTGCTCTCGCCGTAGGTCTTGGCCAGTTCGCGTATGCGTGTTTCGTAGGCAGGGAGATAACGCTCGGTGCCCGCGTCGAGCATCGTGTGGATCCGGGCCATGCCCGTCTCGAAGTCGCTGGCCAGGCGCATGCCCTCACGCAGGCCCCGGCCCACGGCCTCGGCGCCGAGGTACAGGCCGAAGGCGCCGGCGACGCTCTTGGCGGTGCGGCTCAGGCCCTTGAGCTGTCGGTCCATGCTGGCGATGCCGCGGGCGGCGTCGTTGCGGGCGGTAAACCGGACTCCAACGGTGCTGTATCCCATCAGCTCATCTCAACAATCGATTCAGGATCTCGGCCGATTCATCGAAGGCGGCCTGGCGGCTCTTCTCGGTCAGGCCGTCCGAGGCGCCCCGAACGGTCGCGGCCAGATACATCGCCCGCAACGTTTCGGCCGCCTCGCCCCAGGGCGCCTCGTGCTCGGCCAATCTCAGTGTCACCAGGTCCCGCCGGGGAAACGAGCCGACGGCGCTCAGCGGGATCCGGTAGTGCGTCGCTAGTCGGACCCGGAATCGGAGTTCGGGGTCTTCGGTGAGTTTTTTCGTAGCGCCTCTTCGGCCTGCTCGGTCATGCCGTTGAGTTCCATCGCATCGCCCAACAGCGGCTGGACGAGCTTCTCGTAGCAGGCGGCCAACTTGAAGACGTCCGCCTCGTGGGGGAACAGCCGGTTGCCGTGCTCGTCGCGGATCATCAGGACGAGCATCTTCGGGTTGGCGTAGACGTCGACGTTCTGGCCCTTGTTGTTGCGATCGCAGCCCTCACGCCAGCGGGCGTACTCGCAGTCGGTCAGGCCGTGGAGGTACACGACTGTGCCGTCGGGGAGCTGGCATTCCTTGATCGGGGCCGCGCCCTTCATGCAGGCCAGGAAGCTCTCGGCGGTGGCGACTGTGGGTCGTGCCGGTCGGCGTGGGCTTTGCTTCGGTGTTGGTTGCGGGCTTTGCGGGCTCATAACAATTCCTTTCGTGTTCTGAATCTGTGTTCCGAGTTACGCATCACGCATCACGCGCGACGCCCTACGAATAGTCGCCGACGCCGACGATCACGATGTCGAAGCTGCCGGCGGCGGCGCCGGAGCCGTCGTGCTCGAGCTTGAGGTGGCAGTTGGTCTCGACGTCGATGCCGGAGGCGCCGAAGAGCAGCATGATCTCGCCGCCCGGCTGGATCACCAGCAAGCCGGTGGCGTCGACGTCGACCAGGCCGGTAACCGGCGTGCTGGCGGCGGCGCCGATCAGCAGCTCGCCGGCGGCGAAGTTGTTCTTGATGTACAACCCCTTTATGGTGTCAAACTCGACGCCGCGACCGAAGCGATCGGTCAGGGTGCCGTCGGCCAGGTCTAGCGTGGTGTTGGCGCCGTCGGCCAGGGCGGTCTGGTAGGCGCCGTACATCACGTCGATCTCGCCGGAGCCGTCGCCGTCGGTGAACTGGACGCCACCGTTGACGGTCAAGGGGTCCTTGCTGGTGCCGAGACCGTCGTTGTAAGTCTGCAGCAGATCGATGGCCATGCGGAAGTTGCCGCGATCGATACTCATAGCTCACGTCCTTTCTGAGGCGCGGGGTCCTCGGTTATCTCATAGGTCAGGCGGTGAAGGTCTTGCCGGTCGACGGCTGAATCGCCACCTCGTACTGCATGTGGTTGTTTCGGCCGAGGTGCAGGCCGCCGACGCGCGAGACAAAGCCGACGCAGACCTCCGACGAACCCGTCGGCGGAGCGACCGTCCAGGTCTCGGTGGTGCCGCTGACGGCGGCGGCGGCCGCCAGGTCGAGCAAGGTGTCCCGTTCGGCCTTGTGGGTGTTGTCGAACTTCATCGTGAAGGTCAGCGGGCCGTCCCGGTAGCTGACCGGATCGGAATCGATCCGGCCGTTGGCGCTGGCCAGGGTGGGCTGCTCCTCGACGGTCTCGACCTCGCGGTCGCCGGTGCTGGTGATCTCCAGGACGCCCTCGAGCTGGCCGGATACCGAACCGGTCAGGGTGCCTAACGTTCCTACTGCCATGAGTATTCTCCTTTATTGCTGCGTGGGGTCAGTGACGGATTCGGTGTAATCGACCAGGATCGGCACGCGCAGCAGCGTCATCTGGCCGGCCTCGTGGGGTTCGATCGTGTACGGACCGACGGCCAGGCCCTCGGCCAGACCGGCGCAGTAGGTCCCGTCGGTCGAGGCGGCGATCTCGGCGGCGACCAGCCCGTGGACGTCGTGGGCCAGGCGGGTGATGCGGGTGTCGACGACGTCGGAGCCGCCGCCCTGGCCGGCGAGAAACAGGTTGACGATGAAGGTCTGACGCCAGGCGTACTGGTTCAGCGTGCCGGCGGCCTCGAGCTGTTGCGGCAGGCCCAGTTGCAGCTCGCACGACAGGTCGGTCGTCGGCACGCCCGACCAGAAGCCGTCCTCGGGACGCCGGACGCTCTCCAGATCCTGAAAAAAGCCGCCGGCGGCGGTGATAGTCTCCAGCTTGGCGGCCCACCATTGGGCGAGCTGCTCGAGGATCGGCTCGGTCTCATCGTGCGGCTGCGACCGCTTGAGCTTCATCGAGTGGACCGTGTGGCCCTGGTAGACGATCTCGGTGTAGATCGCATACAGCGTGTTGCGGGCCGGCGGATCCCAGTCGTAGTGGTATTGGCCGACCGCGGCCTCGGTGAAGGCGGCACCGTCGGCGACGATGACGGCGCCGTCGAGGAACTTCGTGATGCCGGCGGTGCCGGCGTGGTTGCTCAGCTTCACCGAGGTCGGGTCGACCGCGTCGCCGTTGCCGTCTACGAAATTTCTGCTCGATCGTATCGTCATGATTCGGTGTCCGTCGCGGTCATCACAATCGTCAACGGTGACGCGCTGCTCAGGTTGGTCAGTGAGTTGGTGTCCTTGACGAAGCCGGTGCCCTTGACGTCCGCCAGGTCCTCCAGGAGCAGAACCTGATTGGCGGCGGTGGCGTCACCTCCGCCCCCACCGCCGGACGGGGCCTGCTCGAGGGCGTTCTCCGTGAAACGATAGGTCCCGCCGTCGTCTTCCAGCGTATCGTCGACCTTGTCGGTGACGGCCTTGATGGCGGTCAGTTGCGTACTGTTGGCGTCGATCTCGCTGCGGACCTGGGCGGCCGAAACATTGTTGAGGCCGGAGATCTGGCTGGGCAGGGTGGTGCCCGTATCCTCGAGGATCTGGGCGAGACTGGAGCCGCCGGCCTCGAGGGCCGTCTTGACGGCGGCGGCGGCGTGACTGCTGCGCGTCGAGACCGCCGCATCGAGGTTCTGCAGCAGCTTGCCCGTGGTGTTGGCGGTGTCGTGGTTGCCGGCGAGCACGCGATCGAGGATTCCATCGCGGACCGCCGTGGCGATCGCCACCACGGTCAGATCGGTGGTGTTCATGTCACTGGCGATCAGATCGGCGATCGCCTGCATCACCGCCTGGCCGTCGAGTTCGTTGATCATCGCCGCCTCGAGGGCCGCCGCCAGGGTCGTCCGCTCGCCGCTGGTCAGGGTCATCGCGGCGCCGGTGGCGGCCGGCGAGGCCGGCAGATTGTCGCTCTTGGCCTTGATCGCGTCGACGAGCAGATCGAGACGGCCGCCGTCGGTTAGGTCGGTCTGCAGTTCGCTCGTGTCGGCGAGGATCTGGGCGAGGCTGGAGCCGCCGGCCTCGATCGCCGTCTTGACAGCGGCGGCGTCGTGGCTGCTGCGGCTGGAGACGGTGGCGTTTATGTTGTCACCGACGATCTTGCCGGCGGTGCCCTCCCCGTACGCCCCCGGCAGCGCTGTCGACCAGGGGTCACCGGCGGATCCGGCGGCATTCAAGGCGTTGCCCGTGCTGCCGGCGCCGAGGTGACCGCTCAGGGTCTCGTCCCAGACGGCGGCGGCGATGGCACTGGACGCCGGGATGTCACCGGTGGCCGCCGGGGCCGCCGGGAGAGTGTCGGTCTTGGCCTTGATCGCGTCGATCAACAGATCCAACCGACCGCCGTCGGTCAGGTCGGTCTGCAGCGCGTTGGTGTCGGCCAGGATGGCGGCGATTTCGGTGTCGAGATACCCGGCGATGGTCGCCAGTTGGGCGTCGATGTCACTGTCGTCGGCTGGGTCGTCCGGGAGGTTGTCGGTTCTGGCCTTGATCGCGTCGATCAACAGATCCAACCGGCCGCCGTCGGTCAGATCGGTCTGCAGCTCGTTGGTGTCGGTGACGATCGTGCCGGTCTCGGTCTTGACGGCGGCGACGTCGGCACTGACCGAGGCGCCGGCCGGGGCGCCGAGGCGGGCGAAGGCATCGCCGGTCTGGACGGTGTGGCCGTCGAGGGTGTTGACCTTCGTGACGTCACCGTCGGATTCGATACCGAGGGCCGGGAAGTTTGGCGGCGTGGTGTAGAGCGTCGCCGGACAGCCGATGACCTGGATGTCGGCGGTGGAGCTGGCCGGGCAGATCAAGAGTAGAGCGCCGTTGGTCTCGGTCTGGGAAAGGTCGAAGACGTAGTAGCCGTCCTCCAGTTCCGTGGGGTTGGTGTCGTCGACGGCGTTGGCGGCGCCGCCGTCGATCCGGAGGTTGGCGGTGATGTTGGCCGCGTCGCCGGTCTTGGGCGTGTTGTCGGTGCGGTCGAAGGCGAAGACAATCCACTGTTGGCCCGCTACGTTCTTCTGCATGGGTCAGCCCACCATTCTGGAGTAATAGGGACAGGGGACAACGGCCGGGGGCGTCACGCCGCCGGCGGCGGCCGTCCAGAGTTCGATCGGGTCGCGGTGGTACAGTTGGTGCTGATGGCGATAGAGGCATTCGATCTCAGAGGCGGCGAGGGCGCGGTCGAATAGCTTCAGGTCATGCAGATCCCCTCCAAAAAACAGAATGGGTGTCGCGTCCAGCGATTGACAGCCCATTACCACGTCAGCACTGGAGGCATATAAACTGGAGGGAATGGCTGCCGAGAGCGTCGCGTTGACCTTTACAGCATCGACGTAGATGTCCAAGCGCCCCGGCTCGTAGACGCCTGCAATCATATAGGTCTGGCCACCGATCAGGGTTTGCGATGACTGGCGGTAGGTCGGGTTTGTGCCATCACCAGAAACACCCATATAGGGACGTGCAACGCCGCCATAATGAGAAGATACTTTCCACTGGTATTTGGCCCCGGAATCCGAGCCCCACTTGCCCACAATGGTCGGATACGAGGTGTCGGACATCGGGTACGTCACCACCGCGATGACGGTCAAGGCGTCGCTCCAACTGAGCTCGCCGCCGCAATTGACGTATGAGGTCGATCCATCGAACGACAGGCCAGTCCCCACCGCGCGAGTCACCCACGAGGTATTCGTCGCAGCCCCATGGACCCCGTTCCCGGTCAGATCGTAGACAGTGTGACCGGCCCCCTCACTCATTGGGTAGCAGCTGCTGAGGCCGCGGGCCACGGGGTAACCCCTCTGGAGACGCGACCAGTATGGCGGCTTGATCAGGCTCATGACGTGGCGATCTCGTAACGGCAGTAACGGGCTTGGACCTCGATGTCGAAGGTGTCGGTGGCGCCCGAGGACTGCAGGGCAAAACGGTAGTGGCCGGGGCCGAAGGATGGATCGATCGTCATCGAGAAGATGTCCGCCGAACCGTCGGACGGGACCGTCATCGACCAGACGGCGATCTCGTCGCCGACCCAGGAACTGTCGCGCCGCTTGTAGAGCGTCAGGACCAGATCATCGGTCGTGCCGGAACCGTCGAATTTGAAATCGATCACCGCGTGGGTCTTGGCGGTCAGGTCGATGTCGCTGGTATAGCCGTCGCTGTCACTGACCGGCGCGGTGTTGTCCAGGTCGGCATCGGAGCCGGAGTAGAGATTGGTCTTGTACAGCTCGGTGTCGGCGGCGTCGTATTTATATTGCGGATAGTTGGCCATGGCGATGTCACCTCATCGGGGCATGCGTTTGACGATCTCGTTTTCGGTTTCGATGTAAAGGGCCCGCACGACGCGGCGCCGGCCCACGCGGGCGACCTCGGCGGCGATCTCGGGGTTCTCTTTCCAGGCGTCCTCGATCGCCGGGCCGCGCACGACCATGACAGGGAAACGGGGGGCCAGGCCGGCCGGCCACTCGGCCTCGCGCCACGTCAACTGCTTGCCCTCTCTATCGAGCGGCGCGCGCATCCTCGCGGTCCGGCGCGAGGGCGGGATGAACGCCCGGGGCAACCGGACCGTGCGGCCGAAGAGACGGGGCACGTTGACACCGCTGCTCGTCGTCCGCTGGACCGGGATATCGGTCCCGAGAAAGAAGGTGCTGCGCCCGGCGACGATCGAGGCTTCCCACTTGATGTTCTTGGCGCGGTTGGCGAAGAGGCGCTTCTTCAGCAGGCTCTTCTTGATCGGCAGGGCCTGGCCGACGCGGCGGACGGCGAGGTTGTAGACGCTGCCGGGGTCGCGCTTGGCGACGACGGCCTTGTTCAAGGCGCGGGGCACAATGCGATTGAGCGCCTTGGGGATCCCGCGCACACGGGCGGCGACGGCGTCTAGCGTCGCCTGATCGAACTGAATAGAGGCCAGTTGACCACCTGCCATCATCAAACTCCAATCCCCGCATCCCCGGCCACGGCAACGGCCGCCGCAGGAAACGCATCACTGCACTTGAAAGACCACCAGGGCCGGGCTCTGGTGGATCGGCTTGACCAATCGCATCGACACCGTCGGGCCGCCCAGGCAGCGCGGCAACGTCACGGTGTCGCGATTGGTCCAACTCGCCAGGGCGATGCCGTCGGTCGCATCGTTGAGCACCTGGATCGCCGTCTCGATACGCGGGCTGCGCGTGTCCTTGTCGAAATAGGAACCGTCCCGGTAGACGATGGCGGTGATGTCGCCACCGCCGCCGCCGGCCGGCGCGTACGTCACCGTCTCGCCCAGCCGGCGCAGCATCGTCGCGGCGTCCGCCGCCATCATCGTCTCCAGGGCCGTCTCCATCGGTTAGGTACTCAGCGTCGCGTGCGCGGCGTATTCCCACCGGGCGAAGCCGACGTTCTTGCGGGTGTAGGCCTTGGCGGTCACCTTGTTGTTGAGGCGGTAGTGCTCGCTGTTCTGATCGAGCGCCGTGATCTCCAGCGGCACTTCCTCCTGGATCGCGTAAGGCTTGACCGTGCCGTCGGTGCGGTAGACGTCGAACTCGGCCGTGTAATCGAGCAGGCCGTTGGCGGCGATCGAGATATTAAAGCCGTCGGCCCGCAGGCTGGCGATCGTGTTCGTGTCGCCGGAATTGACCGTGCTATTGACCACCGCGGGCACCAGGTACTGCCACAGCGCCGGGCTGGTCATCACCAGGAAGTCCCGGGCGTTGGAGTTCATCAGTTTGCCCTGGTCGTTCTTGAACGTGAGCATGTGGGCGATCATGCCAAGGATCGCCTTGACCGCCTCAGTGGAGGTGGGCTTGGCCGCCGCCGTGACCTGCAGGGCCGCGACCGTCGTCTTGGTGACGAGGTTTTTCTGCGTGCCGCTCTTGCCAGAGGAGTGGTTGGCGGCGAAGAAATTCTTGCCGTCGTAGGCCAGGCCCTTGGTGGAGGTGTCGCCGTAGAGCATCAGGTCGCTGATCAACTCGATCTCGTGGTTGTTGCACTGCTCGGCCCAGTCGCGGGTGCGAACCAGAGAGATCTGGCCGGTCTTGTCCCGCTCGATGCTCTCACGCTTGAACTCCAGGCCGCTATCAAACGTCTTGTTGCGGATGGTCAGGTCGTATTCGGGCAGCTCCTCGGAATGCTTTTCGCCCTTGACCTCGGTCAGTCCGGGCGGGCTGCCGAGCCAGCCGTAATGCTCGTCGGCCGAGTCGCTGGTGAATCGATAGCAGAGCCGGTCGAGCCAGGGGGCCCGCAACGTTTCGATGGCGGCCAGGAAGGCGCCGCGAATGCCGCGTTCGGTGATGATCCTCATCGTCGTTCTCCTGCTTGATCAGGGGCACAAGGCCCGGTCGATTGCGTGCGGGCAAAAGAAAAGCGGCCGCACGGGAGGCGATAGGCCCCTATGCAGCCGCTTTAGCTTTTCGTGGCGTCTGTCTGTCCACCCGTCGGTGTCGAGACGCACCCGCATGTTATTCAGTTGTCGAAAACACTAGCCTTCCTGGATGGCGTACATCCAGTCTTTGGTGACCGTGAAGTCGTCGGCCGCCGCGCCCTTGAGCGCGAAGGTCGGCTGGAAGATCTTGGCCGTCGGGAAATCGGCGGCGGCAATGTCGACCGCACTGATCGCGGTGCCGGTGGCGACGCCGTCGACGTAGCCCTGGATCGTCTCGCCGTCGCAGTACAGCTCGAGCACGTTGTAGGTGTCGGCCACCTGCGTGACGTAGTCGTCGTCGTGCTCGTTCTGGGCCTGGCCGGTCTCGTCGTACACCAGGTCGATCTTGTCGCCGTCGCCTTCCTTGACCTGGAAGCCGATCGAGCCGTCGGCCTGGAGCGTGCCGCCGTCGGCGATCAGGTTGCCGACCAGGGGCTGGCCGAGCATTAGGCCGGCGAACCAGCCCGCCTTGCTGTCGGTCAGTATGCTCTGCTTGATCCGGACACCGAAGGCCCACGGATTGCCGCCGGAGACGACAATCGGGCAGGCCCACTGGCCTTCGACCGTCTGGTTGTCGGTCGTACAGAAACTCAGCAGCTCGCCGATCGCCGTGATGCCGAGCGAGAGTTGCTCGGTCGGCGTCTTGCCGCCGGCGGTGGCGGCGTAGGTCGCGTCGATGAACCGCACGTCCGGCAGGCCGCCGTTGGTGAAATCGGTGAACAGGCACGAGCCGGCCATCGGGTTGGCCAGCAGCTTGGCCAGGTTGAAGTTCTTCAGGATCGCCAGGGACGGCAACTGCACCGCCGTGCGGCCCCGGGCGGCGATCGCCACCGGGTCCCACATCCCCGTATCGAATTCCACGATCGCGGTATCGGTGGTCACGTAGCGATCGACGCGCCCGACGGGACTGTTGCCGCCGGGCGTCAGGGTCAACGTCTCGGCGTCCGAGGCAAACACCGTCTCGCCCACATCGGTCACGGCGACGCCGCTGAGCGTCACCTGCAAACGGTAGCGGCCCCGCAGTCGCGTGATGTTGTGATCCCCCGCCGAGCCGGCCGAATTGTCGTAGTATTCCTGGGAGTGCCCGATGAAGCGGTCGCCGGCGACGAGTTGACGGGCGTAGCCGGCGCTGTCGCCGAGCAGCTTGCCCTCATAAATGGCCGCCGCGCTCTGCGGGTACTCGCTTTGCTCGCCACGCACGTGGTGCAGGGTCGAGTTCGCTGTCAGTGACATAGGATTTCTCCTTTTCTTGCGTTACGCATCAAGGCGTCGGTCAACATCGGCCAACACCGTCTCAGGTTGCCGGTTAACCGCGGTCGGCCTCCACCGCCTTGACGTACGCCTGCACCGTGTCGAACTCCTCGTGCAACGCCGGCGTGGCGGCGAAGTGAGCCTTCAGTTCGTCCTCGGTGGCGGTGGCCTCGTTGAAGGTTGCGGGGGCGTCTTCGGCGGGCGGCTGGGCGGCGAACTCGGCGACGGCCGGGTCCTCGGGGGCTCTGCCCGGCTCGCTCTTGGTCGGCGCGGCCTGGAGCTTCGCGGTCAGCGCGGTGTTGGCGGCCGACAGCTTCTCGATCCGGGCGCCCTGGGCCTCGGTGACGCTCTTGCCGGCGGCGAAGCATTGGACCAGCAGCTCGGCGTCGTCGCCGCAGGCGCCCTTGAGGGCGACGAAGCGCTCGGTCTCGGATTGGACGCCCGCCTGGAAGATCTCCTGGTAGAGATCCGGGTGGTCGGCCTGGAGCGTGGCGGCGGTCAGCGCGGGGGCGGCCGCCGGGGTTGCGCTTTTTGTGGGCATTTCGTTCTCCTTATCCTGAAGGGAAAATGTCACAGTCTGTCGATCGTCGGCCGCATACGCCGCCGATTCGGTGTTACTGAAGGCGCCGAAGACGCAGGCGCTGATCTCCTCGATACGGGCCTTGCGGAACACGGCGCCGGGACCTCTGAGTTTCTTGCCATTGACCTCGACACTCGCACCGTCGGCCACCTGCTCGACGATCTCGGGGATCACGCGGAGCGAGGCCTGGAACGGGAAGCCGCCGGCCATATCTTCCCTGACCTGGGTCGCGTCGGCGTTGCTCAGGAACGGGCCGGAGATCGCGACCTCGGGCTCGAGCTGCTGTGTCTCGGAGTAGGTCAAGCGCTTGGAGGTGTTGTGGTCGATCAGACCGGGCACGCGCTTCTTGGCAAAGCCCAGGCCCGCCATGTCGAGCGCCAGCTTGCCCCAGTACCAGTGCTTGATGATGTCGCCGCGATAGCCGACCAGGCGGACGTTGTTTTTGGCGTCCTCGGCGGCGAAGGTCACGGCGTCGGGGCAGGCGAACTGACAGGCGGCGGCGGGCACCTCCGACTGGCCCTGCCAGGGTTGGAGTTGTGTGGCCTCGGACGGCATCAGGCGGCCTCCTTATCGGTCTGGTCGATCGGCTTGTCGTTGGCCGTCAGACCAGCTTTCTCTTCGGTTTGGCGGTCCTCGACCTGCCTGGCAACTTCGTCTTCGTAGTCGACGCCACGGCGGCGGGTGATCTCGCTCTTGGAGATCGTGCCGTTGGCCAGGTCGATCTTGTCGGCCTGGGCGTCCATCTTGCGATCGGCGCTCGGCCAGGTCTTGCAGATCACATCGGTGCGGTAGCCGTCGGCCCGCTCTTTGAGCTTGCCGCTGCGGATCTTCTCGGCCAGCCACCAGCCATGCAGACGACGGACGGTCGGCTTGATCGCGAAGGTCTGCTCGCGGTGCCAGGTGCTCTCGACGACGCGCATCGCGATGCGCATGTTCATGTAGGTGGCGCCGCTGAAATCGCCGGTGATGAAACTCAAGGGCATGCACAGCGGCCGGCCCATCAGCATCATGATCTTGGTGGTGAACATGTCGAACGCCGCCGGCGGACGGTTCGGGGTCACGCTGGTCACCTGGCCCTCGGGCATCGTGACGATGCCGCCGGCCTGCAGCTTGACGACGCCGGTCCCTTCGTCGGTCTTGCCGCCGGAATAGTTGCCCTTGGTCGAGGGCGGGATGATCCGGTTGTGGTTCTTGCCGGTGATCACGAGGGAGAGCATCGCGCCCATCGTCGCGGCCCAGAGTTCGGCGTCGAAATATTTGTGGCTCATGTTAAACAGCTTGACCGACGGGGTCAGGACCGGCTCGCCGCGGGTCAGGCTGCAGCGCTTCGGGTTGCGGACGTGGATCACCCGCTCGGCCGGATAACTCTTCCAGTTGCGGCTCTCGACGTAGCCCCACTTGTTGGGCTTGCCGATGTAGTAGCCGACGGGTCGGCCGTTCTTCTTGCTCTTGGCCACGCCGTTGACCACATCGAAATGCTGGGCGTCCTTACCGCCGAACGGCGTGCCGACCCGGTCGCCCTCGATGCACTGCGGGCCGTCGTCGGTCCGCACGAGGAAGAAATCGCCGTCGCGGTAGTACGATTGGGAGGCCATGTGCATCAGCTTGGGAAAGGAGAATTCGCCGGTGACGTCACAGCCCCGTTCGGTCATCTCCTCGCGCCACAGATCGTTGTGCCGATCGTCCCAGTCCTTATCGCCGGTGGTGGCGCGGACGCTGACGGCGTCGCCGACGATGAAATCGGTGTGGATGTCCAGCAGGGCCGAGCCGAGCGAGTCGTTGGCGCCCAGCCAGCGGGCGGTGTCGCGCAGCCGGGCGAGCGTCGTCTCGTCCATCTCCAGATCGGCCGGGCCGGAATGGAGGTTCCGCATAAGGTTGGCCCGCTCGTTGTCGAGAGCCTCGTAGCTACTGGAGGCGAACTCGCTGCGGTGCCGCTCGCTCTGGCGGTTGTGGTACCAGGCGGGACTGGCCACGTAGGCGAGAGAATCGACGAACCGGGCCAGTTTTTCACTCGTCCGGTTCATAGCTCGACTACCTTGTAGCCGGGGGTGTCGTCCAAGGCGGTCTCGCTCTTGAGTTCAGCACGGATCTTGTACAGGTCGGTCAGGGAGTGTTTGACGAACCGGTTGCGGCCGTCGGAATACTCGCTGACGGTCCCGGCCAGAATCGCCGCGATGGCCTCTTCGACCAGGTCGAGTTGTTGGGCTGCGGTATACGCCATAGCCTGACAATACCGCAACATGTGGGAACCGCGAAGGGGGTCGATACCACTGAGTGGTATGGAGTTGAAGTTTTTTTTTGCCCTTCGAATAGGTCCTATAGGGCCTATAGGACCTATTCCGGGTGGTAATTCATCTCGATGCTCTTGAAGTTGTTGCCGCATTTGCGGCAGGCGTGACGCCGCATCGGGACGCTGTGACTGTCGATCGTGGGGCAATCACCGGAGCCACACCTGGGGCAATGCACGGACCACCACTCAACGCAGCCGGGATCGTCGTCGGTCGGCGGGCGACGCTCGCGCGGCTGGGGCTGCCGGTACGGGAACGGAGGCAGACCGTCGAACAAATCCATCAGCCGGCCCCCGGAAAGCGCGGCAGGCCGGCGGTCAGATCGTCGCCGCCCGGCGCGCGGGCCGGCGCCGGGGCCGGCGGCACGTACTCGCCCAACTCGCCGACACCGACGATCTCGGCGGCCACGGCGCCGTAGACCAGCAGGTCCCAGACGTGGTTGGGCAGGTGCTTGGCCTTGGGCACCCAGATCGTCCCGCCGTTCTGACTCTTCGGATCGTCGATCGAATGCTCGGCGACCAGGTGGGCCAGGACGTCGTCGGTAATATCGCCGGGTAGATGGTAGTAGCCCGGGCCCGGGCGCACCGTCTTGAACAGTTGGCGGAAGAGCCGATCTTTGAGCCGATTGACGTTCAGATCGTAGCGGATGAGCTGCTCGTCGACCTTGTGCCGCCGGTAGGTCGAGCCGGTGACGTGACGCGAGCCGGCCACCGGCCAGAGGCGGTCGAAACCGCCGGCCCGGCGGCCGCGCACCCAGTCGATCACCGCGTCGGTGTGGTAGCCGGCGTCGATGACGACCAGCGAGGCGGGGAAGTACAGCGGGTTGGGACCGGCGGTGACCCAGTCCCGCTCGATCAGGCCGTCGAGGTGCTGGTAGGCCTCGGCCTGCTCGGTGTCGCCGGACTCGATGCGGGACTCCTGGAGCAGCCACGCCTCGAACATATGGCCGTAACCGATCGCCGCGTACCAGAAATAGTCGCCCATCACGTCGATCGTCAGGACCACCGCCTGGACGCCCGGCGGCACGAAGCCGTCCCGATAGCTCTGGTCGATGTGATCGCGCAGCGGCTCGAGCGTCGGCTCGTGACGCCGCGCCTCCCACGTCTCGGCCGCTTCGTTGTTGCGCCAGTCCTCCAGCAGCGTGGTGTCACCGGCCTTGACGGCGTTTTGGGCGGCGACGAAGCCGGCCACAACATCGCCGATCGTCGTGACCACCGGGTGCAAGAGCCACGACGGGATCCGGACGCTGTGATGCTTGCGCGGCGGGACGTGCTCGCCGCGATATCCGTCGGGCATACAGATCATGCCATCGTCATCGATCCAGCCTTCCTCGGGACACCATTGGCCGGCAGCCATCGATCGCCAGCGCTGGTACTCGGTCCAGGTCGCGCCGCACGTCGGGCAGCAGTACCGCGCGTGACGACCGTCCTTGTAGGCCTCCGGATCCAGGAACTTGCCGTCCTTGTCGCGGTCGATCTTGATGTGCTCGAAACTGTTGCGGTGGTGCTTACCACAATGGACGCATTTCGGCCACCACTGACAGCGATCGCCCGCCTCGTATTCGAGGTCGAACCGCGAGCCCTTCTTTTTCGGCGAGCTGGTGACAACCTCTTTCCACCGCCCGCGAAAGCCACGCGTGCGCCGCTTGATCAGGGTGAGATAATCGACGTCGCCGGTGTCGATCGCGTGCAGGGCCGCCTCGTCGATCCAGATGTACCGCAGGGACACATCGCTGAGCACCACCGGCGAACCGGCCCAGCCGATGTAGAGCATCATGTTGTCCAGGACCGTTTCTTTGCCTATATTGAAGTTCTCGATCTTGCCGCCCAGATGGCGCAGCAACGAGTCGTTGGCCTCGAACATCGGCTTGAGCCGGCCGGCCAGGCGCCGCTCCAGCGTCTCCTTGGTCGGCATCACCAGCATGCCCGGGCCGGGATCGCAGTCAACCACATACCCCATCGTGCCGTTGAGGAAGATCGTCTTGCCGCCCTGGGTGCAGGCCTGCAGCGTGATCTGCTCGCTGAACTCGTCGGTGAACCAAACCATCGGCTCGAGCAAATACGGCACGTAGTCCCGCTTCCATTGGCCCGGCAACGCCTCGCTGCGGGCCGGCAAGGTGTAATGGCCCTCCATCCAGTCGGGCAGGCTCGGCCGGGCGTGGGGACGCAGGATCTCCGCCACCTCAGCCGGCATGGGGAGCAGGGCGAGGGACGGGGATGATTGATTATTGATGATTGATGATTGAGCCATGCGTCCTAGCGGCCCTCGATGTTTCACGTGTCCTCCGCGAACGTCTCGGCGGCAAGAACCACGTTAGGGTGAGTTGTTTTGCACTTCGCTGAAAAGAACCAGGCTACATCTGTGACGACGCCACTGACCTGACCCCGTCTCCCCGGTATGTGCGGCAACTGAAGAAAGAATATATTCCCCACCCGCGGAAGACACGGGGCGGTGGCGACAAACTCATATGCTTCAGGTCCTGCCGGGTGATCGTCTAACTCCAGACAAAAGCTTATTCGCATAACGCCACCTCTTGAGCAAGGTAATGAATCACTTGGCTCACCACGCACGTTCTTTCATCCAGTCACTCAGCGGGAAGCGGTCATTGGGCATCCAATCGTCGGGTCGCTCTATGTAGAACCGCCATTCAGGATCCTCGCCGAACTCGGGCCATTCCGTGAGTACGGCGTCCAGAACATCCGCTTCATTCTTGGCCTTGACTGCGATGCACAGCGTGGCCGCCTCCTCTTCTTCGGTGATCTGAGTGTACCCTGAACACCACCATCCCAGTATTCGCTCATCGGGAGGGTAATGAATCGGGCGATAGTCTGGGCTTTCAGAGAGAATGCTGACCCAGAACTTCTTTGGTGGCATATTACCCAAAGCCTCCACCGTTTCCTCTGCGGTCTCGGTGTTCCCGCCGCCCAATACGCTGTCGTTGTGGTCCGCTACGCTCTCAGCCAGTCCAGCTTCTGTGTTCCCATACTGATACGATCGCAAGGCGCTGGTTGAGGCAGTCAGTGCCTTGTCCAATTTGTTCACCAGTTCGATCGCCTCTCGCTTGTAGCACCTGCACTCATCGATAACATAATGCCCCGTGTCCTTCATGGGGCAATCATTGGCACAACCCATGTCCGACTCGATCGCCTCAATCAATGTCTCTATGTCCATTGCGTCAACCTTTCAGCTTCCGGTGCGTCAAGTGATTCATTGCCCTTGAGCAAATAGGTCATCCACGCCGGCCAGGAAGCTCTCGTCGACGTCGTCGGTGGTCAGCGTTCGACCGTTGGCCATCGTAAACTTGAAATCCATACAGCCCGGTCCGAGAGTGACACCCTCGACGCCTTTGTCCTTGAGCAGTTGCGGAACGGGCGGCCCGGTGATTGTCATCACCAGAGGCTTAATCTCTTGGCCACGAAAGAAGAGACGGCAAGCGCTGACGCCGATCGGGCTCGTCTTCGCCGCCGCGACCGGCAACGCCGGAGCGACCGCCGTCAGGCCGCACAACTTGAGAAACGCTCGTCTGTTCATTGGTTGCTCCTTCGCCGCTTAGCCCTTGCTTCTTGCCATCTGTAGCAACCGAACGGTTTGCCTACGATGCTCGATATCGCCCGGCATGATTGGCACGGCCTGTCGCTCCACTGATGTGGGTCCTCTTGCATGATGCGGAGCACCACCTCCATCAGCACACTCGCCGTCTTCTGCTCGTCCTCTTCGAGGGGCGGCCTCGCGGCGTCGCTCTTGGTCGTTCCCATGTCATTCCCTTTCCGGGCGGGCACGGGGGCCCGCCCCTACGAGAAACGTTGGATTATCCGCGTGCCCGGGATGGGTCGCCTCACTACTGTCGGCCCCGCCGGCTTCGGCCAGGGCCGTTACGATCTGCTGGTAGAGATCCGCGACGGCCGGGTCGATCGTCACCGTCGCCGGCGGCTCGGCCAGGGCGCGGCGGAGCTTGCGGAAGACCTTGCCCAACTCCATCGTCACTTCCTCGTCGGTCCGGCCGGCCAGGCGATGGCCCAGCTCGACCGCCGTCTGGCGGCTCAGGGTATTGACGATGAACTGCGTGGCGGCGATCCAATGCTCGATCACTTCCTCACGCCGCCAGAGCCGCCCTTCCAACTCGCCGACCTCCAGCTCCACCTTGCGGCCCTTGGCCAGTTGCATCCGGTTCAGACCCCCGGGCAGCGTCGTCTTGGGCCCGGCGGTCAGCAGTTTGTCTTCCAGGTACTTGCGGTACCACGGCAGGACGTCACGCAGGTTGTAGCTGCCGTCGGCGTTGCGGGGCAGGCCCTTGGAAACGTACCATTCGTGCAGGGCCTGGCGCGAAACGCCGAACAGGGCCGTCAGGTCCTTCTGAGGGACCCGGGCGATGTCGGTGCCGACCGGCGGCCCGGGCTGCCCTTCGGTCCGGTCGCGAAACAGCCGCTCGATCCGGTTGATGCCGGTGGCGCTGATGTCGCCGTTGGCCACGGCCTTGAGGTACCCGGCCTGGATCGTCATATCGACGGCGATCGTCGCCTCCTCCCAGATGTCACGGACCACGCCGTCGGTCTTGATCAGGTCGCGCAGGGCCGTCGGCTCCATGCCGATCTTGCGGGCGATGTGGCTGACGGTGGCGCCGGACTCGGCATAGCGCTGGATCCGCCGCAGAAACTGGCCCCGCTCCCAGGACGCGGCCAGGACGGGATAGGTCGCCAGGCACTCCTCCAGGTCCGGCTCACACTCGATCGCACCGGCGGCGGCGACGATCGACTCGAACTTCAACCCCGCCGCCCGCACCCGCTGGGCCGAAACCGGCAGCGCCTTCTTGCGCTTGCGCCGCTTGGCCTTCTTGGCTGTCTTCTTCCTGACGGTCTTCTTCGCCGCCTTCGTCGTCTTCGATCGGGCCGCCGTCATTCGAACAGCCCCCGCTGCCCGGCCCGCCGCTCGGCGACCGGCACACCCGTCTCGACCGCCGCCAGACGCTGGCGGGCGATCTCGCAGTATTCCCCGGAAACCTCGATCCCTATGTAGTTGCGACCGAGCATCTTGGCGGCCACACAGGTCGTGCCGCTTCCACAGAAGGGGACGACAACAGTTCCACCGGGCGGACAGGCATATTCAATCAGCGGGCGCACCATATCCAAGGGTTTCTGCGTCGGGTGCAGCGCCGTACCGTGACAACTGCGCACATGCAATACCGACCGCATCAGAAGCGGTCCACCGTCCTGCGATTCATACGCCCTATCGCCAATGCGCCGGAGGTGCTGGGGTTTGCACGTCCGCCGCAGCGTTCGTTTCGTTGCGCCCCTCGTGAATACCGGCTTGTGGTAGATCGCCAACCACCGGCCGCGATAAAAATGGGCCACCTGCTCGTGGACGCGGCGAAAACGGTCCGCATGAAAATTGCTACCGTTGTGTTTCTCCCACACCAGGTCCTGACTCAGCTTCCAGTCGACCAGTTCATCCCACATGGCTACGAATGCTCGTAAGGACCCGAACACCCACATCGATCGTGTCGGCATGACCGCCGGCCAGCCCGCCACCGGCCGGTCCCATTGTAGGGATGTCTGCGCATACGGCGGATCCACCACACCCAGATCTACTGAGTTCTCCGGCCAGTCGGCCATCACCGCCCGGCAGTCGCCCTGAATGATTTGGTTGATGGGAAGTGTGCTCATAGAATTCCTACTTGCGGCGGCCATCTGGTTTCAGGAGCGTCCGCACGGTCTGGCCGACCAGGCGCAGCGAGAGGATCCGGTAGCGCATGCCTTGGTGGTCTACGACGTCGCCCGGCCCCGCTGGGCGCCGGCGGTCGTACGGCTTCTTCCATATCTCGGCACCGCTGGGGTCGACGGCGATTTCGGTCAGTTCGGTTGTCACGCTCTCGGCTCCTTTCTCCATTTCCAGACGCCCTCGATCGCCAGGGCCAGGAACGCCAGGTCGCGGATGAGCAGACTGGTCATCCCGGCGTCGGCGTGCAGCAGCGCCGACAGGGAATTGCTGACCATCCAGAGATAGAAGCACGCGATCAGGCGGCGGTTGTTGAGGATCACGCCGGCGATCGCCAGGACGGTCGCGACGCCGCCGATGATTTCGATCGTGCCGGGTGTCATGCGATCTCTCCCAGGGCCCGGGCGGCGGCTTCCAGGGTCGCGACGATCCCGTGCTTGGGGCCCTCCACGGCGCACCGCCGCCGATACTCGCTCTGGAGGCTGCGGAGCTGTTGGTTGGTCATGCCCTGCACCCGGGCCGCTGCTCGCGACTTGGCTTGGGCGAAGGCATCGTCGTGTTGGTCGACCATTTCTGTCCCTTTCTGCATCACTTGACACCGTAGCGATGGCGGCGGTCCCAGCGACGACCGCGCGTCCAGTCCATCATCCCGGCGCGGATCACCTGGGGCCGGTGGTCGAGGCGCTGATCGCGGCGGCGACTGGCCCGACCGGGCGGCCAGTACCGCACGCCATCGCCGGCCATTACCGCGCCGAGGAACCGACGCATGACACCGTGACGCTCCTGACGCAACTGGGCCTGCTCGTACGACTCGACCGAAACACTGGGCCAGGAGACCGCAGAAGTAGTGTCCACTGCCCACAGTTCGCCCTCGAACACCAGGACCGTTGTCCCGCCGACCTGGTAGGCCGTCACGGTGCCCCCACCTGTAGGGCTGTCCACGCTGCAGAAATTGTCGAACATCATGACGTCAAGCCCTCCAAGACTGCCCAATTCCAACCCGAGAGGTCCTCTGGCGGCCTCTCCATGTCACGACCCCCGCCGGAGCCGCTGTAACTACAGCCCCGACAGCACCTTGCGTAAGTAAAGCACCAAAAAAAAGTCTCAAACACCTCCACTTTTGCCGGTTCGCC
>Ga0180433_10003048_pt1 | contig 25037 bp, 39 predicted proteins | sample SS_ome_8_FD_132980 | JGI IMG/M metagenome (GOLD analysis project Ga0180433, IMG submission 132980) | Hypersaline lake sediment archaeal communities from the Salton Sea, California, USA - SS_1_D_1 metaG | ecosystem: Environmental > Aquatic > Non-marine Saline and Alkaline > Hypersaline >... | reverse complement strand
TAACCCTTGAGGTGGAGTTGATAACCAATGTGGCCATGGAGAAAGGCCAGAGGTTTGCCATAAGAGAGGGAAGCAGAACCGTTGGAGCCGGAACGGTCACCGAAGTCGTCGAATAGTCACTTTTAAAGAGGACACTCATAAAGAGAAAGAGATAGAAAACAAATAAAATGAGGAAAAGCGAGGAACAATAAAATGGATAAAATCAGGATAAGGCTCAAGGCGTTTGATCACCGTTTGCTTGATCAGTCTGTGAAGGATATCGTGATAAAAGCAAAGAGAACCGGTGCTACCATTTCAGGCCCTATTCCTCTTCCTACGAATATACACAAATTTTGCGTTCTTCGCTCTCCCCATGTAGACAAAAGATCCAGAGAGCATTTTGAGATGAGGATCCATAAAAGGCTCATTGATATAAATAATTATAACAATGATACCATTGAAGAACTTCAAAAGTTAGACCTTCCAGCTGGGATCGACGTAGAGATACAGGCGTTCGGAGAGGGAGAGTAATCATGATCCAAGGATTAATCGGGAAAAAAATCGGGATGACCCAGACCTTTGACAAGGAAGGGAACGCTGTGCCCGCAACGGTTATTCTAGCAGGGCCTTGTACGGTTATACAGAAAAAGACAATGGAAAAAGATGGCTGCGCCGCGCTTCAGATCGGATTCTATGAAAAACGCACAACCAAAAAGTTTACAAGAGCCTCTGCCGGTCATTTTAAGCCGGCTGATGTTCCTCCCACTAAAATATTGAAGCAGTTTCTCTACCAGAAGGACAGCGAGGTTAAACCAGGGGACCAATTTTTTGTTGACTTGTTCAAAGAAGGCGAAAAAGTAGATGTGGTCGGCATAAGCAAAGGAAAGGGATTTACAGGAGTCGTCAAAAGATGGGGATTCCATGGAGGTAAAGATACCCATGGATCCATGTTTCACCGCCACCCGGGATCCATAGGATGTTCAGCTGATCCTTCCAGAGTTATGAAAGGGAAAAAACTGCCGGGCCATATGGGAAACAGTAAAGTAACGGTGAGAAATTTAACTGTCCTTCAAGCAAAGAAAGAAGACAATCTGTTGGTCGTCAAAGGATGTATTCCCGGAGCAAACGGAGGTTATGTTTATATAAAAAAAGTGAAATTTAATGAGCCACCGCAAAAAAAAGAGATAAAAGGGTAAACAATGCCAAAGGTAAACGTACTTGATCAAAGTGGAAAGAAACTAAAAGAGCTGAATGCTCCGGATGATGTTCTTTCTTATTCTGCCAGCGAGCATCTTCTCTATGAAGCGGTTATTAATTACAGAGCCAACCAAAGGCAGGGAACAGCCTCTACAAAGACAAGAAAACAGGTAAGAGGAGGAGGCAAGAAGCCGTGGCGGCAGAAAGGAACCGGGAGAGCCCGTGCTGGTAGCATTCGTTCCCCCATATGGAGAAAAGGAGGCATTACATTTGGGCCGCATCCCAGAAGTTACTCTTATAAATTGCCGAGAAAGAAAAAAACAAATGCCATCAGGTTTGCCTTGTCTCAGAAATATAAGGAAAAACAGATCACTGTAGTGAAGGACTTACAGTTCGATAAGCCGAGAACCAAGGACGGAGTGAGTCTCTTGGAGAGCTTGGGATTAGACTCCGCATTGATTGTGGATTCTCATGATAACAAAAATTTAATATTGTCCATGAGAAACATTCCCGGAGTTAAGATTGTTGATTATAATCAGATTAATGTATATGATATTTTAAATCATAGGAGCCTTATTTTTTCTCAACAGTCATTTGACCTATTAATGGAGAAGTTAAAGTGAGCGTTAAAGATCCTTATAAAGTCATTATAAAGCCTGTTATAACTGAAAAAAGCACATGGCTGAAAGATATAAACAGGGATGTCTGTTTTGAAGTAGCGCGAGGTGCCAATAAGATCGAAATAAAAGAAGCTGTGGAAAAATTGTTTGATGTGAAAGTGGACAGTGTCCGGATAGTCAAAAAAAAAGGAAAAACAAAACGGGTAGGAAAGAATATTGGAAAAACAAAGGACTGGAAAAAAGCTTATGTGAAATTGAAGCAAGGCGAAAAGATGATAGAATATTTCGAGGCGGTATAAAATGGGACTAAAGACATTCAAACCAACTTCAGCCGGTCTTCGCCACAGGACGGGAGTCGTCTATGATGACTTGACTAAAGATAAACCGTACAAGCCTTTGCTGGAGCCAATAAAAAAGAAAGGCGGAAGAAATTCCCGGGGACATATCTCTGCGCGGCACCGAGGAGGAGGGAATAAGCGCCAGTACAGGATCCTTGACTTTAAAAGGGATAAAAAAGGTGTTCCCGGTATTGTCGAGACGATCGAATATGACCCGAACCGCTCCTCTTTTATTTCCTTGATCAAGTACAAGGATGGAGAGAGGAGATATATTCTTACTCCCCGAGGCCTGAAAAAAGGACAAACCATTATTTCTGATGACAAGCAGGTAGACATTCTGCCTGGGAATGCGATGCCTCTCAGGAATATACCTTTGGGGATGATTATACACAACATAGAGCTGCGAAACGGAAAAGGAGGGCAGATCGCCAAATCCGCGGGTACCGGAGCTCAGATATTAGCTAAAGAAGGGGACTATGCACAGGTCAGGCTTCCCTCTTCTGAGATAAGAAAGATACACCTGGACTGCCGCGCCACTATTGGTGAGGTCAGCAACCCCGACCACCAGAACATTTCCATTGGGAAAGCCGGAAGGAAAAGAAATATGGGAAGGAGGCCTCATGTTCGAGGAACAGCCATGAATCCCATAGATCACCCGCACGGCGGCGGTGAAGGAAAGTCCAAAGGAGGCCGGCATCCTGTTTCGCCTACGGGCCAGCCTGCAAAGGGATACAGGACAAGGCGAAACAAAAGAACACAGGACTTTATCGTGAGGAGAAGGAGTAGATAAGAATGGGCAGGTCGCTAAAAAAAGGTCCTTTTGTTGATGAATCGCTTTTGAAGAAAATCGAATCGATCGAATCTGCAAAAGATAAGAAAAAGGTAATAAAGACATATTCAAGGCGTTCAACCGTGATTCCGGAGATGGTAGGTCTTACGATCGGTGTCCATAATGGAAAGAAGTTCATTCCCGTATTTATTACGGAGAATATGGTAGGACATAAATTAGGAGAATTTTCTCCTACGAGAACGTTTAGAGGGCACACATCTAAAACAGCTAGGGCTATAAAGATAAAGAAATAAAATGAAAGAACAAGATATCATTTCCAGAGCCACAGCCAGACATGTGAGGGTCTCTCCCAGAAAGTGCCGGCTGGTTGCAGACCTAATCAGAGATAGATATGTAGGGGAAGCTCTGACTATACTTAAGTTTTCTAACAAGAAGAAGATCAGCTCTATCCACGAGAAACTGCTGCGTTCTGCTATCGCCAATGCCCAGCAGAAGAGTTCGGATGTGGATGTGGATGACCTTTATATCGGAGAAATATTCGTCGATCAGGGGCCTTCCTGGAAGCGTTTTAGAGCAGCGGCAATGGGCAGGGCCGTGAGAATCCTAAAAAGGACAAGTCATATATCTATATTTTTAGAAGAAAGAAAAGGGAGATAACAGTGGGCCAAAAAACACATCCTTATGGTTTCAGGCTGGGATTCAATAAAGACTGGAGCTCTAAATGGTTTTCAAGCGGGGAAGAATACAGGCGGTTTGTACATGAAGACTTGAAAATGAAGAAGATGGTTAAAGACCTTTACAACCATGCCGGTATATCTGAAGTCAATATAGAAAGAATTGGCCCCAAGATAAGAGTCATTGTTTACACAGCCCGCCCCGGAATCGTCATAGGAAGAGGGGGAAGGGAGATAGAAAGTTTAAAAGGGCGCCTGCAGGAAGTCACAAAAAAAGAAGTTTATATTGATATAAGGGAAGTGGATAAACCTGAGTTGAATGCCATTTTAGTAGCCCAGGGAATAGCCCTGCAGCTTGAAAAAAGGATTGCTTACCGCAGGGCCATGCGCAGAGCCGTTAATATGGCAGTCAAGCTGGGAGCCAAAGGTATAAAAGTCATGTGTTCCGGAAGATTGGGTGGAGTGGAAATAGCGCGCTCCGAATGGTATTTAAAGGGGCAGTTGAAGCTTCAGACTCTCAAAGCAGATATTGATTATGGCTTTACTGAAGCCCATACAAATTACGGAAATATTGGTATTAAAGTCTGGATATATAATTCGGATAAAGAAAAAGAGAAAATGACATCCCGAACTGATGAAATTGAGGAGATTTAACCATGTTAATGCCAAGCAAAGTCAAGCACCGCAAGCAGCATCGGGGAAGAATGAAAGGAAAGGCTATCCGTGGAGGAAGTCTGTCATTCGGACAGTTTGGACTGCAAGCTCTGGAACCTTGCTGGATGACGGCGAGACAGATCGAGGCGGGGCGAGTGGCCATTGGTCGTTTTCTCAGGAGAAAGGGAAAGCTCTGGATCAGAGTTTTTCCCTGGAAGCCTGTAACGAAAAAACCTACGGAAGTAAGAATGGGAAAAGGAAAAGGAGATCCCGAATTCTGGGTTGATGTGATTAAACCTGGCCGGATGATCTATGAACTAGGTGGAGTCGAGGAGGGTACCGCGAAAGAAGCCATGAGACGGGCAGACAATAAGCTTCCGATAAAGACTCGATTCGTATCACGTGATAGCAGGGAATTAAAATGAAACCACAAGAAATAAGAGAAATGTCTGAACAGGAGCTGGATAACAAAAAAAGCGATCTGGAAGACCAGCTTTTCAAATTGAGATTTCAGGAGTCCCTGGGGCAGCTTGAGGATGTCAAGAAGATCAAGAATATCAAAAAGGACTTAGCGAGAATAAACACCATACTTACTGAAAAGAAAAGAGGAAACAAAGAGAATGAATAATACCAAAGGCAGAAAAAAAGAAAAGACCGGTGTTGTTATTGGAAATGAGATGAAGAAGACGGTTAAGGTTGTTGTAGAACGTCAGGTAAGGCATCCGCTGTATAAAAAAGTCATAAAAAAGAGAAAAAAATACACTGCGCATGATGAGCTGGAAAAATTCAAGATCGGAGATGTCGTAAAGATCGTTGAAACCAAGCCCTTAAGTAAGACTAAAAGATGGAGAGTTAAGGAAATCATCGATTTAGCTCCGGGAGACACACAAAGACAAAATGAAGACAGGGAATAACGGACAATGATACGTTCAGAAACAATGCTTACGGTTGCTGATAATTCAGGAGCCAGGAAAATTTTATGTATCACTCCGTTAGGAGGAGGAGTGGGTAAAAATGCGGCTGTCGGAGACATAATCTCAGCATCCGTGAAGGTAGCTCAACCGGAAAGTGAGCTTCCAAAAGGAAAAATCGTCAGGGCTGTTATTGTGAGGGCGAGAAAAGAGTTAAGGCGAAAAGACGGCTCTTACATTCGATTCGATGACAATGCTGCGGTTATCATTAACGCCCAGAGCGAGCCCGTCGGAACCCGTGTTTTCGGACCCGTAGCGCGGGAATTGAGGGAAAAGAATTTTATGAAGATTATTTCTCTTGCTCCGGAGGTGGTCTGATGAATAAGCTGAGGATAAGAAAAAACGATACTGTTATTTGTAAAAAAAGGAAAAGACAAAGGAAAGACCGGAAAAGTATTGAAGGTCATCCCTGAGAAAAGAAAAGTTATTGTGGAGAAGCTTAATTTTGCAAAGGAATTCATCAGGCAGGACCAAAGTAAAAACATCCAAGGAGGAATCATGGAGAAAGAAGCTCCTATCCATATTTCCAATGTTATGATTTATTGTCAAGAATGCGGACAGGGAGTGAGAGTAAGGTATAAAGAACTGGATGATGGTACAAGGGTCAGAGTGTGCAGTAAATGCGATGTGACAATTGAAAAGGCGGAATGAGGTCAAATATGAGCAGGCTTAAAGAAAAATTTGAAAAGGAAATCGTTCCAGAATTGATGAAGGAATTTTCTTTAAAGAATCCAATGGCCGTCCCAAGAGTTGATAGAGTCGTCATAAACATGGGTATCGGTGAGGCTCTGCAGGACATAAAAGTTCTGGATAAAGCTCAAGAGGAGCTGAGCTTGATAACAGGCCAGTGGCCTGCTGTTGGAAGAGCCAAAAAATCGATATCCACTTTTAAATTGCGTCAAGGAAAACCAATCGCTTGTTACGTGACTTTGCGGAAGAAAAGGATGTTTGAATTTATTGACCGTTTAGTGAACATCGTACTCCCGCGAGTCAGAGATTTCAGAGGGATTTCAGCCCGATCATTTGATGGAACGGGAAATTATACTTTAGGTATTAAAGACCAGTTGGTCTTTCCTGAAATAGATTACACAAAAGTAAACAAGACAAGAGGCATGAATATAACATTTGTCACTTCTGCCGAAAATGACAAACAAGGTTATATTTTACTAAGAAAATTGGGAATGCCTTTTAGTGAGGAGTAACAAAGGAAGGGAAAAGTGGCTAAAAAATCATCTATAGCAAAACATAGAAAAGAGCCGAAGTTCCAAGTAAGATATAAAAACCGATGCCAGATTTGCGGCCGGCCCAAAGGTTATCTCAGGAAATTTGGCTTATGCCGGCTGTGCTTCAGGGAGTTAGCCTTAAAAGGAGAGATCCCGGGCGTGACAAAGGCATCTTGGTAACAAAAAAGCGAGGTTTAATACTATGACTTTAACAGATCCTATTGCAGACATGCTAACAAGAATTAGAAATGCAGGGATGGTCAGAAAAAAAGAAGTCGACATTCCTTCCTCAAATATGAAGGTGTCCGTAGCCAAAATATTAAAGGATGAGGGTTATATCAAAAATTATAAAGTCATTGATAATAAAAAGCAGGGAATTTTGAAATTATTTCTCAAATACACAAAAGAAAAAGAAAACGTCATTTCAGGCCTAGAGAGGGTGAGCAAGCCCGGATGCCGTATTTATTGCAAAAAAGACAGCATACCAAAAGTCCTTGATGGATTGGGCGTTGTTGTCATATCCACTTCCAGAGGTATCTATACAGGGAAAAAATGTGAAGAGATAGGGTTGGGAGGAGAAGTAATATGTCAGATCTGGTAAATAAGAGGAGTAAAGGAAGGTAATAATGTCAAGAGTGGGTAAGAATCCAATCGCTATTCCTGATAAAGTAAAAGTGGAGATCCGTTCTGATAGAATTATGTTCCAGGGCCCTAAAGGAAAGAATGAATCACCCCTTTTTGAAGGAGTAAAGCCGGTATTAAAGGATAATGTCCTGGTTTTCCAAAGAGAAAGAGATGATCATCAGACGGCTTCCTATCACGGCCTTTCCCGCACCCTTGCTGCCAATGCCGTTAAAGGGATTACGGAGGGATTCTCGAAAAAATTGGAGGTCGTAGGGGTTGGATTCAGGGCTAAGCTTCAGAAAAACAAGCTGGAGCTGAATCTGGGTTACTCAAAACCCGTGGTTTATGATATCCCCGAAGATATTGAGATAGAACTGGAGAACCCGAACACTATAATCGTCAAAGGCATCAACAAACAGAGAGTGGGACAGGAAGCCCATAATATTAAAAGTTACAGGAAACCAGACTCATATAAACTTAAGGGTATCCGGTATTCAGGAGAAAGGCTTATAAAGAAAGAACGTAAGGCAGGAGTAGGAGTAACCGGTGTATAAAGATAAAGTCTACAAAAAGAAAAAAGCTAAACAGAGAATAAGGAAGAGAGTCAGAAATAAGATAAGCGGCACTGCGGAAAAGCCGAGGCTTAAGGTAACCCGCAGTAACAGATACCTTTATGTCCAGGCTGTCGATGACATAAAAGGCATTGTTTTGGCATCGGCTTCTACTTTGGAAAAGGACCTCCGTAAGGAGAACAACAGTAATAAAAACATTAAGGCATCAGAGGCTCTCGGTAATACCATTGCTGAGAGATTAAAAAAGAAAAAAATAAAAGAGATTGTTTTTGATAGGGGTCATTATCCATATCAAGGAAGGATCAAAACGCTGGCTGATTCTATGAGAAAGTCAGGCATTAAATTCTGAGTTGCCCTTAAGGAGGAGAAAGCGTGGGAGAAGAAAGATTTAAAAAGAAAGAAGCTGAAGAAGAAGAGGAATTAAAAGACCAGGTTATTTCTATACGAAGGACTATGAAAGTAGTTAAAGGAGGAAAGAATCTGAGTTTTTCTGCTCTGGTTGCAGTGGGAAATGAAAAGGGCTTGATAGGCATAGGAAAAGGAAAGGCCAGAGAGGTGCCTCCTGCCATAAAGAAAGGGGCTAAAGATGCACAAAAGAACATGATTGAGGTTCCTCTTAAAGACACCACAATTCCTCACTTAATAAAGGGAGTGCACTGCGGGGGAGAGGTTATTCTGCGCCCGGCTTCCAAAGGAACAGGAATTATTGCAGGAGGGGCTGTGAGGGTTATTATGGAGTTAGCTGGTGTTAAAGACGTGCTGACAAAATCTGTGGGGAGTAACAATCCTTTGAGCGTGGCGAATGCGACCATGGATGCTCTGAAGAAGCTGAAAAGCCCTGAGAAACTTTCAAAACTAAGAGACAAAGATAAGGATTTGATATGGCAGTAAAAGAGAATAAAACAAATTCCAGAAAAAAAGACAACGAAACCTCAGAAAAGAAATTGAGGATAAAGCTTGTGCGCAGTTTGGTGGGGCGTCCCCAGAAGCAAAGAGAGGTAGTGCGGGGATTAGGATTGAGAAGGATAAATTCGGAAGTCACAAAAAAGGATTGTCCGGAAGTCAGAGGAATGGTAACTAAGGTATCTCATTTAGTCAATGTTGAGGAGTTGGGTAAAAAATGAAATTAAATGATCTTCATGCAGCAGAGGGTTCCCGTAAAAACAAGAAAAGAGTCGGCCGAGGGCCAGGCTCGGGAAGAGGGAAAACATCAGGCCGTGGTACAAAGGGCCAGAAGTCCATATCCGGGTATTCCAGAAAACTTGGATTTGAAGGCGGTCAAATGCCTCTTGTAAGAAGGGTTCCAAAAAGAGGTTTTACCAATATTTTCCGCCGGGAATTTTCTGAAGTGAATATTGACAAACTGAATAAAATAAAAAAGAAAACCATTAAAATCGAGGACCTTATACAGAATGGTATTTTAAAAAAGAAATCACAGCCTGTAAAAATATTGGGGAATGGGGATATTACAAGCCCCAAAACAATATATGCCCATAAATTTTCACAGTCCGCCAAAAAAAAGATAGAAAAAGCGGGCGGAAAAGCTGTTTTAATTGGAAGTGAATGATGCTAGAAAGCATAAGAAATATTTTCAGTATTCCCGATTTAAGAAAGAGGGTTCTGTTTACTTTGATGATTCTGGCTGTTTATAGAATCGGAGCCCAGATCCCTAACCCCGGTATAAGCAGTACTGCCCTGGCTGAATTCTGGAATGCACAGAAAGGCACTATTCTGGGGATGGTTGATTTGTTCAGCGGAAGAAATATGTCGCGTATGACCATTTTCGCACTGGGTATCATGCCTTACATCAGTGCCTCGATTATTCTTCAGCTGCTGCAGGTCGTGTGGCCTTATCTGGAAAGGCTATCTAAAGAGGGAGAGCTCGGCAGAAAGAAAATAACTCAATACACAAGGTACGGGACTCTCCTTATTTGTGTCATTCAGGCTACGGCGATCAGTATATTTCTTGAGACAGCTAAAACACCGGGGGGAGCGCCCATCGTACCCAATCCCGGCCTGGGTTTTAAATTTTTAACCGTACTGACATTAACCACAGGGACTGTTTTTATTATGTGGTTGGGAGAGCAGATATCTGAAAGAGGGATCGGGAACGGTATCTCTCTCATCATATTTGCAGGAATCGTAGTGGGTTTTCCACGCGGAGCTCATAGCATTGTAGACGGATTAAGAACAGGAGACCTGACCATAATTCGTGTTATCTTTCTGGTTGCCTTGATGGTCGCTGTCATCGCTGTTATTGTGTTCGTAGAGAGAGGGCAGAGACGGCTGCCTGTTTCTTATGCCAAGAGAGTGGTGGGCCGTAAGATATACGGGGGCCAGAGCACTCATCTTCCGTTGAGGGTTAATACCGGGGGGGTTATTCCGATTATATTTGCCGCTTCTGTGATAACCATACCTTCTACCATAGCCCAGATGATAAAAATTCCCTTTGTTCAAAGGATAGCTGAACAGTTCCAAATGGGATGGCCGCTTTATAATCTGTTTTATATAGCGTCTATCATATTTTTCACTTATTTTTATGTTTCCATTATTTTTAACCCCTCTGATGTGGCGGACAACCTGAGGAAGTACGGAGGATTTATTCCAGGGATACGCCCTGGGAAAAATACATCTGATTACATAGACAGTGTGCTATCAAGGCTCACATTGGTTGGCGCTGTTTATTTGGCAGCAGTCGCTATCATTCCGGAAATCCTGATCACAGGATTCAAAGTTCAGCCCATTCCCCTGATAGGTAATTTTTTGGACCGGAATCTTCCCGAGTGGTTCACACAGGGCCTGAATGTTCAGTTCTATTTCGGGGGCACGTCTATTCTGATTGTGGTCGGGGTGGCCATGGATACTTTGCAACAGATAGAAGCCCAGCTTGTCATGCGTCATTATGACGGATTCATGAGGCGCGGGCGCATAAAGGGGAGGAGAGGATGAGGTTGATTCTTCTCGGGCCTCCAGGGAGCGGAAAGGGAACCCAGGGGGATCTTATTGAGGAGAAATTCGGGTTTCCAAAAATATCCGCTGGGGACCTTCTCCGAAGTGCGGTAAAACAAGGCACTCCTTCAGGTTTAAAGGCAAAAAAAAGCATAGATAAGGGCGAGCTGGTTGAAGACAACATCATTCTTGAGATGATAAAGAAAAGAATTGGAAAAGATGACTGCAGAAACGGTTATACTCTGGACGGATTTCCAAGGAACGTGTCTCAGGCGGAGCTGCTGGAACAAGTTCACTCGGAACAGGAAGAAACGGTCATAGACATAAAAGTGGACGACAGCACAGTGGTCAAGCGCCTTTCGTCCCGCTTTATTTGTACTGAATGCAATAATATATATAATATAAAGAAAGCAGGCATCAAGGATGAAAAAAAGTGCGCCCGCTGCGGAGGGAAACTCGTCCAAAGAGAGGATGACAGACCGCAGGTCATAAAAAAAAGACTTGCCGTCTATCATAATGAGACCGAAAAGCTGGTCCATTATTATGAAAAAAGAGGAATTTATAAAGCGGTCAACGGAGAAGGCCGTATAGATGAGGTCTTTCAAAGGATTTGCTCTCTAATAAATAAGATTTATATGCAGAGCCAGGAATGTGAAGCTTGAAGATGATTATCTATAAGAACCATAAAGAAATAGAAATGATGAGAAAGAGCAATCAGATTGTAGCCCAAATCCTCAGTGAATTGAGAGAAAGGGTAAAACCTGGTGTTAAGACCATAGAACTGGATGAGTATGCTGAAAAAAGAACAATGGAACTCGGAGCCAAGCCTGCATTTAAAGGATACCGGGGGTACCCCGCCTCCTTATGTACCTCTGTTAATGAAGAGATCGTACACGGCATTCCTTCATCCAGGACACTTAAGGAAGGCGATATCATCGGCATGGATTTTGGAGTGGTTTATAATGGTTTGTACGGAGATGCGGCCATAACCGTTGCTGTGGGAGAGATTTCATCAGAGGCCGAGATGTTGATAGAGACCGTCAAAGTGAGTCTCAAGAAAGCTATTGAGCAGGTTAGAATGGGAAACAGGATTTCTGATATATCCTCTGCCGTACAGAAGCATGTTGAATCCAAAGGGTTTTCAGTTATAAGAAGCTTTGTCGGTCACGGGATCGGATTTTCTTTACATGAGGAACCACAGGTTCCTAATTTCGGCTCCCCAGGCCACGGGCCTAGAATAAAGCCTGGAATGGTGTTGGCTATTGAACCTATGATTTCAGCAGGTGACTGGGACGTAGAAATACTGGAAGACAATTGGACAGCCGTAACAAAAGATCGAAGCCTGTCCGCACATTATGAAAGTACGGTCGCTGCAACCGAAAACGGACCGGAGATTCTGAGTGTGTTTGATAAAGCAATGATGAGTAACCAAAGGGAGAGCAAGAATGCCAAAGAAGGATGATGTGTATGAAACTGAGGGAACCGTTATCGAGACTCTTCCTAACGCCATGTTCAAAGTCGAGCTGCCGAACAAACACATCATTTTAGCGCACATATCTGGGAAAATGCGCAAGTATTTCATTCGCATTTTGCCCGGAGATAAAGTGCTGCTTGAGCTTTCGCCGTATGACCTGACAAAAGGAAGAATTATTTACCGTTTTAAATAAAGAGAATGAGGAAATAAAATGAAGGTAAGAACATCAGTCAAGAAAATGTGCAGAAACTGCAGGATCATACGAAGAAAAGGTGTTCTGAGAGTCATATGCAGGAACCCGAAACATAAACAAAAACAAGGATAGATGAGGTAAAAATGGCAAGAATAGCAGGAATAACACTTCCTTCTGAAAAAAGGATTGAAATAGGACTAACCTATATTTATGGAATAGGGCGTTCACGCTCCAATATGATTCTGGAGAAAGTAAAGATAAATAAAGATAAAAAGGTGAAGGACCTTACGGAAGAAGAGATCAATAAAATAAGGAAGCAGATAGAGAAGGGAGAAAAAATAGAAGGAGACCTTAGACAGGATGTCTCAGGAGACATAAAAAGACTGATGGACATAGGGTCCTATAGAGGCCTGCGTCACAAAAAGAATCTTCCTGTAAGAGGGCAGAGAACAAAGACAAATGCCCGTACCAGAAAGGGACCTGCACGCAGTAAAATCAAGAGATAGGAAGGAATAACTGATGCCCAAGAAAAAAACAAAAACAAAAAAGAAAAAAGTAAAAAAAGATATTGGTTATGGTGTTGCAGACATCACATCCACTTTTAACAATACAATCATCACTATCACTGACCAGCAGGGCAATGTTGTCGTCTGGGGAAGCTGCGGTAAAGCCGGTTTCAGCGGAGCGCGAAAAGGCACTCCTTATGCCGCACAGTTAGCTGCACAGGAGGTGGGTGAAAACGCACAAGAAATGGGTGTCCGTTATGTTGATGTCAGAGTCAAAGGTCCTGGATCGGGGAGAGAATCTGCCATCCGGGCGCTTCAAGCCGCAGGATTGGAAATAAAATCTATAAGGGATGTGACTCCTTTACCGCATAATGGATGCCGGGGAAGAAAAAGGAGAAGGGTATAAAGGATCATTCTTTGAGGAGTTGAATATGGCCAGAAATAGAAAAAGCATTTGCCGTTTCTGTAGAGTTGAGAGGACGAAACTATTCCTAAAAGGGCATAAATGCCTTACGGATAGATGTCCTATGGAGAGAAAAGCTTATCCTCCGGGGGAGCACGGAAGAGCCAGGAGAAGGATTTTAGGATACGGAATCCAGCTTAGGGAGAAGCAGAAATTAAAAAGATTCTATGGAATGACTGAAAAACAATTTAAATTGTTTTTCAAGAGGGCGGAAAGAAAAAGAGGTGTCACAGGAGAAATTCTTTTATCCATGCTGGAGCGAAGGCTGGATAATGTTATCGCTCTCATAGGCTTTGCTCATTCCAGAGCTCATGCAAGACAGCTCATTACTCATGGACATTTTAGGAAAAACGGGAGGAAAGCAACCATCCCCTCAATGTTGGTCGAGAAAAATGATGTCATCTCTGTGCATGAAAGAGCAGAGGGAAACCATGAAGAGCTCCATGCCATTATAGAATCCCATCAAAATAAAGAAGTACCGGCATGGCTGAGTGTTAACAGAGAGGAGAAGACAGCAACTATTGCTTCCTTTCCAAAACGGGAAGATGTCACTATACCTGTTGAGGAGAGGCTGGTTGTGGAATTGTATTCCAAATAAATCGCAATAAATGGAATAAATAAGAAGGACTTCCTTTTAATTATAAAATGAAGTAAGGAGATTAGGGTACCAAAATAGGAGGAATCATGACAGAAACAGGATTTCAGAGGCCAAGACACATTGAATGTGATTTCGAAACACTGACAGATTTATATGGAAGATTTTTTGCTCAGCCTTTTGAAAGAGGTTATGGCATAACCATAGGAAATGTATTGAGAAGAATACTTATTTCATCTATTACAGGTGCGGCTATTACGAATGTACGGATCCAGGGTGTTCTTCATGAGTTTTCATCTCTTCCCGGTGTTGTTGAAGACGTAACCGATATCATATTGAATTTAAAAAGCCTGCGTTTGAGAATGACAGGAACAGAACCGAAAACCATGACATTAAAGGTCAAAGGTCCTGCGGATGCAAAGGCCTATGATATTGAGCATGATTCTGACATTGAAATACTGGATAAGGATGTGCATATAGCTTCTTTAGATGAACACGGGGAATTAGATGTGGAAATGATTGTAGAGAATAAAAGAGGATATATTCCCGCAGACCAGAATTACAACAAGGATTTAGGGGTTGATTTTATTCCACTCGACTCATCGCATTCGCCTGTTCTCAAGGTCAATTACAAGGTGGAACCCGCCCGGGTCGGAAAGAGGATCGACTATGAGAAGCTGGATTTGGAAGTCTGGACCACAGGGGCATTAGTACCGCAGGATGCCATATCCAAAGCAGCCAAGATTCTGCGGGATCATCTTGTTATTTTCATGAATGTTGTGGATGAGCCGGTTAAAAAGGACGAGGAAGACGAAAAGGAAGAAATCCCTTATATGGATAAATTTGATATTTTGACAAAGTCCATTGATCATCTTGAACTTTCCGTCAGATCAAACAATTGCCTGCGCTCGGCAGGGATAAAACTGGTTTACGAGCTGGTCCAGAAAACCGAAGAAGAGCTGCTGAAGACAAAAAACTTCGGACGTAAATCTCTGATGGAAATAAAGGATACTCTCAAGGAGTTAGGTTTGGAATTAAATACGGAATTCCATGCTTCTTTGCTGGATAAAATAGATGAGTTCAAGGAATCCCAGGAAGAACCGGAAGAAGAAGAAGAGGGAGAAGGAGAGGAAGAATGAGGCATTTGGTCAAACGGCACCGTTTAGGAAGAGGTTCAGCTCAAAGGAAAGCCCTTCTGCGCAATCTTGTCACGTCCTTTTTAGAGAAAGAACGGATAAAGACCACCAAGGCAAAGGCGAAAGCATTAAGACCTGTAGCTGAGAAAATGATCACACTGGCAAAAAAGGGGACTCTTCATTCAAGAAGAAAAGTATTAAGCTTTGTTTATAAAAAAGATGTGGTGAAAAAACTTTTTGATGATATAGGTCCCAGATTTTCGGAAAGGCCGGGCGGATATACCAGAATCATAAAATTAGGGCCTCGTGCCGGAGACGGAACAGAAATGGCTCTTATTGAACTCATCGGGACAGAGTTCGAGAAGAAGACCAAGAAAAAGGAAACTCCTGAGAAGAAAGCTAAAGCCGCAGCCGCCAGGGCTAAGAAATAACCCGCCTTATTTTTTATCAGTGATCCAGAGCTTCTGGCCAGGATAAATTTTGGAGTATCTGGTCAATCCGTTTATACTCAAAAGAACACTCAGCTTCATTCCGAATTGGCGGGCTATTTTGTAAGGAGTGTCTCCTGCCTTAACTATGTAAAAAGAAGTGCCCTCCGAAACTCCGGATTGAATGATGAGTTTTTGTCCTACATCCAGTCTGTTGCTTGTCAAATTGTTTAAATTTTTGATGTTTTGTATCGTGGTGCTGAAGGCATTGGCTATAAGATAAAGAGAATCACCGCGTTTTACTGTGTATATGAGTTTATCTCCTTCTCTGGAAAGGTTTCTGGAGGGTATGGGAATGCTTTGTGACCTTGAGCTTCCCGGGACTTTTAACCTTTGTCCGGGACGTATGAGATAACGCCTTCCCAATCCATTCAGGCGGGCAATAGAAGAAATAGATGTGCCGTATCTGCTGGCGATCTCTGATACAGTTTCTCCTCTTCTTACATAATGGATAAAATAAGTCGCTTCCGGGGGGATCCATCGGGGAAGAGAATCCAACGTTGAGGAAGCAAGGTCGAATGTTCCCATTGGGATTTTCAGAGTGTATTTGCTGTCAGGTGTTGATTTGTGTCTGAGTTCAGGATTCAGGTCAGCCAGTTTTTCCTCAGGGAGCCCCATTTTGGTCGATAAAGAGGACAGTTTGACCGGATGATTGATAATGACGGTCTCGTAGTTTAAAGGCGGTTCGGGAACGGGAAGGTCCATATGGTATCTCTCCGGATCGTTGATGATCAGTAGTGTGGCAATAAATCTAGGCACAAAGCGGGATGTTTCCCTGGGCAGCATGGGATAAAGGTCCCAGAAATTGTCAAGATAATTAATGCGCTGGTTTCTTATTATTCTCTGGACCCTGAATTCACCGCAGTTATAGGCAGCCAGTGCTGTGGTCCAGTCGCCAAAATAAGAATGCAGTTCCTTTAAATACTGGACAGCAGCCCGGGTCGCTTTCTCAGGATCCATTCGTTCATCTATCCAGCGGTCTCTTTTAAGGCCGAATCTATAGCCAGTTGAAGAAATAAACTGCCACAGACCGAGTGCTCTGGCTCTAGAGTAGGCTCTGATTTTGAACCAGCTTTCGATCATGGGCATCCATGACAGCTCTTGAGGCAGACCCTCCTTTTTTAGCTCATTAAGGATCATTTCCCTGTACAGGCCTGACCTCTGGTAGGCTTCCTGAAAGAGCTTTTTTTCTGTTCCAAGGAAAGACTTTATTTCCTTGAGAACATATTGGTTTTCGACTAACGGGATGGAGCCATGGTTTTCACCGATAGCGCTTGCGCGTGAGGCATATATTTCCTGTATTCTCTGCGCGATCAAAAGACGCAGGTCGTTTTTATCCTGTATGAGAGGCGAATCAAGCGGAAGGTCTATCTGAAGGATGTTTTTATAAGCGTTATCAAGGCCTGATATGGCATCATCAATATGCCCCTGGTCCCAAGCTCTCAACGCCTCTCTGTAGATATTCATGGCCTCCTCAAGCAGTTCCGAAGGTTCGGCCGGTTCTTGTTCTTCAGTTTTCTCTTGAACATTGTCTTCCACTTGATCTGCAGCAAGGGATTGTTCATGTATTGTTTCCACTTCTTTCTCACTAATCACTGATTTTTCCGCGACCGGCTCTGGTTGCATTTGAGCTGGAGCAGGGGGAACATGCTCCGGAGTCCCAGATTTTTTACTGCCGGTGGAGCAGCTGTTAAAAGAGAGGACTGCCAGGAAAAGGACCAAATAAAGGATTATGAATGTATTATTTCGCATAATAATTAATAAGTAGGTTTTATAGCATTCTTACTCATTAGAGTCAAACATATTATTTATGCGTTTCGTTGCATACCCGGGTATTATCTTTTTGCTGTTTTCTTGTGCCAGGCCCAGGCTGTCCGAATAATTGTGTCAATGTCAGAATACTCAAGCTTCCATCCGAGAAGTTGGTGCGCTTTATCGTTGGAGGCTACCAGCACAGCCACATCTCCTTTCCTCTTTGGTTTTTCTTTGAACGGGATTTTTTCTCCGGTGATTTCGGCGGCTTTATCCAGAATTTCCCTGACTGAGAATCCTTTGCTCGTACCCAGGTTGATGAAATCACTTTTTTCTGTCTCCATGAGATATGTGAGTGCCGAGACATGAGCTTCTGCCAGGTCAGTGGCATGGATGTAATCTCTTATGGCCGTGCCGTCTTTTGTAGGAAAATCCATGCCAAAGATTTCCAGCGTCCTCTTTTTGTCAAGTAAGGATATAAGGATATTGGGTATAAGGTGTGTTTCAGGGTCGTGCATCTCACCGAGTTCTCTATCAGGATCAGCTCCGGCGGCATTGAAATATCTGAGCGAGATAAAATGAAGGCCATAAGCTCTTTCATAATCTCTAATGATCTCTTCGATCATATATTTTGTTTTTCCGTAAGGATTCACTGGATTGAGAACATGGGATTCTACTATGGGGATATGATCGGGGATTCCATACACAGCCGCGCTGGAGGAGAAGATAAAATATTTGACATTTGTTTCTATCATCGCCTCCAGTACATTCAGGCTGTTTATGAGATTAGCTGCATAGTATTTATGAGGATCATTGTAGGATTCTCCGACCCGGATGAGCGAAGCAAAATGGAGGACTGCCTCTATATCATGTTCTTTGAATGTTTTTATGATGGATTCTTTTTCTGCCAGGTCTTTTTCTATGACCTCAGATGTGCCCTTGGGTATCAGTTCCCTTTTTCCCGTAGAAAAGTTGTCCAGGATGATGGTATCAAAACCCTGTCTGATAAGAGCTTTGGAAGTGTGAGAGCCTATATATCCGGCTCCACCTGTAACAAGAATGCTCATTGGTCCTGATTCCTTATTATTTTTTTGGCGGTTTCCAGTCCTTGTTTTTTGGTTCTGAACTCATCGTCAAGCTGCAGCTGGTAGAGTTTTTTCAGGATTTTTCCCATGGGGGGCCCTGGTTCCACTCCCATTTTTTTAAGGTCCCTTCCCATGATCAGTGGTTGGATGGTCTCTCCCGAGACATTGAGCTCCTTAAATTTATTTAAGAGCCAATTTCCAGTTTTATCAAGGCTTTTGACCGGTTTTTCATCTCTGCCCGCTCTATCAGCAGCGTCCAGTACGATCAGAAGTTCGATCTCTCCGTTGACATCAGCCGCCAGGCGGTTATAGGCTTTTTTTGTGACCACATCCCTGTTCTGCCACAATTCCGATGCTCTGTGATGGCACCTTATTAACTGCAGAACCGTGCTTTGCAGATCATATCCGTCTCTTGTGTGGAGTTTGTATTGGGTGAGTATTTTTTTGGTTATTTTTTCGCCTTCTATATCGTGACGGTTATTGGTTATGACCATCCGGCCTTTTTTGTATTCCCATTGGGCTGTTTTTGGTTTCCCTATATCATGGAAAAGCGCTGATAAAAGCAGGGCCGCTTTTCTTTGCCCGTCGATATTTTGGGCTACAGCAAGCCTCTTCGCCTGATCAACGGTTATGACCGTATGTTTCCACACAGTATGATGGCCATAGTCATCTTTTTCAGGATGAAAAGAGGAATCCTGGATGGAAAGGCTCAGCCTGTAGAGGTCTGGGAAAAGCTGGCGCAGAGCATCAAGCCGGAGCATTTCTTCAAGACCAACGGATGGAGCCGCAGAATCCAAAAGTATTTTAAGCAGTTCTTCAGTTATCCTTTCCACACTCAAGCCCGAGAGGTCTATGTGTTTTGATATTTCATAGATTTGGGGATCGATTTTAAAATCGAGTGTGGAGGCAAACCTGGCCGCTCTCATCACCCTTAAAGGGTCGTCAGGAAAAGCTTGAGGATTTGTAAGCCTGAGAATTTTCTCTTCCACATCCTTTAGGCCATTAAAATGATCTATCAGTGTGTCATCCGCCAGCCTGAGAGCCATGCTGTTGCAGCGAAAGTCACGTCTCTTCAGGTCTTCTTTTAGGGGGATTTCAGGGTCAGCTTTAATAATAAAGTCCTTATGCCCTCTTTTCTCCGTTGGTTTTGGGAAATCCTTTCTTGGAAGAGCGATGTCATAAACCGTGTCGTCCATGATAAATTTTATGACTCCGAAGCTTTTTCCAACAAGATTGACTTTTCCGAATTTTTTTAGGGTTGAAATGATTTTTTCTGCAGGATGACGGGTGATGATGAGATCGACCATCCCGTCACCGGGTTGTCTTTCAAGAAGCTTGTCTCTGATATAACCTCCGACAGCATAAATGTTCTCTTTGAAATGAGTCACAAAAAAATCCTTGTGCCGGAAATCTGCCTTGATTTTTTTCATTTGCACTTTTTCTTTAAGAGAAATATCTTTTCAAAAGGATGATATAATAGAAAAGATGAGAAATCAAAAAGTATTATTCAATAATCCGGCAGATTTGCTTTCCGGCCGTTCTTTTAATAATATTATATTCTTAAATTTATTGAAGGCTATGAGGAAACAGATGAAACGATCAACCCCAGTCATCGCTGTTCTTTTATGTTGTGTCCCGGCTCTGATAGGGTCTTTTTATTTTAGGGAGGATTTAGGAATTTCGCTGGAAGAGACACAGGTGCAGGATCTTTCCCGCTCCGGCCTAAAAATCGTCTTTTATGTGAATCTTATCAACTCATCTTCGGATGATTATTATCTGAAGAAGTATAGTTACAGATTTATCACCGGGCATAAAGAGTACCTGCAGATGCAGGTCCCAATAGAGGAAGGGATAAAAGTGGCGGCCATGGAAAACACAATGATCGCCCTTCCGGTTAAGATCACTTATGACCTGCTGTTTCATACGGCTCCGGAGCTCGCAGAGAATGAAATGATCCAGTCCCATATAAAAGGGGATTTTGAATTATTAAGTGATCGGGGGAGAAGAAAGGTAATCCCTTTTGCTTTTAATGGGGATTTTCCGATTTTCAATCCACCGGAAGTGAAAATTGAAGCCATAAAAATAAACGACCTCACTATAGCCGGTTCTGATTTTGACCTGCAGGTCAATTTCATAAACAGAAACGGTTTTGAACTCCTGGTGGACAGGATCCATTTTTCTAAGAATCGGCGGCTATATGATAAATAAAGGCAGTATCCCTGGGGATAAGAGTATTGATAAATACGGAGAGAAACAATTTTCGCTGAATGCGCTGGTGAATTTTTATGATGTGGGAAGAGATGTTTACGGGTTTTTTCAGCAGGGTTCGGTCGAATGCCGTTTTTCCGGGGAGATGAAGCTCAATACAGTGTGGGGGATCATAAATTTGCCTTTTGATATAAAGGAAAAGGCAGATATTGTAAAATAACCACCCTTGATGATGAACGTTCAAGGTTGCTTCGTCATCGCCATTTATTTATGAATAGGTCAGGTAAGGAATGATCAGTGTTATAATCCCGACATACAACAGAGCTTCTTATTTAATGGAAGCGATTGATTCTGTATTGGGACAGGATTATTTTTCAAACACCAGCGGGGCAGACTCTTATGAACTCATCGTTATTGATGACGGCTCTACAGATGGCACGAAGACTGTTGTGGATCCGTATATGACGGAAATCAGATATGCTTATCAGCCGCATAAAGGAGTGAGTTCGGCCAGGAACTTGGGATTAAAGCTGTCCAAAGGAGATTTTATAGCGTATTTGGATTCTGATGACCTCTGGAAAAAAGAAAAGATCCGGCTGCAGATACAGTACATGAAAGCACACCCCGAAGCAGTGGTGTGCTGTACCCAGGAGATCTGGATAAGGAACGGCGTTTTTGTCAATCCGAGAAACAAACACAGAAAACACTCCGGGTGGATATTTGACAGATTCCTTCCTCTTTGTCTTCTGAGCCTTTCGTCAGCCCTTTTCAGGCGCCGGTTGTTTGATGAGATAGGAGCATTTGATGAGGATTTACCTGCATGCGAAGACTATGACCTAGGGATACGTCTGGCACACAAATACCCTGTGGTTTTTCTCAACGAACCATTGATCATAAAAAGAGGGGGGCATGAGGACCAGCTCTCAAAGAAATACTGGGGAATGGACCGTTTCAGAGTCAGAGCGCTTGAAAAAGCACTGACTCTAGACCTATCTGAGAAGCAGGAGCGGCTTGTCAAGGAAGAAATGCTGAAAAAGTGCCAAATTTTGATTAATGGCTTTGAGAAAAGAGGAAAAACATCCAGAGCCTCTGAGTATAAAAAAATCATTGAAAAATATGACCTTAACAATACAGAACAAAAAAAGGAGAGAAGATGAGTGTATTGGATATCATGAAATCAAGAAGAAGTGTGAGGAGATACAAAAACAAACCGATCCCTGAAGGCACATTGAACAAAGTCCTGGAAGCAGCCCGGATAGCGCCTTCAGGAAAAAACTTTCAGCCCTGGAAGTTCATTATTGTTCAGGACAGGGAAAAGAAAGAAGAGCTTGCTGTTGCTTCCAGAAACCAGTCTTTTGTTGCCCAGGCTCCTGTAGTGATTGTGGCGTGCGGATTTCCGGATAAAAGCTATCAACACCAGGGGAATTACATGAAATCCTGGCCCATTGATGTTTCCATAGCTGTGGACCATCTCATGCTCATGGCTTGGGAAGAGGGGCTCGGGACATGCTGGATCGGGGCTTTCAGAGAAGCTGAGGTAAAGCAGATCCTCTCCATTCCCGATGATGTGAGAGTGCTTGCTTTGACTCCGTTAGGTTATCCGGACGAAGAACCGAAAGACAGGGGGCGCAAGGAGCTGAGTGAGATTATCTCATATGATAAATACTAGCCTGTTCATAAAAAAATGAAGGACCACAGCTGTGTCATCACGAGGAGCGAAGCGACGTGGTGATCTCATGATATTTTGTTTCACAATGGGATTGCCGCACTCCCATTCGGTCGTTCGCAATGAAGCAGCAACCTCGACTTGTTATTCATCAAGAGGGGCCTGAATTCAACGATTTCATTGACCGGGAAATGATATGAATTTATAATACCATATAGAAAAAAGCTGTTAAGAGGACAAAATGATAGATGAAATAGAGATTTCGAGAGCCATCACAGAGACGTTTTATAAAGAGTTTCTCAATGACATGGAATCCGAGGTGATTATTTGCGGAGCCGGGCCTTCCGGCCTATGTTCAGCCTATTATTTGGGCAAAGCCGGAATTAAGGTCGTTGTTCTGGAAAAGTCCCTGCGCCCAGGAGGAGGACTTCCCGGCGGAGGTATGATGTTTAATAAGATCGTAATTCAGGAAGAATCCAAAGCGATTCTGGATGAACTGGAAGTTCGGACCGTTCAATATAAAGACACATATTATACAGCTTCTTCTTTGGAAACCCTGAGTATGCTGTTAAGCAAAGCATTGAAACAGGGAGTCCATATCTACAACTGTATGTTCGCTGAAGATGTCCTTATCATTGAGGAAAAAGTGAAAGGCGTTGTTGTCAATTGGACGGCTGTAGAGCTGGCCCGGATGCATGTGGATCCTCTGAGCTTGAGAAGTCGGTTTGTGGTGGATGCGACCGGCCATGATGCGGAGGTCGCCCGTGTTGTCTCAAGGAAATCAGGAGCCGCACTATTGACTCCTACGGGAGAAGTGATAGGGGAGAGGCCTATGTGGGCAGATAGAGGGGAAAAGGTTTTGATTGATAACACCAAAGAGGCGTTTCCGGGGCTGTATGTGACAGGAATGGCTGCTAATGCTGTCTTCGGAGGCCCGAGAATGGGGCCGATTTTTGGGGGGATGCTTCTTTCCGGAAAAAAAGCATCTGATTTGATAATCAGTAGGTTAAAAAAACAGTGAGCTCAGCGATCAGAACCAGTAGTTAACGCCCAGAGAAAATTGATAACCGCTCAAGTCGAAATGCTCGAATCCCTGGAACCCCTGATAAGGATCATCTGAAAAACGGCCTTCCACATAAACATATTTGAATTCTGTTTCAACGCTCAATCTGTTTGCGACCGGAATCATGAATCCGCCGAATACCTGGGCTCCGAAGCTGATGCGCCCTCTTTCACTGGCATAAGTATAGTATATGGGGTAGACGGAGACCTGTTCCGCCGTATCTATCCACTCGTCTGAAAAATCGATGGTGTCACCTTCTAATTCGACGCTCCAGAGAAATATCCCGGCTCCGGCTCCTATGTAAGGGATGATTTTATGCGCTCTCCCCAGAGGCGCCAGTTTTAAGGACACAAGCAAAGGGGTTGATGCCACAGAAAAAACGTGATTGGGAATGAAATCTCCCTGATATTCGCCGGGATAAGCCCATTCTCCATCTGTAAACGTATAACCGACATAATCCTTGTAAAACCCCACTTTTTGTTCATTGTAACCCTCTACAGTGAAGAGAATGCTGGCATAGTTTGTGAAAAAGTACTCATAGGAAAAACAGAAACTGCTGTGCTGGAAATCTGTTTTTGTAAAGTCCATGTTTTCAAACTCAATCTGCCAGAGGTCGCTGTCTGCCCGGGGAATAAAATATCCCACTTTGAATGTGACGATGTCAGAAAAAAGCATTCCTGGGATAACAAGAATAGATGCTACTAAGAGGATTAAAAATTTTTTCATTTCATTACTCCTTTACTGCCCATAGATGCAAAAAATATGCCAACTGTAAAACTCTCCTTTCCTGGGGAGAGCAAAAAAAGGGGTGTTACTTATAATGGTCACATGTCCTTTCTTCTTCTGTCTGTTGTTACATATCCACTTTGATGGTACACAATAGATATATTATATATGAACTCATGAGAAACACAAAGCAATGTTATGTATATAGGCTTGCTGTGCTCAAGCTTGTTTGATATAAAGTAATTATGAAGACTCAAGTACTAAAAGTCGATGTTGACCGCATAGAGAGCAGCAAGATCGCTCAGATAAGCAGTTCCCTTAAAAAAGACAAGCTGGTCATCTATCCAACAGAGTCTTTCTACGGGTTGGGAGCCAACTGTTTCTCAGAAAGAGCGGTGGCGAGGATTTACAGGCTGAAACAAAGGGATCGCGAAAAACCTCTTTCTGTGATCGTATCGGGAATGGACATGGTTGAGGAGGTCACACTTGAAAGACCGGATCTCTTTTATTCCCTGTCCTCTCAATTCTGGCCCGGCCCACTGACCATAGTGCTCAAGGCATCGAAGAGATTCCCTGAACACATTACCGGCGGGTCAGGGACCATCGGCATCCGCTGGCCAGACCACAAATGGCTGAATGCTCTTGTGAAAAAATCCGGTTTTCCCATCACAGCGACCAGCGCCAATCTATCAGGGAAAAAGGAGATATCCTCTCCTGAAGAAGCCTTCGATGTTTTTAACGGAAAAGTCGATCTTCTTATTGACGGGGGTCAGACTCAGGGAAAGCTTCCATCCACGGTCATAAGCCTGGTATCAGGCAGACCAAAGACCCTGAGGCAGGGTGCGTTATCCAAAGAAGAGCTCAACCCTTTTTTATAATATTTTGGATCCAGCTGAACTTTTCATTGACCGAATTTGTTTTTTCATTTTATGCTGGGTGATAGCATTGGAACAAGACGCATATAATAAACTTATAAGCTACACCTTAACACATAAAGATCCATCATTTATCCATCAGCACGCTGTTGATGTTTATACAGCCCAACATGCTGATGAGAATATAAAACCAATTGGTCTCATTTTTGCACTTGT
>Ga0180433_10003047_pt1 | contig 25039 bp, 20 predicted proteins | sample SS_ome_8_FD_132980 | JGI IMG/M metagenome (GOLD analysis project Ga0180433, IMG submission 132980) | Hypersaline lake sediment archaeal communities from the Salton Sea, California, USA - SS_1_D_1 metaG | ecosystem: Environmental > Aquatic > Non-marine Saline and Alkaline > Hypersaline >... | reverse complement strand
GGATATAGTACCTACCAAAAAGGAAATAGAAAAAACCGAGAGGATAATAAGCAAGATTAAAAATTTATTGGTTTCAAAAGCAACAGAACTAAATATTGAATATACCAAAATTGAAGCCCAAGGGTCGACTGGAATAAAAAACACTCAACTTAAGGGGGACTTTGATATAGACCTTTTTATAGGTTTAGATTACGAGAAATACAAGCAAAATTATAAAGGATTAAGCAAAAATAAGTTAAAAAAAGAGTTAAAATCACTCTTTCTGAAATATTGCAACACATGGCTTATTAAATCATTACAAAAAGAATCCTTTTCTGAACCCAGATTATTATATGCGGAACATCCCTATGTGACAGTTTATTATTTAACGGATCATGATAAAATCAAGGTTGATGTTGTTTTATACTTCGATCTTACTTTGGAATACATTGATAAGCATGGTCCAATTACTGCTGTTGATAGATCTCCATGGCATGGGCGGTTTATAAGAGATAATCTCTCAACCTTACAAAAAAATGATGTCCGACTCTTAAAGCAATTCTTTAAAGCAGCTCACTGCTATGGAGATAAGAGTGCTGTTGGGAAAGTTGGCTTCATTGGTTACAGCGCAGAATTATTAATTTACTATTTTGGTGATTTAATAACCCTCCTTAAAGGGTTTCATGAGCTGGAAACAACGCCACTTGATTATCACAATCGGTCAGTAAAAGAATTGAACGAAATCACTCATTTCCAAAATGATTATTTAATTATTACTGATCCAATTGATAACAATAGAAATGTGGCTTCTGCAATTTCCGAGCGAGCCTATAAATATTGCAATTACTTAATATCTAAATTTTTAGAGAAAGCCAGTGAGTCCTATTTTGAAATCAGTGCAATTCAAAAAGCAGATTTAACTAAATTCGATGAGGAAAAAATTTCACACTATTTTGTAGTAGAACTATTTAACGAAGATAATGATGTTCATTATACCGTAAATCGAGATAAACTTTATTCGCTTGCAGATAGTATTAAAGCAACAGGAGAACGGGAATATAGCCATGATAAAAGATTTGGTTCCATAGAATTTGAACTATATTTTGATGATAGCTTAAATGAATACGATATAGTCTTTTACGTGGAACAACCTAAAATATCAGATACCTATTTAAGACAAGGACCCCCCTTATCGGAGAAATTCCATATCAAAAAATTTAAAGTAAAAAATCCTAATTTCATTATCAAGGATGGCCATCTTTGGACGGAAGCTAAAAGAGATTATAGCAACTTCAATAGCTTTTTAAGCAGTTATGTACATGAAAATATGCCTGAAAATTTTAAAATTACCAATATTTCAAATGCTTCTCTTCTTAAAACCAGTTTAGCCAAAAAAGCGTTATATATTCTTGATAATATGGTTCTTCCATTTATTTAAGAAGGTATTATTCAATTACGAGACTATTTAAGATTTAATCGAATTTTATAACTTTTTCTATAATTTATAATCCAATATTTAGCGTAAATCCCTTCTTATAGCCTATATTAATAAAATTTTTATGGTTTCCTTTATTTTTTACTTTAATTATCGACATAGATATTAACTAAATTAACAATCAATAGTGTATTTAAAATGGTAAAAGTTAAAAACCCTGAAGACATTGTTCGAATGGTTACCAGTACGAACTATGCGAAAAAGAGAATCTTCTCGATCGTTGCACATATAGATCACGGAAAGACTACCGCATCCGATTATTTATTACGAAGAGCCGGTTTAATGCGGGAAGAAGATGCAGGACAACTCCAAATGACGGATTCTGATGATGAAGAGCAAGAACGAGGTATTACTATATTTACCAGCGTCGTGCTCTTATCTTTCAATGATCCACGAGTGCCTGATGATAATGAACCCTACATCTTTCAAATTAATGACACTCCAGGACACATATCCTTTACGGGAGAAGTTTCCCGTGCTCTAAGAGGTTCAGATGGAGCAATTATTCTTGTTGATGCATTAGAGGGTGTAATGACCCAAACTGAAACTAATATTCGATTAGCTGTTGGTAAGGAGCTCTGTAAGCCAGTGTTATTTATCAATAAAGTAGATCGTTTGATAAGCGAACTCAAATTAAGTCCAAAAGACACTTATGCTAAAATTGATGAAATAACCAAGCAAGTTAACGAATTAATTAATAAAGTGAAGCCTGAGGGTGAGGAGTTCAGCGAATGGGGCGTAGATTTCGCTAAAAATAGTGTTGCTGTCGGGTCAGCTAAGCACGGTTGGGGTTTTACGTATGAAATATTAAAAAATAAAGACCTTACTCCTTTGACGGTATTTGAAAAATATAACCAAGGAGATATTAATTGGTTACGAGAAAATCTCCCGCTTGATGAACCAATGCTGAGAATGGTTGTTGATCATTTACCAGATCCGGTTACTGCAGCAAAATATAGAATTCCCCATATCTGGGGTGGCGATTTAAATTCTGAATTAGGTATAGCACTGCAAAAAAGCGATCCTAAAGGCCCCCTCTATGGGATGATTACCAAAATCTTCCTTGACCCAAAGCGCAATTATCAACCAACTCTTATCGGGAGAGTATTTTCCGGTACCTTTGACCAATCTGATAGTGTATATTTAATTACTGGACGAGAGAAACAACGAGTAAAAAGATTAGGTGTAATGGAAATCACAGATATTTTGGATATTCCCCAAGTTCCTGCGGGAAACTTATTTGCTTTATACGGATTCATGTGTCCTTCTGGTGAAACATTTATTAATGCTGAAGATTTACCTAAAGAAAAAGAAGACATTGATGCTATTCCTTCTTTCGAAAAGATTAGTTATGCTTGTGAAGCAGTAGTATCTAGAAGTATTAAACCACACGATCCTCAAGATTTAGCGAAATTAGGAGATGTAGTACAAAGATGGATTCAAGCTGATCCAACTGCAGAGTTCCGTCGTAATGTTGAATCAGGCGAATATATTTTAAGTGGTATTGATCCACTACAAATTGAAATCCTAGTCAAGCGTATTAACAACTTAGTAAAGATAGATGTTGGAGAACCTATTATTGTTTATCGAGAAAAAATCAATAATAAAAGTAGGGATGTTTATACCAAATCTACGAATGCACATAATAGGATCTTACTCTACTTAGAACCAGTCGACGAAAAGACTCAGAAATTATTGGAATCCGGAAAGATAACTCAATATATGAATGAAAAGGATCGCGCAAACTTATTCAGAGAAGAAGCAGGCTGGGATGCTAAAGAAGCAAGGAGAATCATTGATATATATAATGGCAATCTATTAGTTAATGGAGCCTCTGGTTTACAGAGGTTTGATCGCATTAAAAATGATCTTATTAGTGCATACCGAGACTGGTTAAGTGAATGCATTATCGCTAAAGAACCCGCTATGGGTATAAAAGCTACATTTACAGATTTAACGATTCATGAAGATCCACGGCATACCCAATATGCACAGACTGCGAGTATGACCTTTTCAGCACTCTCAATCGCAATGCTACAAGCTGATCCTCATTTATTCGAACCAATACAAAAAATAGATGTAAAAACACCTCAAGGCACGGAAGGTGGAGTCTTAGCAATTATTAATAAACATCGTGGTCAAGTAAATAATGTTATTCCGGAGGGTGAGTATGTACGAGTGCAAGGACAACTTCCTGCAGCGGAATTAATTGGGATTGCTGATGAAATTCGGGGAACAACCCAAGGACGAGCATTTTTTGGATATGAATTCAAGGGTTTTGAAAAAGTTCCAGCGAGTTTAGAAGAAGATCTAATACTTGAGATTCGTAAAAGAAAAGGAATGCCAGACGCAATGCCATCTGCAGATAGTTGGTTGCGTTTCTTGTATAAAAAGACTTAAATTTACTCTTCTTTTGTAATAATATCTTTATCTTATTTTTTATATTTTGATTATAATTCACATTATACAGTTCTATTCTCATTTCTATGAATATAAAAGACTTTTTGACTTAAAATAATTGGAATTAAATATTAAAATTTATAGAATTGATTATTTATTATTAATATTAATGAATAGAAAATAGAATTAATTATTCCATCTAAAGAGTATGTCTGAAGAACCCGAAGACCTAAAACCTAATCGTAAAACTGATTCAATGGATCCAGGAGATGAATCCGAGGATAATGATCTTGAAATTTATATGAAGGAAATGAAAATCCTTGAGAGTGATTTTTCTGATCTTGAAGATTTAGATATGGAAGAAATCTTAGAAATGCAAGAGGCAATATCAAAAGTCCGAGAGAATGAGGATTCTGGATCTACATCGAAGAAAGTGGAGGAATATCTTAAAACAGACGATTTTGATTTATCACAAGAAAAAGCAGATTATATCTCTCAGAGAAAAGCAATGACTGCTGATTTTTCAGACCTTGAAGAAATAGATCTGGATGAATTAAAGGATATGCAGCAAGCCATTGAGGAAGTCCAACAAGAAACGAGGTCTGAGGTTGAAGAAGAGAAAACTGGGACGGGATCAGTTCCGGGTATTAGCAGTGAACTTGAAGAACGTATCAAACAAGAACTTTTTGAAAGAAAAAAAGAGCAAATTAAAGAAATTATTACCCCAGAAAAATTCTTGGAATATATTAAGAGTAGAAGAGATAAAATTTGGTATCATGCTCTTCATTACATTTTATTTAATACTGAAGACTACATAGCGAGTAAGGAACTTCTTTATGAAATGCTAAAGGAGATTACGAGTAAGAGTCCTATTGATCCGATTCCAGAACATCAATTCTATTTTGGATTAGGATATCTTTTAAAACTGAGTTTGAATGATAAAAAAGTTATTCGATATTTAAAAGGGGGTAAATTTAAAATCAATGTCTCAGTTAAGGAATTACAAGAAATTTTTGCAGAATCAGGGGAACCTATAAGCAATCGCCCCATCATTCCAGAAGAGGAGAAGAGAAAAATGTTTAAGGACTTCTTGGAAGAAGATTTCGAAGATATTTAGATTAATTCCATCAGTGTACTAATTTTGTGCCACATTTTTTGCAATAATTACTCCTTTCTTCATTTGGTTGGCCACATTGCGTACAATAAATAAAATTTGCTTGATTTGACTTTAACCAGTCTAATTTTTCAATAATTCTAAACGTATTTAAATAAGTAGGGTCTAGATCCCTAATTAATCTCATCGGAGTACATCCCATTTCTAATGCCCACTTCTTCATAATAGCTTGAGGTTTCAACCATTGCATTCCATAGCCGAATTGAAGACTTACTTCAACACTTATATATGTCGTTGTTTCTTGAGGTTCGTATCCAATATTCATAACATAAGTTTCTCCATAAGACATAGCCGATATATCACGCTTAATGGTCATCTTATGAAGCAATTTATTATTAGATTGCTGCTTTTGAATGATAGAGCCCCGATTTTCCTCCCAAAATCTATATGTTCTTTCTAATACATTTTCTAATGGTAAATTTACTTTATAAAAACCAAATTTATGCCCCATAATTAAAATTCCTTCTTAATTAGAAAAGATTAATGAAATCATGTGTATTATATTCTTAGTAAAGTGCAAATTAAAAAATCTTAGTATCATCTATTAGGCTGATATTTAATGAAAGATAAACCTACATTATTGATCATCGGAAACTCAAACGTTGGTAAAAGCTCAATTACACGTTTATTAGTCCCTAATCCTAAAGAGTTTAAAGGAAAGCGTGGAAAAAAGCCAGGAAGTACAGTGTTAATTAAACCAATCGATCAACCTGATATGCCATATCAGATAGTTGATCTACCCGGATTTGGATATATGAAACATGCTAGCAAACGGCGAGAAGAACATATCAAACGGAAAATTGTAGTATATATTGAAAAACAACACCAAAACTGCTTTCTTGCTCTCATAATCGTAAATATTTTAAGAATTGAAGATGAGATTCAGAAATATTATATTGATAATCAAGTCACCATCCCCTTGACCTTTGAATTAATTAATTTTCTCAGAGAATATGACCTTCCAGTTGTAATTGTGATAAATAAAATTGATAAACTTTCCATTTTAGATAAAAATAGAAGAATATCTCTCTTAGTTCAAGCAGCGCGCGATTATAATATCCCCCTTTTTGAGTTTAAGACTATTAATGAGATAACTCAGAAGAGTATTTCATATATTGAGTTTTCAGCTTTAAAGAAAACAAATCTTCATGATTTAAAAAAAATTATAAAACACTTCCTAATTAGAAGTGATTCTTAATCCATTTAAAGAGAATTTAGAAAATAATTAGTTTAACTTTTTAAAATTTCCTTTATCTTTTTTTTAAGCTCCGTATACTCGAAGAATGAAGGAAATTGTGAAAATTCAGCTCTTACATTTTCTGGCGGATTGAAGAGTAACCCAAAATCAGCTTCCTTAAGCATTGCAATATCATTATATGAATCTCCTACTGCGATTATCACATAGTTTAATTCATGTAATTTTTGAACAGTTAGCTTTTTCATGTTTTGCAAACGCAAAGTATAATCAATAATTTTTCCCTCCTCGTTAATTTCAAGATTATGACAGAATAACCCATAATTTCCAAGCGCTTTAACCATAGGTTTCGCAAATTCTAGATAACTATCGGTAAGAATAAAAATCTCTGAGAGCTCATGGAGCCATTCCAAAAACTTTTTTGCTCCTTGAATAGGTTTCATCTTTTTAATGATGTTTTGGATTTCATTTAAAGTAATATTATTCATGTATAAAATTTCAATCCTTTTCTTCATTAATTTGTCATAATCGGGTTCTTCTCGTGTTGTGATTTCAAGCTGGGGTATTTTTGTATATTTAGCAATAGCAATCCATATTTCTGGTATCAGAACACCTTCAAGGTCTAAACATGTAATAAACATGAAGTTGAAAATGAGCTACTACTTATATTATTTCAATATCTTTTGCAAATTTTTAACCCATTACATAATTAATAAATTAGGGATGCTTAATCTTAGGATCCTTATTTTCATCCCAGTCAACCGCAAATAAGAAATCACGACTAACTTTATTAGTATAAATCAAGGGAAAATTACCAATCTCTTGAAATTTTAATGCGATATTCTCTAAATAGTCATAATCCGGAAAATAGTATTGAACTGATTTATTTTCTTTCATTCTATCGCTAATTAATAATGCTTTAGCTTGTAGAGTAAAGCCTTTTATCTCAAAGAAATGAGGATTTGCATTTTTGATTAGTTTCACATATTCTTCAATTAATGCTTCATTTAAATTCAAATTTTTTACCGCAGTTAGCCTTACAAGTGTTCGACATGAAAGAGTTTCTAATTGGTCCAAAGTTTCCATAAGGTTTTCCCATCCATTTTTAATCATCGGACGACATACTTTTTTATAAAGATTTTTATTGGGAGCAGGAAGAGTCACATATAACTGTGTTGGAAGAGAATCCATATTGTTTATAACATGATGTAATGTTCCATTGGTAACGATAAAAGTGGTCATATTCCTATTCCTAAATTCCTCTACTAATGCACTTATATGAGGATATAATAAAGGTTCGCCGTCAAGTGAAATAGCAGCATGGTTAGGATTCATTGATTCAGCATGAGCTTGCATTATTTCATCAGGAGTCGTTAATTCTCTATGTACAAGAGTTTCAATTTCCTCTCGTGAATCAATGCAACATGTAATTTCAGGTTCAAGAGTATAATTTTTAAGTGATTCATCAGTAGGTGTCAAAAATTGCTGATTTTTAAGGAGATTTATAGCGCGGTCAATTTTATTTTTACTTATATGGAGATTCCTCGAAAGTGAACTAATGCTTTCACTAGTATCATGAATGAGCATATAATATAAAGTATCAAGCATAATTTCATAATTATCCAAGTATCTCCGAAGCGGTAAATGATTTTTAATGATATCTTCATGGTGTCGAAGCATATCCTCTACTAAATCTTTAGGTTCATCCGGTTCAACTGAAAATTCCCCACCTAAGCTACCCAGTTCAATGTCTCTCCAGCAAAAGACACATTGATGATTACAAAAAGGCATAGAAGGAGAGTTCTGTAAACACCTATGGCTTTGAATTCCAAAAACACCTTTATAACAATTGCGATTATTTCTACCCGTCAATAATTTTTGTTCTAGCCAATGACAAGGTTTAATCGCGGAATGTTTATTATTGCCTACTATTCGGTAGGTTGTTTTCGTATAAGTTTCAACAAATTCATTCGTAATCTTGTTGTCAACGATATATTTATCCTTCATAACGTTACTCCAGTTAGGTCTCCGAATATCACACTAATCTATAATTATAGATAAATGTATTTTAATAAAGTATTAAAAATTATTATTAACAATTATAAGTGAGATACTAATTAGAGACCTACTTATAAATTATAATTGATGAATAATAAATGAGTTATAACCATAATTATGTTAAACAGGATTAAAAGTGAACTTCTCAATTTTGGATTAAAATTCATAAATGTTGATGAAAAAATCGTTCGAATGTTATTGGAATCATCCTCAACTAACATTAATGAAATTGTCATCTTACCAGCTGTTAAAATGGTTATGAAAAAACTTGTTGATAAACTAACTCAAAAAATTGTTTATGGACGAGTTTATAATGGAAAATTACATGGGATTCCTGTTAGTATTATTCGAACCCAGATCGGATGTCCGAATGCTGCTTTAGTAATGGAATGTTTAAAACGTAGCAAAGCAAAAATAGTAGTGCGAGTAGATTTCTGTGGGGGGATCTCGAATAGCGATACTACTATCGATATTGGAGATATTTTAATTCCTAATTTAGCTTACTGTGATGATGGAACGAGTCCCCAATATATCCGATCTAATCCATCATTAATGAATAATATTGAAACTATTAAGAATCCCTTATTTGCCTCCCAAAATCTGATCACAGGTAATTATAATTTAGCTATTGTAAAATCAAAGGAAAATGTGAGTGAAATATTTAGAAAAGAAGCTATAAGCTTTTTAGGTAACCAAGCAAAAACGGGAAAAATATGGACCACAGATGCGCTTTTCTGTGAAGATTTCGAATTTACTCGCAGTCTCCAAGGCTTAGGCATCAATGGAATAGATATGGAATCGTCCATTATTTTTCTTCTTGGTAGATTATATAATTTAAAATGTGGCGCGATGCTATCCGTCTCAGATCTCCCCGGGCATCCTAAATATGATTTACTCAAATCGAATGAAATTCACCCAAATATGGAAAAAGGAATAAATGATGCCATTAAGGTTTTATTGCGCTCATTACCTAAAATTAGTTCATTATTATAATTTTTTCTTAGAAGTAATCCTTATAATCCTTTTAGTAGGTTAGAAAAGTCGGGTTCCCTAAAGAATTCGTTATATTCTTTTAATAATTCCACATTTACTAAATGGATGGTATCTCCATTTTTGTTCTTAGTACTACGAACTAAATCTAAAGATTTCAGCTTTTTTATATGATATTGGATAGTGCCAGAATAAACATCTAACATATCACCAATTTTCGTGATGGAGATGGACTCATCTTTAAAAAGTTCGATCAAAATTTTAGGGATAAGAGGATTCGAAAAAATAACTTTATATTTATCATAATCCTCAGGAACATCTGCTAAAAAGTAATGAAGAGACTTGCCAACTTTTTTCGAGCGTATCAATTTAAAATGTTCTAAAGTCATAATATGTTTTAAAAAAGGAGTGCGTGTGATCTCAAGTTCTTCTTCTACTTTATCATTTCGTGCATGAATTCCTGGATTTGCCTTGATAAATTCTATTATCGAAATCAATTTATCATTTTGTAATATCTCAAGTTTTGTCCTTCTCTCATTCGTGACAATCCAATTTTTCTCCTCTAGACCCCTAATCGCCAAGAAAAGTTCTTCTTTACTATATCCTTTCTGGTATGCCAATTTTGCGATACATTTTGCATACAGTTTTTCAATAATCGGAAATTTCTGCAACTCAGCTTGTGAATCTACATCTAAATCAAATTCAGCATCATATCTCTTTAATTTTAAAATATCTTCAGCAATTTCTAATACATCTTTCTCGATCTCGGTTAATTCATCTAATATCTCGGTTACTTCTAATTCATCTTCTCGTTTTTTCTCCCTTTTTCCGATAGGTGTGAAATCTAAACGCCTAAATTGACTTTCCTCTAACACGTTTTCACCTTGTGACTCTTTTGTTTCTCTTCTTTTTTCTAACGACATTTTTTTGGCATTCTTATTTGTTCAATATTTAGGCGTTTTTTTCTAAAAAGTGGACGAATTCGAGTTGTTCCTCATCATCCATGAATTTTAATTGTTCAATTATTTTATCATAATATTTAGGTTTGATATTAGGAAGCTTTCTAATTCTTTCTATTAATTTTATTGGTAATTCTTTATATAAATCGATAATCGCACGGAGATACTTTTCTTGTTCTTGCTTGTTCAGAAATGCAAGTTCTTTTAATAGTTCTTTTCTTTCTTTCTTTGGTATATTTAATTCCTTAATTTGTTCTCGTAAATCTTTTGAGAGGACATTGAAAATTTTTGAGAAGTATTCTTTTACTAACTTCTTATCTTTTTCATTCTTCACGGGTAATAGTGATTCATGAAGCTTTAGTTTTACCTCTGAACTCGTTTCTATTTCTTCCGAGACCTTAGTTGGTTCTTGTGAACTCTCCTCTATTTTCTCTTGTATTTTCTCTTTTTCGATTTCAACTGGGTACTCATATACTTCTTTGCTTTCATGAATCTTTACTTCTTTTTCTTTATCCTTAATTCGAACTATTTCTGCTGCCTTTTTTCGTTGAAAATCTGTTTCTTTTTGTTCAGTTGGAGAAATATATTCCTGAGGCGGTTTACTCTTTTGCGTTTCGACTTGACTTTCTGCGCTTTTAAATGTTTCCATATCAATTGGCTTTCCAACAAATAGTAACAAAAGAATTATTCCTTTTAGAAGAATAAAGATCCCTATTCCAAATATTACTGTACCAAAAATTCCTAAAACAAATACCCCTATTGCATCTCCAAATGAAAAAAATTGCTTTTGTGCAATTTTTTTTTTCATCCTCAAATCAATGCCCAATATTATCAATGGAATTAAACTAAACCCAATGATTATGGTGGTAGTAATAATTATTTGGAGTAACTGATCTAATCCAGCTAAACGATAAGCGATATAATCCAAAGCAGAATTGAATAATAGTGAAGTTGCAGGATCTACGAAGCCCATGAATACTAAGAGAAGAATAATTATAAATCCTGCTTTAGCAGAAAAATAATTCAAGGAATTCTTCAATTTTAATCCAAAATGGTATAATTTATGTTTTTCTTCTTTTGGATTAGCCATTACATAAAAAATGATGAAAATACCTTTAATTAAGAGGATTGCACCTGTTCCAAAAATGATACATCCTAAAATCCCATAACAAAATGAATCAAGTACAATCTCGTCATATTTTTCTTCCTTAATTTTAGGAGAAATACGATTAATATCATATAACGATATTAAAGTTGCACTTAATCCGATTATTATTAATCTAATCAAAAATTCCAACCAATTGTAGGGATAAAAAACAGCTTGGAATGTAGAACCTAAAGCCATTCCCCCGAAAATTAAAAGCGGTAGATAAGAAATTTTATTAAGAAATTTAATTAATCCACTTAGCTTGGATTTTTTTTTATAAGGCGTATATGGCACTCTCGGTTCATTGGATGGTGTAGGGGCTGACTGTTTAAAATTTACCCCCTCTAGAGAAAAGGGAGTACCGCAACGCTCGCAAAATACTTGAATTCGATTTTCTATGTATTCTGATAACTCTTCGGGGTACACATACCCACATTCTCGACATATGTATAATTTTTTACCCATCTACTTCTCACTTAATCTTATTTAGTATTTTATTTAAAATTTTATTTAGGGATTTTAAAGAGAGCTTTCAATTTTAAAAGGAAAATCTTAACTTCATCCCTTAAATTATACCAAATCTCCCCATATAATAATGTCATGCTAGATTGATATGATATTCGACTCATTTTTCTTTAAAATCCAGTAATTATTTTGCAAAATATAAATTTAATCTTTATATTATCTATTGGAATAAGATAATAAAAAAAAAATGGAGTCCAATTATTGAAGATAATAAATTCTATTTATTTATCGAAAGAAAAGATGGAATTCCAATCTAATTTCGAAACTGTTTTATGAAGCTGATGATCATCTTCAACTAATTTATGAGTTAGATTAGTAAATAGCAATTTGGCTATTTCTTGAGACTTCTCTGGGGATACTATATTATCATTTTTTCCGTGATATATGATAACGGGAACATCGACCGAGGAATATTGTCTTACTTTTAATAAGGTGGTATTAAGGAAAGGAGCTAAAAGAATAAGTAATTTTACCTCATTTGGATTCTGGAGTGTGAAAATACTGGCCATTAATCCCCCAAAACTCGAACCAATTATTATCCAGTTGGTTTTATTCTTCAAAATCTTTTCTAACTCATTCATTCTTCTCTTTAGTAAAGCCTCAAGAGAAATAGCTGGGTTAAATGAAGTGAAATCAGGAGTGAGGATCTCAGGATTTATTTTACGAAATAAATTTCCTTTAAATCCATGACCCGAACTTTCCAAACCGTGAATAAAAATAATATTATTCATAATTCTGTTAGTAACGATGTTTTATATTTCAAATTTCTCTTCATCCTTAACCTCGGATAACTGGTCCAAATCCTTACTCATTTGCTTTATCATTTTTCGATTTCCTAAATATATTAAAAAGAACATGATTCCAAAATAAAGAGCAATGAGTATCATCATAATAAAATAATATTTTTCTGTGTACAATAGCATTCTCCATGCTATTCCAAGTAACACTCCCGTGATTAACCGAGATTCAGTACTACTCTTTCTTAATTGCAATCTTTGAGTTCCCCAATCTCCAAGAGCTATTAAAGGTGCGATAATGCAAATGGTAAACGCAATTTCAGCATTAAAAGGGCGCAAGTATATCAATTCAAATACATGGGATATAAAGACCGAAAAAATTGCTCCGATGACCAAACCCGAGCATCTTGAACAAAAATAGAATTTAGTTTTGCCTAGTTCTAAGGAGAAAGTATGGTCTTTAGCGCTTATAGGATGATGGGTCAAAAATATATTATAGATTTCACGTTCTTCAGATGCAAGTAATTTATCATAAATGAATAATAGAATAGGAATAATGAAAACAGTTGAGATTAAACATTGTGTCAAAAACTTAAAGCCGTAATTGATAAATATTGCTTCAAATGGTAATAAAGGTAGATACAATAATATTTGAATTAATGGGATTACTAACATAAAAATGAAAGACAAGATCAATAATAATAGAAATGTATAATAAATCTTCATTCCTTCACGATATTTTTGGGGTTTATATTTATAGGATCCGCAAACTAGACCGTAGATCGCAACTAGAATGATCCAATCCCAATATAAAGTTTCATAAAAAACAAACTGATAGATAAGTTCTCCTAAAAATCCTGCAATAAATGCTAGATAATTACCGGATAATACTGAAAAGAATGTAAACAAGAAAAGGCTACCCCCAAATATTATGTTATATTCACTATTTTGGATATATGGAGTGGAGATCGCTCCATATAACTCAGAAACATAAAAATAACACATAATAATAAAAGATACCTTTAATAAATCTAAAAAAAAAGTTCTCAATAAACTCTCATTATCGTTCTCAGAATATTTCTCATTCACAATAATCAGATAATAGGTATTTTTTAACTAAAAACAGAATCAAGATCTTCTAAAAGTTTTTGTTTTGTTAGTTCAAACCCTTTTCGAAGTACTGAAACAATAATATTTCTCCCCGTCAGAACTTTTAAAATCGAATTATCTTGTTCTACAATTTCTATTCCCGCTTCATTATAATCGAGTTGACGCTTTAATGCATTATATGCTTTAGATTTATCATCCTTAAAAGCAATCCGCGATAATTGATCATAATCATTAACTTCTTCTCGCACACTCAAAAAAAGAATACTTTCTTCTACTTGAGTAATAAAACATTTTTTAGTAATATCTCTTAGCATCGGATAATTTTTATGATTTTTATTACATTGTCTATCTGTTTGATCATTTTCTAAATAGACAATAAAATTTTTATTAATTAATCTCTCATATTCTTCTTTAGAAACTCCACCGTTCTTCACAATAGCCTTAGCAGTATCTAATGTTATCTTAATTTGTTCTAATGTACCAACTTTTGCATCTTTATCGCTCCAATATTTATAGAATGATTTGATAACTGGTTTGACTACAAAGTTAAGCATCCCTGCGTCTAATTCTGTATCGAGAAGAGATTTACCAAAATCAAGTGAAATTTGCATTTGATCGATCATTTTTTCCTTAATAATCTCATAATTTCTCTCAAGATAATCCACAGTTAAATCACCGTATTTTTTAACTTAAAATATGAGCTTTAGATTTAAAATGCGTCTTTTCATTAATATTTTCTCTATTTTTAGTCATAAGTCTCATTGATTGCTTTAATAAATTCCTTTTTAGTTTCTTCAAATCCTTTTCTCAGTGCCTTTATGATAATCTTTTTCCCAACGGGCACAGAAAGAATAGACAGATCTTTTTCAATCAAGCTGATACTTTGATCAGTATATTCTAATTGCTTCATTAGGTTCTTTTTTGCGAAATCTTTATTGTCAAATGCACTACGACAGAGATCACCATAGTCATCAACTTCTTCCTCAACTTGTAAGAATTTCACGACCTTTTTCACATAATTGATAAACGTATTCCTCGTAATCTCCTCTAATTGGGGAAAATTTTTATGAGTTTTATCACATTGGTAGGTCGTCTGATCATACTTGAGGAATTTTGGAAAATTCTTCTCAACAATTTTTTTTAACCCCTCTTCTGAATTACCGTTGAGTAATAACTCTTTTCCGCTTTCTAAGGCAATATTTATCTGTTTTAAGGTTCCCACTTTTGCTTCATGTTCTGTCCAATAATCATAAAAAGCTTTGATAATTGGTTTTACCACAAAATTAAACCAACCAGCATCTAATTCAGAGTCAATCAATTTCCTTCCAAACTTCAACGATTCCTCCATCTGCTCAATCATCCGTTCTTGAACAAGTTGATAATTACGCTGAATGTAGTCCATTACCATCATGACTCAAAATAGCTTATTCTAAATAATGTCCAATAAAATTAATACATATAATAGATAAAGCAAGGTTAAAAAGTTTTTAATAATATTAATATTTTTAAAGATTTGAGATCTTGATATTTAAGACCCTCCTATAATAAATCATTCGATCCTAAACTATAATAAAGATCAAAAAAATAATAAGATCATTCTACCATGCGCTATATCTTTAAAGTATTAATTTTAAGTTTGAATTCTGAGTATCTCTCCAGTTATATTACACAATCATTTATGGAAGAAGGTGAAGATAAGGAAAGTTATATTGAATGGTATAAAGAAGTAAACGTGTTTGAAGATACGTGTGATCTAGAGATTGACACCATTGTTGATGTTATTAATGCAGATTATGATGAGCTCTTTCCCTCTGTAGATGGGATTATTTACTTCCTAAATCCTCTTATACAAGAAGAAGTCGAATTTTTTGAAATGATTGTTCCAGTGATTAAATCAGTTAAGCGAGCAATTCCAATTATAGTAGTCTATAATAATGGGTTTGATATCCTTCCCTTATCAGTCAATGAATTATTGGAAAATCTGTGGATTCGTTATCCTGATTTAGAGGCTTACGCAAATCTTTCACCATCTCAATTTAATCAGGCACTCCAATGTTTATGCTCTTCCATGATCTCTGGAGATACTCCACTTAATATAGAAAATGCTTGGATGCGATTTCCTATCTTTATCCAACTTGCTAATATTTATTTTAAAATTGCTAATGATGAACAAAAACCAGAATATTATTATTATTCTGCTCAAGCAATTAAAAAGGCGGCAGTAATTGCAGATATATTTAATAAAAATGAATATTATATCATATGTGATAAAGCAGCTCTTCTTTATTCTAAGGTAAATCTTTATCTTGAAGCTTCCAAAATTTTAGAAAATGTAGACAAACGCAAGTCCTCTAATTATCAGAAATTATACGCTGAAGCTATGCTTACTGAAGGAAATAAACTATTTAATCGTCAAAAATATGAACTTGCAGCAAAAAAATATCTTTCTGTTGCTCAATGGTCAGCCATAGAATTAAAAGACCCCTCTTTAATGAATGAAGCATTCAGGCTGGCAATTAATTCTTGGATCTCTGCTTGTAAGGTTGAATTTGCCTTTCAAATTCTTGAAAGTTTACCTCATGATGATGTAATCACAATTTTAGAGGAAGTATCAGATAAAATAGAGGGTGCAATAAAATTTTTATCGAAAGAAAAGAAATACACTGAGGCAAGAAATCAATTATATAAGACAATTTCAGTGTATCAGAGAGAAAATTTAACTGAACTTTTAGATGTATTTACTAAAAATTTAGAAGAAATCCTCATAACCATTTTAGAGATTCAAATTAAGAATAATGATCCATATTCTGCTAAACTAACTTTTGATGAAATTGAGAATTTATGGGAAGCATATGATATAAAAAAAACCGATATTGATAAGTTATTAGGTCAACTCACTGAACAATTTCTCGATATGCTTAATTTTGGGATGGCAAGTATCGTAATTAATAAGATAAATTCTCTTTCACTAAAAAAGAAGTTAACGAAGTTAAGTTCGAAAGTTGAGGATGAATATAAAGAAGAGATTAAACAAAAAATTCAAGCCAATATTCAGCAAGGTCTTCAAATTGTAACCGAATTTGTACGTGAGGAACAAAAGATCGTAACTAAACTTAATGAGAATGCAATTAACGAAGCAAACAATTTAATTCAAGAAGGGCAATATCTTAAAGCGGCTAATCATATCAAATCTCATGCAAATTATCTTAAAGGACTCGGTAAGGAAGAAGAGAGATATCAAATTTTATCTAAAAGTTTAGACATTCTCTTAGTTGGGAAGATTTTTACCGAATTTTTTGTGATATACAATGAGTTATCGGAACCCGCAAAAAAAGATTATTTACAAAGTAAACTAAATTTTATTCTCGGAAAAGTAAAGGAAATTTCAATTGAAGAATCTTTTGAAGAGAAAACGCACGTATTTGAAAAACTCTTGAATTGCTATCGTGACCAATTACTTTATGAACAATCTAAGAAAATTGGCGAAATTTATATTAATTTTCTTAGAGGAAAGGCTCATGACATCATTGATGTAGAACAAAATCAGAAAGGGATTGATAAAACTATAAATCTAATAAGAAAGATTATAGACATTGATTCAGCCTATTTAGATAGAGAAAAGCGTAATTTTGACGATCTTTATAAGGATGTCTTTACTGTATATGTTGAGTTAGGTGATCTGTCAGGTGCTCGAGCTTCTTTAGATAAAATAGAAAATAAAATGCTTAAGGAAGAGCTGCATAAAACTCTAAATAAGTTAGATGACGAAAAAAGAGGAATGGAACTTAAAAAGGTTGATGAGACATATAAGGAAGAAAAACTTCGTGATATGTTTTCCTTTATGAAAAAGAAAGCACAGAGTGCTAAGATCGATCGCCAAACTCATTTAAATCAGAGGAAGGGATATCGTAGGGCTTATTTGAAGGGCGCTATTACGATGCTTAATAACAATGATTTCACTTCTGCTATTAAAGAATACGAAGCCAGTATTGACAATTTGATAAGAATTAAACAATATAATTTAGCAAGTGTTTCTTTGGCTATGATATGTCTGATTCTTCTAAAAGAAAATAGACCCACTGAAATAAAAAAATTTCTCCTTAAATTTAAATCAAAATTCTCGAGTTTAGCTACTTTAATTTCTGAAATTTTTGCTTTTTCACTCATAGATTATTTAGTTAATATTATCTCATTTGAAGATGATATACGCTTAAATGAAACGGTTGCTTTAATGGAAAATCTTCCTTTATTCGAGGATGAAATGCAATTATTATATGAATATCTAGGGAAAGCATACGAAAAAGAGAAAACAGTCGAAGAAATTGTAGAAGAATCATTAGAAGTCGATAAACTCAAAACTAAACTTGAACAATATGCATCTGAAATTACTAAGGAAAAGAAGAATATTGCTCGAAGAAAATTAATGAAAAACCAATATTGGAGAATTCCATTGGAAGATCTATCTAATGGAAAATTGGAAAACGCCTATTTAGACTATTATGAGACTATTCCAAAACTTATCGAGAAATTTGAAAAGGAAGCTGCTGTGAGTTTAATTATCGGAACTGCCGTATCAATAGCTTATCAAAACTTTATGTTTGGAAAAAATAAATTTTACGAAAAGCTGACTAAATTAGAACGGTTTAAATCAAATATCGAAACACTACCAGAAATAAAGTTAATGAAGGAACTTCTTTTCCTTTTAGAGAACGATATGAATGACCTCTTTGATTATGGATTAGGATTACTTATTGAAAATCTCGTCTTATTTGAACCTGAAATCGAAATATTAAATAGAATGAGGCCAAGAGAAGATGTTGAATTGGAAGAAGACCAAGAAATGCTGACTCGAGAAGAACTGGGCAAAAAAAGTAAACTTCAAATCCAATTAAATCAAGACCTTGCAATGTTAAAACAAATGCTTGGTGATATATATCGAGAAAGGCAAGGTTTTCTTAGCAAACGAACACCCATGAGAAAGCGCTATTATAATAAGATTATTGAATTGCTGAATCAGAAGAAATTTAAGGAAGCGGGAGAAGAGTATTTTGAATTAGCAAAAAGTATGGTTAATCGAAAAGATTTGCAAACTGCTTCTCTCATGATGCTCTTACATGGGTTAAGCTTTTTAAAAGCAAATCAATCTACTAGGAATATTCAATCAAATATTAAAGTATTCCTGGATTCACTTGGATTAAATAAAAGACTTATTCAAGAAACTTTCTATATTCGGTGTATACAATTCATTATATTTGTAAAATTAAATAAAGTTGACAAATATTTAATACAAATCCAAGATCTTCTGGATGCATTACCCATTTTCGAAGAAGAAGAAACGCTTATTAATATTACAGCGTAAGATTAATTAGTATCAGCATATTTCATCAAATCTTTAACTCTCATACGTAAGGTAACTTCAGTTACGCGAGCGAGTTTACTGATTTCCTTTTGAGTTTTATTTTCATTACACATTTTTGAACCAATATAGATTGCTGCTGCAGCAATTCCCTTCGGATCTTTACCTGCTGAGTTAAATCCATGCTCTTTTGCACTTTTAATTAATTTCACTGCTACATTTCTACATTGCATAGATAATTTTAATTCATCATTGAATTTATCCACATATCTATCTGAGGTGAAATGTTGTACTTTTAAATTTAATTTCGGTAGAATTTCCATTAAAATTAAACGATAACTTTTAATTACTTTTTTTTTTGGAATCTGAGCAACTTTCGTGATCTCTTCCACGGTTCGGGGAATTCCATGAACTCTTAAAGCACAAAAAATTGATGCGGATAATAATGTATCAATACTTCGCCCCATGGTTAGCTTTTTCTTTACTGTTTGGGTATAAATACGAAGTGCATCCTCAGCTACGGTATCAGGTATACCAAGTCTTTTTTGTAATCTTTGTAAATTTGGTAATGCAATCCATAGATTTCTTTCATAACTCGTAGTCAAAGAACGATGGATTTTTGCCAATCGATTGAATTTAGACTTATATTTTGGACTGAGAAGCGTTCCGCGAGCATCACGACTCCCCCTTATTATGGTTCTGGGCCCAATAGGACTATAGACGCGTTCATTACTTTTTCGTTTTTGGATTTCCTCTTGAGTAAATGCCCTTCGTGGAGAATCGTCAAGAACTCTGCTGAATACTGAACCGCAATTCAAGCATACATAAAACCCATCTTCCTCTGAAATTTTAGGAGAGTCACAACAAGAATCCTCCTTGCTTTCCTCAAAAAATCCATTTTCTTCAAAATGTGACGGCATAAAATATTATAAATCTAAATTCTTATATTGGAATTATATATTTAGAGTATAATAGTTAAAATAAAATACATATTTAAATTTTCATCTAAACTGGAATCTCTAGAGAAAATTTATATCTTAAAGTATTTAACTATTATCTTAAAAGGGAAAATAAATTAAATATAAATATATTAAATCCATAATTAATCGTTAAAATGCTGAGATCATAATGGCCACAAATATATCTGCCGTAATTAACATATTTTCTAAATTCTTGGATGAAAAATCTGTAAAAATTAATAAACTCAAAACGATTGAGGATATAATGGAACTTCCTATCTACTCCTACAAGTTTTTAGATAAGAGTGAGGCTAAGGTTTTAAAAGATATCTTAGATATTTCCTCTATAGAGGATGCTTCAAAACTCAATAAAGAGGATCCATTTGAACATATCAGTAAGGTTGAATCGACGAAAGATCCTATCAAATCAGCTGAAATTCAAGGCGAATTACTTAATAAACTTGAAGAATTAAAAGCCAAAAATCCCTCCTTAAAAAGTAATCTCCAGAAAGCCATCACTATAAGCTCTATTATAATGAATATTGATAAAGATGAGGATTTTTTTAAGAAAGCCCGACAAAAAGTTATTGTTGTCGGTTTAGATAACGCAGGTAAAACTGCGATATTAAATAAATTTGGGGGAAAATTAGGAATAGAAGACTTAGCAACATTAGCCCCTACCAAAGGTGTAGATAGAAGAAATATTCAAATGGAAGATTCTGAGGTGGAGTTATTTATTTGGGATATGGGGGGTCAAAAAAAATATCGTGATAAATATTTAACACAACCTGAGCAATATTTTCTCGAAATTGATCTTCTGATCTATGTAATTGACATCCAGGATCCTGAGCGCTTCGCTGAATCATTTGAGTATTTTGAGGATATTCTCAAGATTTTAAAAATGCTCGAGGAAGATCCATTTATAATGGTTTATATTCATAAACATGATCCTGACCTACGGCGTAATCCCGAAATTGAACTAAGTGTCGAACTCTTAAAGGATAATCTTAATCAGCTTCTCACACAATATGGATTTGATTTTGAAGCCTATCTTACTTCCATTTATTCTCTTATCTCTAATGAACCTGAATTTTCAAAATATATTAAAGATGTTATGAAATCAGCACATTCACTTACCAATCCTACCCTTAAAAAGGTCGAGGGCCTCGGTAAAACACTTGAGGAAACCATGAACGCTGTAATTCGTCTTTCAGAAAGTATTTCCAAACAATTGAATGATCTTGATAGTAGATTGAGAGCTATTGAGAGTGGTGCATTTCAAATTGCTCAAAGTGGCATTCCCATAGGAATTTCGGGACCAAATCAAGCGAGTGGTCAAATAAGTCCTGCAGACTCACGATCTCAAGTTCTAAACGAGCTAAAACAATTATTTGATAAGAAACGTAAATTGAATCTCTAATTTTCGTGGTTTAAATTCTTTTTAAAATAATCCCGCAGCCACTTATAGTTCGCTATAGTAAAAATAGTAATAATCAATCCTGAACATAGCGCACTATACCAAACATTTTGAAATAATAAACTATTTAATTGATGATATTGTGGGGGAATGGGTATCAAACTTTCAAAAAAGATTAGTATTGTATATGATATTGGCGCAATAAGCCATAAAACAAGAAAAAACCCAACTATACCAAAAAGACCTCCTGCGATAACATCACTGGGATAATGAACCCCTAATTGAATTCGTGATATAGCAACAATTAGAGAGCACCCAATAGCCGCTGAAATAATTACAAAATTATTGAAGAGATAAATAAACATCAATCCTTGGGAGACCACATTATAAACATGCCATGAAGGAAAACTTTCTGAACTTGGTTTCCTTTCTAATACTCTAATCTTATCCAAACTTTCAAATGGACGGGCACGATCAATATATCTCTTGCTTGGAACAATCAAGATTAATCCTGCTAAAAAAGTAGAGCCAATATGCGAGAATAAAATTGGATCATACCAAATAAATAAATAAAATACGATTAAAATAAGCCATATCGTTTCCCTACCGAGAAAGGATATTATTCGAAGAAAAAATGCCAATAATTTGCCATCATATCCGTTCCATTTAAGAATTATCTTTTTGTCCCATAAATCAATTTTTTCGAGTATATCTGATTTTTTCATTTACCAATCCTTCTATGATAACTATTTGAATTTAATGAAATGATATGCTTCTTTAACTTTTGGTATTTGATTTTCAAAATATTCTAAAGAATGAGAATCAGAACCGATAAAGAACTTTGCCCCCTCTTGTTTTAAAATTCGAACTATTTCTCTTGATGGGAATGGTCGCTTTATTGGAAATCTTATTCCAGATAAATTATATTCTATCGTAATTTTATTTCTTATACATAATCTTCCTACTTCTAAGACACTTTGATTTGAGATATTACAATCCTCTTCTAGTTTAATATCGTTTTCATTAATGTAGCGATAAATTGTATCAATATGACATATATTTTTAAAAATTTTTGATTCAACCATTTTTTTCGATTCTAAAAAATATTCTGCGATTATATCTTTCATCGATTTTTTCTCTAATAACTCCACCAATTTATCTCTTGTAGTAATAGGGTAAAATGGAACCCACTCATGAATGGTTCCTGCAATAAAATCAAGTTCTCTACTATAATCATCCATAAATTCTCTCAATTCCGTTTCTTTTTCTTCATAATAATCGACTTCTAGTCCCGCTAAAACAAAGTCATATGTTTCTTTAAGGATATCCAGTTCCTCTAAATAAGTGTTAATATTTTCATTTGAAAAAGGATTAGAGAATTTGTTATCCATATAGCGTAATTCATAATGTTCTAAAAAACAAATGTTAATACGATTCATTTCTGCTATTCGAATATAATCTTCAAATGACGGGCCATCGTCTTTAATATCTATGCTCCAGTTGGTATGCACATGATAGTCAGTGTATTTATATCTCATCACAAAACATAATACATAATTAAAAAAGAATCAAAAAAGTATGGTTTCTTCTATTCAATCAATTGAATTTTCTTTATCAAAAAATACTTCATAGAATAGTTCTTTTTCTCCTGCTTCGGGAGGAGTAATTTTAGTATACCCTCCTTTTCTGATAATTTGCACTGTCTTTTTATTTTGGATATGAATATTTCCATAAAACCCTTTTATTCCTAATTCCTTGGCGATGATGATAAGATGATGGTATAGAAATGATCCTAATCCCTTTCCACGAAAATCCTCTCGCACAAGAAAACTATATTCAGCCATATTGTTTTTAGGATTAAGGTAGTAAGTAGCACTTCCTACCATTTCTTCCTTTTTAATATCTCCAATGAACGCACCAATTGAGAATATGTTCTTATAATCGATATTTACTTCGCTTTGAGTTTTTGAATGAGTGAATTCTTTTCGAAGCTCAAAAAAACGTAAGTAACGATCTCGTTCGTTAAGAGAATAATATAACTCTTTTAATAAAGGCTCATCTGTAGTCTTTACGGGTCTTATTTTGACGGTCTCTCCTGTTCGAGTGCGAAAAAGGGTCTCATATATAGAAGGATAAATACATATTCGTCCCTCTTCATCGCAAGGAAGTAATTGGTCATGGAAAATGTAATTTAATTTTTTAGCTTCATCTAATAACTCCTGACGAAACTTAGGATGCGCAATACAAATAAGTTCAATAACACGTTCACGAATTGTTTTTCCATGAAGATAGGCGACACCCCATTCTGTTACAACATAATGAATATCTGCTCGGGATAAGATCACACCAGCACCCTCATCAAGATGTGGAACAATATTAGAAATAGTATCATCCTTTCTTGTTGATGGTAGAACAATAATAGGCTTTCCTCCTTTTGAAAATGCTGCTCCGCGCATAAAATCTACTGTATCTCCTATACCTGAGTAAAAATCATAACCTTTTGTCGATGTATTCACCTGTCCGGTAAGATCTATTTGTAAAGCCTGATTGATGGATACCATTTTTTTATTCATTCCAATATATTTTGGATTGCATACATAATCAGAAGAATAAAATTCAATATAGGGATTATTATTGATAAAATCATACAATTTCTTGGTCCCCAAAGTAAAACTGGTAATTATTTTTTCTGGATGGAAATTTTTTTTTCGACAGGTTAACACACCATCCTCAATCAAGGAAATAATATTATCTGTAACATAATGACTATGCATTCCTAGATCCTTTTTATCATTGAGATATTTTAAACAGGAATTGGGTAAAGAACCATTACCTATATGAATTGTCGATTTATTCTCGATGAGTGTTGCTAGATTCTTTCCGATTTTCTCAGTTACTTCATTCTTTTTCTTAAAATTAAATTCTAAAAGTGGCGTATCATTAAATACAAAATAATTAATTTCTTTCATATGAATAAAACTATTTCCCAACGTTCTTGGCATTTGAGGGTTAATTTCGGCGATTGTTAAATAAGCTGCTTTTGATATTGGCTTGGCAAAATCAACGTTTATTCCAAAAGAACAAAATCCATAGCGGTCCGGAGGAGTTATTTGAATAAGTGCCACATCACAATTCTTCCTTCCCGTAAGGAATAAAGAGGGGATCTCACTTGCTAAAATAGGAGTATAATCTGCCTGCCCTTTATTAATCTCCTCTCGTAAGGTTTTTCCGATAAAGAATGCATTATGTCGGAATAAATCCTCCGCTTTATCTCTAAAATACTTCTCTGGTCCAATAGTAAAGAAATGGATGATCTCGGTGTCAATAAGGTTATTTGAAGACTTTATCAGTTCAGATGTCAATGCTTGCGGTTCTGAACATGCGGATCCAATAAAGACTCGATTTCCAGGGATAATTTTATTTATAGCCTCTTTTACTGTAATTTCTTTATCCTTCCACTTTTCTCTCCACTTATCATCCATATAATTATTTCTCATATCATTCTACCAATGAATTAACTCAATATTAGTATAAGTTT